>Ga0100402_1006081_pt1 | contig 12107 bp, 13 predicted proteins | sample CryGeyme20150102_FD_80419 | JGI IMG/M metagenome (GOLD analysis project Ga0100402, IMG submission 80419) | Groundwater microbial communities from Crystal Geyser aquifers in Utah, USA - Crystal Geyser metaG 2015-0102 | ecosystem: Environmental > Aquatic > Deep subsurface > Groundwater | place...
AATAAGGATGGTAAGGATAGTAAAACACCTAAGAGGAGTTCAATTGATAGTAAAGGAAAGAATGATAAGAATGATAAGAGCGATAAGAATGTTTCACCTAATAAAAGTGTTTTTGATAGTAAAGGGGATAATAAAAGTGTTTCTCCTTCACCGATTAAAGGTACAATTGATAGTAAAGGAAAGAATGTAGGATCTAATAACAATACAGGGAATAATTCAATAAATAACAAAGTTAGTAGTAATAGTGTAAACAATACTAATGCTAATAATCAAAATCTAAATAAAAGTAATATAAATAACAATAATTTAAATAACTCGCAAATTTCAAATAATAACTCCAATAATAATTCTAACAATCCATCAAGAAAAGAATCAAATTTAAATGCGAATAGAAAACAAACAAATGAATCAAAGAACGAAATTATTAGAAAGCCAACTGGAAACAACAGTAACAAGTAACTTGTAAACGTATATAGAATACTTTCAAACTGAAATAAGATAAATAATATTATATAATTCTTATTTATGATAATTAAAATATCTTTACAATAAACAGTAAATTAATGTATAAATACTAATATCAAATAAACTACTATTAAAAATAACTAACTATTATTGAATTTATTTACTTAAATATAAACTTAATATTAACATTAATAGGTATTATTTTTATATATAATCAATTATTAATTATTTAATAATAAATTCCACATCATCAAATAAATAATTTAAAAGTAATAATTTTCTTATTAAAATAAATTATAAATGATTACACAAATATCATTCACCGAATTAGACTCTATTTTAGATGAAGGTCTAAAACTTTGTAAAATATGCGAAAACTCTTTTATACAAATAAGATACCCCTGTCAAAATAATATATGCGGTGCTTGTTTAAAAGAACATATAATTAATCAAATTCAAAAATATAATAATAAATACTTATCAGATAAAATACTTTTTACATGCCCAGGTATATGTAAATGCGAAATTCCAAACTACGAAGTATTAAAATATATGGATAAAGAATCATTATCAAAATATAATGCTACACTAACAAAAATGCTTCTAGCAAAACAGCCGGATACTCTAAATTGTCCTAATTCTTCGTGTACTAATATAGGTTTTACGGATAGCTACTGCGAAAAAGACTATGAATGTAATTTTTGTGGATTTAAATGGAAAAATAAACATAATGTAGAAGAGAGACTAAAAAAATTCATTAATTTTTTCTCGTTTGAAAATTTAAAATCTATATTAAAAGTGTTTGTTCTTACAAAAAGCTGTAATAACTGTGGGACAAAAATAGAGAAAAATAAGGGATGCAAACATATGGAATGCTTCCGGTGTGAACATTCATTTTGTTGGAGGTGCACCGGAGACTGGAAAACTCATAATGAATATGAATGTATGGGTTTGTATACAAATATATACGATGAAAGATTTAGACCAGAATTTATGGACGTTGTGTTATTTTTGTTTATAGTTATTGTAGTATTTAAGATCTTTTTCAGCTTTACAATTTTATTAACTATCCTATGGTGGATTGTATACCTTATGGTTTTTGTTGGGATGTTAGTGTTTAATTGTTTTATTTTAGTAGGAGCATTAAACTTGTTGTATGAATGTGAAAAGAAAAAGATAATAAAATCTGGATTACTTATTGGTTTACTGTTTTTTGAGGAGTATATATTACAAAAATATAATATTCATCCGTATAGTCAAAGAATATTTTGTTCTATTGAGCTGATATCGTTGATTATAACAGCTTTGGTGTATAATGTGATAAAATTGTGTTGGAAGGTGAGAAGAAGTAGAAACATACATGTAGAATAATAGATGATGGTTAATAGCTATTAAAGATATTAGTAAAGCTATAGATGAGTATATATTTACTATATTGATTATATATTGTGTAAATATTATGTTAATAATTTATGATATATTAATAAGTATTATATTATAGTTTATTAAGTAAATTCTAGTAATGTTAGAATGGTAGTATGTTTTTAATTGTATTTAAGTATGGTTTTTTAAGATTAAAATTTATAATATTTGCTTTGAGTAAAATATAAATAATTATCTATTTGTTTTTATAGTATTGAATGTTGTTGACTAATTGAAAAAACTAACAAAGAAGTTTTGATTTTTAAATATTTTCTTTTTACAATTATTATATTTTACTATTTGATATTTTTATGAACACATTCACAATTTTCTTTCCATTTTGTATTTCCATCATCATAAATTTCTTTTTTCCAAATCGGTACTATTTTCTTTACCTCGTCTATACAAAACGTAGATGCTTCTATTCCTTCTTTCCTATGAGCACTTGTAGTAATAATCAATATACTTTCTTCACAAATAGGCTATTAATAGCTATTAATATAATTATTATATAATTAACAACATACCACTTCTCCAGTACGATGAACAATAGCAATTGCAAGTAAATTCCATTTTTTTAGACAAAAATTAGCAATTTCATTCATTTTTTTAATTGCCATAGTAGGATGAGCCTCATAAAATAACTTTATTACCTTTTTATTTTCAAAATTGTCTCTAGTTGTACCTAGGAAAATACTTAAAGAACCACCATCGGGCCTTTTCATTATTTCGATATATTTTGAAGTATTTATAGGTTGATCAGTAATTTCGCATATTATGTTATTGTTGTTTTCATTCATTTATATGTTTAAATGTTTATATGTTTATAAGTTTTTAATGCATTAATTGTAAATTAATTGTAAATTAATTGTAAATTAATTGTAAATTAATTGTAAACTAATATATTGATTAGAGAAATTAAATTAAAAGTATTAATATAATTGTTTAGTATTGTTTATAAGTAATTGATTAGTTGTGTTTGAATTTTATTAATTTTATTAATTAAATATGTAGTTAAAAGAATTAATAATCCCTAAATAAGAAAATCTGAATTCAATTAAATATATATTTAAAATATAATTAATTATAATAAAATTATTAATTCTTGTTAATTTAATAATTATAAAATGACAACTAAAGAAGACATTATTAAGAATTTACTTCTTATAAGAATGCATGAAAAATTAAATCAATTAGAACAAATTGATAACAGACATGAAAGCGATATGGTCATATGTAGAAATATTGAAGAAACAATTACTCGTAATTATTAACAAAAAATAACACATATAAATCATATAAATCAAATAAAACATTAATTTAAATACCTTTAGAACATCTATCATTTTGCGAAACAACATTACAAAAGAAAAATGAAGAGAAAAAAGAACCATTAAAGGATGGGAAAAAAGATGACGGTAAAAAATTAAAGGAAGGACTAGAAAAGACTCCAGGAAAGAAAGTTGAACCTGGTAGATCAAAGACTCCAGGCAAGACAACTAGCGGAGCAGGAAAAACTCCGTCTAAAGCGGGAGGATTGGGTCTATCAAAGTCAGTTAAAAAAATTGATGTTAAAAAACCAGCTTTAAATGATACAGAAAAGGTGAAAACACCTTCAACTAAAGCATCAAGTAATAAAATAATATATAAAATATATTAAATAATATACAATATACATTCTTATATACTTATAAACTTAATTACTAATTTAATAGCATTGACAAAAACCCATACAGAAAAAGGACCCATCGGAAAAGCAGCAGGAGCAAAAGGATTAACTAAAAGTGCTACAGAAAAAAAGATATCAACTAAAGATGCCGGAAAAGGAAAGGCTATAGTTAAAAAAGGAAAAAAAGTAGAAGAAAGTAATCAAAATTAAATATTAAATAAAAACTATAAACAATTTTTAATTATCAACTTATAAACATAATTTAATTATCAATATATCTCTTACAATATTAATATCATTTTAAACTTATAGAAAAAGAAGATGAACATAAAGAAGATGCTACAACCACAGTAACAGAAAATAATGCTTTAAAAACAGAAGAAACAGAAGTAAAGCATGATATTCTCCATACAGAACCAGTTCCTGTTTCAACTACAACTACTACATCAACTTCAAATACAAATAATTTAAACGCACAACATAGAGGAACAATGATGATAGGGAAAACAATGACAATTGAGCCAGTTGTTTCAAATTTAGATGCTAGAAAATCAATGGCTATTAATCCAACAAATCTAGGATCGTTAAATTCGGCTACTACTAATATAACTGATACTAATAATACAGCTAATACTACTATAACTCCTACTACTACAAATGTTGAAGTTGAAATAAAAGTAGACCAAGTTGTACATCCTAAACCAAATTATTTAAAAACAATTGCTGATCAGTGGATTGGAAAAGGAGCTTTCGGAACGTAAATAACATTATAATAATATAATTTATACTAAGGCATATGATTGATTATTTATTAATAAACCTATTTTAGATTGTTGAACAAAGCTGACCTATCCGTATTCATCCGATTAAATAAACAATTCAGAAAGTTAGGTATAACTACTTTAGCTAGTGAGTATGAAAGAAATTTAGTTGAAGTCGAACAAAAGTTGACTACTCAAAAAGAAGTAAGTTAATATATATAATAGAATAATATTATAATATATTAGTTATACGAATATTACTTATGTTATATATTTTTTTATTATTAATTTTAATTATCTTTATTAGAAATGTCCATCTCCAGATTATGACTTCCCAATATTTGCTTTATCAAGAGGTGCTGCCAAAGCTATTGAATTACTTAATGACCAAGTACACGTTACATTTTTCACCAACGCTGTCTACCCAACAAGCGAAGATATCATTTTAATCTATAGAATATTATTCCAGTTACTTGACGATACTAAATATACCTCAATTAAAGACAATAAAGAATTCTGGGCTGAATCTTGTAAATACTTCGCGACAATTACTGACGGACAAATTGGTAATATTAATACAAAAATATAATATTACTAATATCAATTATAGGTCAACACGTATCAGAAGTATTAAAAACATTTAATTTCAGTGATCAAAATATCTATATAGTTGCTCAAATGGTTGGAAATAACTTATCAAAAATATCTCCTGCTTATTATTCGAAACTATGTGCTACAACGGGATTTTTAATTTTTTTGATTAAGGATGCTTTAGAATATGCAGGTATTATTGTTGATAAGAAACCAAATCAATCTAGAATATTAAAGAATTTATTATACCAACAAACACAATTAGCGGAAAAAACTGAAAAGATTAAAGGATTAGTCCAAAAATTAAGTTAAAATTATTACTATTTAATGAGTAGATATTATCAATAAACAATATTTTACTAATATTAAATTGTTTTAATAAGTAGATTAAATAATATATTATATATATTCAATTATAAGATTTAAAATATATATAAACCAAAAATTAGAGTTAATAATTACACAAGTACACAATTGCTATAATAAGGATTAAATAAAAAACTAATACTCAAATTATTAGATGCCTGTTTAGCTTAGTGGTAGAGCGTTCCCTTCGTTAGGGATAGGTCGAGAGTTCAATCCTCTCAATAGGCTTATTTTTATTACATAGAGAAATATATAAATATAGTAAATGAATTTATATAGTAAATGTTATCTTTTAAACTAATATGTATGTTTTATTTATAATAAATTATGTTATATATGTAATTAATACGTCAATTAATTATTCAAAATTATTAATTATTCTCTTATATATTATTTTATATTTATTACAAATCTTATTAACTTAAAAAATGAATAGCTTTGTCATAAATGGAAAAAGTTCTGATCCTTATTTTTTTCTAGTAGAATCACCTGAAGAGTATTATTCTTAATAATATAGATGTGTAAAATGCCTTGAAGTAATAAATAAACAAAAAATAATAGCCTTAGACTGCGAAGGAGTCAACCTTTCAAAAAACGGAGAGCTAACGCTTATCCAAGTACAAATAACTTAAATGACTTAAATAATTTAATAATTTACTAATTAAATAATATTATAGATAGGACTAGAAGACGGAAAAGTTTATATCTTCGATATACTCAAAGGTGGCCAAAAAATGTTCCAAGGGGAGGAAGGCAAGAACAACGGTCTTAAGGCTCTCTTCGAAAATAGAAATATAGTAAAAATTATCCATGACTGCAAAAATGATTGGGATAGTATTCTTCATCAGTACAAAACTAGGATTTTTAATTTTTTGGACACTCAGGAGGCGTTTTTCATATTTGAGTTATTCTACTATAACGAAATCAACTTACCTATTTCTTTATCAAACTTTATTCAAAAATTTACTCAAGTTGAGATGGAACACAAAGCTGTTATGAAAGAGTCAATGAATAGAGATAATAAAATCTGGGCAATCCGACCACTTTCTGAAAATCAGTTAAAATATGCTTCAGACGATGTGAAATATCTAATTGAGGCGTTTCAGATTTTAAAACAAAAAATGAATAAAAATCTCATTGAAATCGTAACTTTTATTAAATTAACTTTCCTATTAGGTTTACTTCTTAACTATTTTTAAATGCATAAAACGTGAGGTCTTCTTTGACTTTAAACTTTATTTGAACTGTGCTGTATTCAATTTAATCAAAAAGAACACATCTCAAATTTATTACTTTAACTATATACATTTTTACATGAAATCAAAAATAAATGATAAGGGGAAAGGATTAAACATGGTAACTGGTAGTGGCTCTAACTCGACAACAGGCTATAACTTAACAAACTTAACAACAAGCTCTAACTTAACAACAAGCTCTAACTCAACAACAAATTCAACTACAAACTCAACGACAAGCTCATCAAAAGGAGGAATCGCTGGTATCGGTTTAACTCCAAAACTTAATTTTTACACAAAGAAAAAATACTATAAGCAAAACAATAAAAGAAATGTGTTTGAAATGAGTAGTGATCTTAATAGCTTTAACAACTTTTGCTTTAGTAAAGCGTTTTAAGAAGAATTGAAAGAGATTAGGAGATGTATGGTGTAAGAGTTTAAGAGTGTAAGAGTTTAAGAAGTGAGTGTGGAATGACAAGTAAAGAATGAAAAGTAATGAAAGAGTATTTTATAAATGTATATATTATATAAATTGTATATAAGTTTTTAAATTTTATTTTTTTAAGAATTTGTTCTTGTAAATTTAAATTAGTTTTATTATTTTTATGATTTTAATAATTCATATAATTTATATTAATATATTAATTACAAAAATTATATTTTTTTATTAATTATTTATTTAAGTATTTGTATTAATTTTAATATTAACATTAATAATAGTATTAGTTATCTATTAAAAATAATAACATAAGAAAGACTTCACATTTATTTTAAATTAAATCCTCATATATTAATTATTTATAATATTAACCCTATTAAATATATAATTAACATAACTAAATCAACTACAATTACTTCTTCTTCAACGAACTAATAACTCTTAACTCTTAATTATTTTCTACCATATTCTTATAATGACGATTATAATCTAAAAGCCATCCAACATTTGCAGTTAGCTGATAATCAAAATATAGCTCTTCATACTTTTTAATATTTCTCTTAGCAAACAAGCCAATTCTGCTTCCGCCTCTCACATACTTCATAATAATATAACAATTTTCATATCCAAAGCTAGAATGGCAGACATACCTAATAACAGTAAGAATAAAATTAGTTAACAATAACATTTAAATAACAATCATAGTATTAATCGTTATATTTACCTCATTTCATTGCCTACTTTATGTGCATCTATATAAGCAAAGTTATGAAGAGTAAACAAATAATTAGAACCGATTAGCCCATCAATAAATGATCTTCTATCAGATTCATTCTTTGATACGATTTCACCTTTATATTCGCATATAAATTCTTCTTTCTTTATGTTTTCCATTGAGTAGAGCCCAAATCCGTCACATAGTTTGCTCTTACCAATTGCTGTCATTTTACTAATTCCTAATGTGATTGCGTTATTTTGACAGTCGTTTGTTAGAAGATCGTCGAAGCATCCTTTACATAAATCTGGGTCACATTCTTTACTAAGTTTTAAACACGAACAAGAATCCTTTGTACAACCATTTTTACAATTACACCCTTTAAACTTTTTCGAACAGTATGAATAGCACATACAATACTTATCACAAAAGTAACTATATTTTTATTACGTTACATATGTAAATATATTAATATATTAATATATGTAAATTTATATTTATAATTATATATTATACTTATTGTGGTAACAAATACAGTTATCCTTACTACATATTTCTGAATGATTACAAGGGATAGAATCTCTCTCTTGAACTTGACATTTTAAATTATTTGTATTGGTCTTCTGCTCTTCTAGTTTAATTTTAGGAATAATATATTGAGTTAGATTATCCTTAAATGATGTTATTAGTGTTGGTTTTTGATTCATAAACTCTATAGCACTTCTGATATTTGAACAATTTACGTTTGGAAGAATGTTAGAAATAAAACATGATATATTTTCTTTAGCTTCAGATTTTAACAAAGTATAAACTTTGTATATTACATATAAATTTTCTTGCGACATATTCTTCAACAAATTCTGCATATTCTCATAATCAACAACATCATTTAACAAATAACAATTATATCTCTTATTCAACTGACATGATTTTAACTTTATATCATTTTTAATTTCATTACTTCTTAGTATAAATTTCTTCGCAAGTGAAAGCTTCTCTGTTACCTCTTCATAAAAATGTATTCCTAATCTTTCATTATGATCTTTTAAAGTAATATGTTTATTAAAATGTGTGTTGCATAAGTACTTCTTACAAATATTACAAAAATTATCTCTATACTTGGAAACAGAAGAGAAACCATTAAATCTGAATTTAGGTTTTAACTCGAAGTTTTTAAAGAATTTCATAAAGATATCATAAACTAACTGTGTTTTTTTCATTAGCAGTTTTGAGAATAGGTAAATTAATTCAGAAAGTAAAGCGGGAGTTTCTTTGAAGTCTTTTATATTTTCTAATAAGTATTTAGAGAAGACGTAGAGTATAAAGTTGACATTATTAATGCTTTCGGATTCTCCTTTAGTCTGTGGAATCTCTATGTAATTTAATTTAAAATCATTATTAACAACAAGCATTACATCCTCAAAATATGTTTTATCTTCAAAAAACGGAATAAACTCTAATTTAAGTCTATTCGGAGTTCTATAACTACTCTTAACAAAGAATGTAAAAAGACCACGTGGCATTGTTAAACTTTTCTGAAACATTACTTTGTGTTGAATCTTATTGCGCAAATTAATATTTAGATTTTTAAGCTTTTTTACTTGAGGCTTATTACAATTTAAACTATTTATTATTGTTAAGTTTTGTGATATATAATCGGACTTTTTCTTTACTTGAGAAAAGCTATAATCATAAAGATATTTTAGTAAGAGATTCTTCATTGTGATTGTGATATTTTTACTTTTATCTGTTGTGTTAGATAGATTTGTATTTTGAGTATTTGAATTATTTTGAAGATTCATCATTATAAATAAATTTTATAATTAAATTTAAAAAATTGAATTTTATATTGATTGATAATTATTGAAAACTCTTTTGATTAAATTAATATACTTCTTATTAAGTATTAATAAATTAATAAATTAGTAGTCTATTATAAAATGAATAATAAATATAATGAATAATATAATGTATATTATTAATTATTTTTTTCCTATAATATAAAAAATTATTAAACAACTCTGAACACAGGTAAAAATTATTAAATGGAATAATTATTAATAATTTATAATTGAATGAATAAAACTGATTTTCAGGAATTCTTAGAAAATGTAATATAGGAACTTATATATAATCATTAATAACTATCTTATATTATAACTCATTATAACTCATTATAACTCATTACAACTCATTATAGCTTAATAAATTTTATTAGAACCTAACAAAGTCTGAAAACAACGAAAACAATAAAAACAGAGAAACTACTGAAATAAATAGTACTCTTCCAGTTAAAAGCATCTTAAAACCAATAACTCCAACTGAAGACATAAAAAAGGTATAATAACAACAAGCTTTAGTAATTAATCTAATTTATATATTAAACTAAATTCTTAAAACTATCCTTTAGATTCTACTTTGGCCTAATGGAAAAACATACGAAGATGTTATTTCACTAACAGTCAAGAAAAACATAACAACAGTAGAGAGATTACTTAGAGACATCAAAAGCCAATTTAAATTCATAGACAATATGAAAAAATTAATAATTTATAACTCAGACGGAATCACAATAGATGATATTGATGTTGTTCACTTAGTAAATAATAGCTTATTGTACATTTCTTATAAAAGTAAGTGTTGCATTAATAATAAATAACTCCTTTAGATGAGCCATTTGATTATTTAAACTTATTCAATCGCTACAAAATAATAAACCATATTGAGACTATAGTCCACCTACATTCTGATGAGAAATGTGATTTATTATTGGCAGAGGATTTAGCAACATCAAATATTGTTATGATGAGAAGATTATATACTAAAAATTTAAGTAAGTAATATTCATAATAAATTATATAATTAATTGTATAGGCTTTGCTAGGAAGAATGATTTATTTACTCTTGGTAGTAGCTTAATCCAGTTTGAACATCCAAATATTCCTAAATATTATAATTCTTTCTTTTATGGTGATAACTACTATTTAATATTTGAATATTTCAAGATCAAAACAAACTTAAAAAAGGAAATAAAAAGAGTAATACGATTTCCAGAGAAACAAGTTAAAGCAATAATGAATCAGTTAGTATCACTTCTGAAATATTGTGTAAGACCTTTAATAAAAAACTTTACTGTAAATATTAACATGGAGAGTATTCATTTTGTAGAAGAGGATCCATCAAAAATAATAGTAAATCGTTATTAGTAATAATTTAATAAGATTGATGCCTTCGAACTTGTATGTTTAAAGTCAAATGAGTCAATTTATGATTATTTTATCAGTACTGATGTTAAAACAACAAGACCAGACATATTTAAATTTTTCAATAATGAAAACATTTGCAGTAACTTTTTCTTCAATCCAAACTTTCATTTTCTTAGTCCAAAGGTATATATACTAATTACTACTAATATACTAATTATACTAATAACATTTTAGTCAATTTGCAAAACAAAAGACAGTAGCGAAACAGAATTAAAGAAGTTGTCATGGGAACTAGGTGTTCTTATTTATCGAATGTTATTTGGGAAATATCCATTTTCAAGAGAATGTTCAACAAAAGATATGTTGGATGTATTTAAAAATATACTTTTCAGTGAGGTTATATTCAAAAATGAAAACTTTAATGTAAGAATATCAGAAGTGTGTGTTAATTTAATCTCCGGACTGTTAGTAAAAGACTTTACAAAAAGAGTTAGTATAAACGATAATATATTTGATGATTGGCTGGAAATGTAAATAAATATACTACTTCTAAATATTCTTACATTATAAATATGAATAATATTACTCTATAAATTTACTAAATCTAAACAATTAATAGAAATGACTCAATCTGCACTATCTCAAAAGTATTCGAAAAAATAAACGGCAGCTACGATCTTAATAAGAAAGACACAGAAAGTGAATTTATTGATGAAATGGACGAAATTATGTTAGAGAATTTAAACAATGCTAACCAAGCCAAAGATAGATTAAAATTTAGAAAGCTATCAACAATGATTCCTACTAAACCTAGTCGAGGTAACTTAAGTGATAGAAATATAGTAAGACTAAACAACGAATCTATTGACGCTAAACTAAACGAAATTAATATTAAAAACAATAAAAGATTATCATATTCAAAGAGATTATCCTTTTCAAAACTAGAGTTATATAAAGAAGGCAAAATTTCAACTACTGATATAATTAAAGATAATATACTGAATCTTAAGTCTCCGAGAGTACCTAGAAGTAAATCTAAACTTGAAATTAATTTTGATTACAGTGACAATAAAAACATATTTAATCTTAATCTGACCTCACTTGAAAAGGAAGCAAAAGGGTATAACTATACAGCGAACAGTAATAGCAACAGAGATAGTAGTAACAATGATTTAATAGATTTAAAAAGAAAATATGAAAGTTCTAATAAAAATTACTCAAAAGTTGATAAGATAGAA
>Ga0100402_1006082_pt1 | contig 12106 bp, 9 predicted proteins | sample CryGeyme20150102_FD_80419 | JGI IMG/M metagenome (GOLD analysis project Ga0100402, IMG submission 80419) | Groundwater microbial communities from Crystal Geyser aquifers in Utah, USA - Crystal Geyser metaG 2015-0102 | ecosystem: Environmental > Aquatic > Deep subsurface > Groundwater | place...
ATGAGTCTTGGTTCGTTGACTGCTGTGCACTGGATACAGAAATGATCAAATGCAGTACCCTGTCTTGCTCGAGGTGGGAGAGCGCGCCATTTGCACAGGGCGATATGAGAAAGAGAGATAGTGCCTTAGAGCGACCTTGTCGCAGCAGAGCAGACGATAGCGATGCTTCATATGACGATCAAACTAACGCAGAAGACTATGCTGCCGTTTTTCAACCAGCAACAACAAACGCGGCAATGGCGAGCGCCTTGGGTCGTTGATGACAACCTGGAGTTGCTCGGAACAAGATTTCGCGCAGCCCCCGAGAAGCACAATACTCATTCCTCATTACTTACAAGACTCAACGTATTCAGAAGCAGCAATCTGGGTGTCTTTCGTGTTTTTCTTCCCTGCATTACGTTCCTCTTCACTTTCTGCGCGCTGTCACACAAAGACTGCCCTCTGCTATTCTTCTTGCGTAGAGTAATCGAAAATGGCGTAGTATTTTTAAATTTTGCAACTGCGCTCTACGAATTCTATCTCTACTAGGTAATCTACTTCTGTAGCTCCTGGTACCTGGTACCGTGCATACGACGCCACTAGCTAGTACTCGTATGTACAGAAGGTTGTGAAGAAAAGAAACAAATATAGCTCCAGTTTTGGCTAAAACAAGATATTCCAAAAAAACAAATCGTCGATCAGCTCTTAATGACAAAATAACACTATTATTATTTTACCCCGAAACATAGATTTTGAAGAAAACGTTACTTTTTTGACAGCTCTACCACCTGCTACACTACCCAGTTCACAGCACTCAGTAGTCTACTGAACAAGAAAAAGTTACACTAAATACTGCGATTTCAGGAATTATTTACACCAAAACCTGAAAACCTTACACTCGTGACTGATTTACTGGAATGATTACTGGCAGATCTACTAGTAGTACCGGTACTACTAGCTACCTAGTAGTAGCTAGTAGCTAGAAATACTACCAGTTACTACTCCATAGTACATTAGTTACGGTATTTTTTTCCCTTGACTCAACTCTTCAACATCATAGGTGCGCTCCTCTTTTCGATTTGAAATTCCTTTCGGCCAAATATTAAATACCGTAAAAAGCTTAATCTGCACTTACGACGCGTTCTCGCCATCGCATAGAAGTTTAGGAAGAACGGAAGGATCATACACACGAAAACAAAATGTGAGCGCGAAAAAAATGATGCAAACATGAGGATCTTAATAAAACTTTAAGTTATTAACCGTTATAATGATATTATTATTTGCGCAAGCTTGCAAAATTAAATAATAATGATGTTTGCTGTTGAATCGGAAGGGTTGAGGAGAGGAGGCTCCAGCTGCCTTTCCTTTTTCTTATTTTTTATCACACGTACAGTCGTACTGTATCATTCTAAATTCTAAAGCCACAAGCCACCATGGGTACTTACGTAGGAATAGTTCTGTTGCATTCTGCCGCAGTTTTGCTGGTACTGGTACTGCTGCCCATGATCGCCCAACATGCACATGCTACCCCAGCGGCGGGCTTTGACAATGTTGGTCTCCGAAGAGCAGTGGCAGAATACTTGGCAGATGCCTCCACTGCAATAGCCACGTATGGTCCCATCGAAAAATGGTCGACATGGAAAGTAACGGATATGTCCGGACTCTTCCAAGGAGCCACTGATTTTAATATAGACATTTCCGAGTGGGACCTGAGCTCGGTCACCACGACCAGTTACATGTTTGCCGGTGCTTCTTCCTTCAATGCACCCCTTACCAACTTGGATGTTAGTTCCGTGGAGGACTTTTCATTCATGTTCACGGAAGCCACATCCTTTAGCGGTGCTGCCATTGGCGACTGGCAAACATCTTCTGCTCGCACAATGGATCAAATGTTTCGTCAGGCCACCAGTTTTGTAGGACCCTCCAATATTCAACAATGGGATGTTGCATCGGTAACGTCCATGGAAGGCATGTTCTTTAATGCATCGTCGTTCAATCGTCCCGTCAATGATTGGACTGTATCCAATGTGAAAGACATGAATTCTCTCTTTGAAGGTGCTTCCAGCTTTGATCAACAAGTGTGCTGGAACAGTGGTATGCGGGGATCCGCCCGTTGTATTCGGTGTTTTTGTGGGACCAAAAATGCAGGTTTTGCTGACAATTGCAACAGCGTTCATCCATCGACTGTAGCGTACTCCAGGTCTTGCAGTAATACTGACATTCTACTACTAGAGGCAGGAACTGGGGATCGGACCTTTGAAAGACCGGAAGAAAACAGTGACATTGAAGTAGCATCAGGGTCCACCAGCACTGCGTTGGAGCTCGAAAGTGATCGCAACAGTGTCTTTGGAGACTTGAGTGGTCCTCTGTCAAACGAGGAAGAAGAGGATATTGAAGGGAGTGGTGAAAATATAGCGGCTGTCACACGTGAGATACCAGGAGCAGGCAACATGAAATCTCAACTTCTGGCTTCATCATTGAGTGCAGGGATCGCCCTAGTTCTGTTAATAGGCCGGCACTACTAGAAGTAAACATTATCAAACACTTCTGTGAATCTAGGAAAACACCACTCGTTGCTGCCAACTAGCTGACAACTCCTTCACGGTTAAAGTTTCTAAGCGAAACGCAGGTAGGCAGTGGGAAGTTATCTATGTATGTATTGATTTTAATGTTACAATTAATATTACCGCTATGCTACTACATTCAAAACTGCTAAGATGGGATGCTGGGATGCGACTACCAAGATTCTTCCTACTTTGGAAAACACTGTGATTCCAAGCTACTACTCGACACCTGACCAATGGACAGCGTTTTAGCGAGAACTCGTTGCGCGATTTAGAACTCCTGTGCATACTTCAGATATTGTCCATATCAGGCAAGAAGAGAGACGAAGGCAAGGGCTGATTCTTTCGTGGGAACTTCCTGCGCGAAATTCTGCAATCGTTCGTTGGCGAACCGCAACGCTTGTGAAGCCGTCGCAGAGGCAAAGGATGCTCTTCTTTTTCATCTTCTTGTAATCGCAACGGCGTTGTTACGTTGATAGAATGAAGCGGCTTTCGAGCGGGGCCCACCAAACCTGGCAGCATCAGTGGATCACCGACTCGAGTAGATGACAGGATAGAACTTACGGTCCTCTTGGCTGACTTCTGAGACGTGCTCTCACTGATTGTTGCAGGTCGAGGCATTAGTCTTCTTCGAACCAAAGGTAGGACGTCGATGAAATCATCGGCCATATCGGGAAGGTATATTTGCTGGGGGCTCATCGTGGTTACAGTAATTGACAGCTACTGTACTAAGTTGTTAACGTAACTGAATCATTGAAAATGAGAGAAAATGATGGATGCATCTGCTCCTCGGGAGATAGTCAAGCGAAACGTGAGCCCAGCTAGGACCTTCCTACTACCGGTACTTCCGGAAAACTCTCTCTGCTTCCGTGTGACACTAAAAGGGGGCGAAATCATTGGAAGGAAAACGAAATATGTTTCTAAAATACGGGGGTAGAAAATTATGAAGGTCACTATTCTCTTGGAAAATCGATGAAAGTCTTCCTCGGTTTCTCTGCTTGAACTACCGTCATTGCGGAAGGTCGATTGTTTTCCATCCAGACCCGGTACCCAACCCTGGTAGTGTTGTCTCCGGCGAAAGGATCGAAAGGTGGAAAGTACAGTAGTTTAGCGGAATGCTAATTTCCTTCGCGCTTGTTGTTTCATGCACTGGTTACTGGTACGTTGCCTTGCGTCATTTCACGAATAAACGATCGCGTGCAGTGGTTCTGCTCGTGTCATTTCTTTCGCCAGGAAGAATAACAACAGAAGTTATTGCAGTGATGTCAGAAGATTCGAAATGATGTCAAATACCTGGTAAATAATGTTCAGCACCGATGAAGCAAAATAAACAATGAAAGCACTGCTGTACCAGGTAGTGGTTACCCGGTACCACTATTAGAGTAGGCTATTCAGAAAACGTATTGCATACGCAATCATTGACTCAACATGTGTAGCGACGAACATTGGTATTGATCACCTCTCAGCACGCTTTACCCCACTATCTACTAGTAGTAAAGCCAGCTACACAAATAAAATAATGTTCAGCACAAATTATTGATTATTGTTTGCATGCAACGTTGGAAAACGACAAAGCACCAAAGTTGAGTGTTGATAAGTATCCCATACCTGCATTGCACTATTGCAGTACAGAGTATAGAGTACCAGGTAGGTGCAGGTGCGAATGAGGTCACCAGGGGAAGTGCCGATGTGGAGCGAAATGTTTCTGCGTCTCTAGAAACGAAACTATCACTACAGTAGCTAGGAACCATCATCTCAATTGATTTTAGTCAGGGGAAGAATCTTCGTTTATCAAAAGCAGCATAATTCTGCATATTTCCTTCTGGAAGGTTCGGCAGTCAGCTGTTAAATTTACACTACACCACACTACGAGAGCACATCACAATGCTGTCAGAACTACTATTGCTGACAGCTGTTCAATTTGTTGGTTGGTGTACGCAGGTAATGAAAAAATGCCGCTCCAGTTATTTTTTCGCATCTTGGTTTTGATGCGACGATTATGATTATCGTTGCACAATTCTCTGAAAAAGGCGACTGCTCCTACATGTACTACCGTAGTTATTTGTTGTTGTGCTGTCAAAGAGGTACTAGTACTAGTACTAGTACTAGTACTTGTGTACACATTATACCTGCAATACTATTATTCTCGTCGTGCAAGAGGCCGATAATACCAAGTCAAGAAGTTCTGCGCTTGAAATACAGATGGAAACTAGTAAAAAGGAGGGGAGGGTGACGTTTCACTTATCAATATAATCTACGTGGTTGTTTTGAATTTGGAGCAATACATGTTTTGTAACAGCTTGTCAGCTACTCTAGAAATTGTCGATTACTCGGATCACACGCAGTTTGAGTTACTTTCCGGACAACAAGTACGTGTGACGTGTGATGGTTCAGATTAGTGATTAGTGAGCTACTGAAAATGCTAGCTGCTGCAAGAATTGCTCTCGCAAAACTGGAGTCTTCCAAAAGCAATGTACAGTAATATTGTTTTGGTCCATGCTGTCGAGTGTCGAAAGCGAAACGTGTTCCAATGACTGTATTGATTGCGGATTGCGGTAACGTTCAATGTTCAACAATATAGCTAGATCGCTCGATTCCTTCCGCATTTCTTGGAAACTATTGTCATTGTTTATCTGTACCAGGTAACAGGTAACAGGGCTGTCTCATCATGCATGAGCATTACTGATACTGCACGTATTGTTACCATTTACTATCGATCATCTTGTCCTTTTGTTTCAACCTTTCCTGCATCTTGCAAATACGATGTCGGTCTTAATTGTTGTTGTTGTTGTTGTTTATCTGCGTTGTTGTTCATGTTCCTGGAATCACTGCTACTATTATTACTGCCACTGTTGCCTGCTGTCCCTGCTGCTGTCGTCGTGAACTGTAACAGTTTTTGATAATAGTCGTGATATCCGTGTCGTACACACCATCGTTCCAATTGGACCTGTTTAAACCGTTTGTAATCTGCCAATTCACGTTGTGCTTCTCGCAAGCTCTCATCGAGTGGTTGATCCATTACTGGTTTGCGTCGATTACCGTGTTCGTCTTTGGCAAAGATGACACCCAATCCCAAAGCCAGTGTCGTGCTCGTCATGATGGTAGCGTACAAAAAATATTCCAGACGATCTCGTGTGGGACGTCTCATGATAGCAAATAGAGTAATAAATCACAGTAGTAGTCTAGTATAGAACAGTAAAATAGTAAAATAAATAGAATAATGAGTAATACAAAATAATCACTAGTAGCTGGAGACTCAAGTCTGTTGTTAGTACCTGGTGATAATAGTAATGTTGGAGGTAGTTACTTGTACTAGACCTAGCTAGAGATCTAAAGTAAATACTGAGTGGTTGTTGCTACGGTTGTATCTTTGAAAAGGTTGAAAGGAATTGAATGGCAAGCGCCACCATGTGTCGTATCCACACACAGTAGCATTTACCATAGAGTACACATTACTGCTACTAGAGTCATAGTAGCTAGCAGCTACAGCGTAGCCAGTACTACTAGTACTACTAAGTAGCTACTGTAGTAGGGATAGACTCGAGTAGACTAGCTATTGAATACCATAACGCACCGTAGTACCAGTACCGTAGTCTACTAGTAATAATACTACTAGACCCCTAGTCTAGTCTTATTATTACTCCTAATTATTCATGTTTCCTAAACCAGTTGAATCGAGATACGATAATAATATTATGATGTATCCATTTCCCAACTACTAAACTACTAGACTACCTGGTACTAGCTAGTAGATAGACTACTACTACGGTACTACTACTAGCTAGTACAAGTACTACCGTACCCTGGTAGTAGACTACTATTAGTAACACTACTACAAGTCCTCGGAGGAATCAACATCCATCTTATCTTCTTGTCTGAAGTGTGGTGCAGTAGACTATTTATTTTTACTGGCCCAGTCTCAAGCTAGCTACTACTGCTACTAGTGGTAGTCTCTAGAATAGCATCCTTTTCCTCTGTTCCTGAATGTATCAGAGGACAACCAAGAAGAACTGGTGTTTGTTGTCCTGTTTACAAACTCTCCTCCTTATCTTATTACTGCTACTATATATCAGTGAGTACTTTCCAGCAGCAGCAAGATCTTCCTCCTCCTCCTCTGGTTCTAGCAGCATTGGAAGGTACTACCATCATTCAAAAAAACAATCGGCTGTTTGTAGCAACAACCCACACACGGATACGGACACGGACACGCACAATCCACATACGGTTTGGATTTTTTCTCCTCAACAATTTTTACTGAGAAAGCGTGAGATCCGATCCGACTCCTTGGCACTCTTTCAGAAAGAACAACAGCAACAGCAACAACAAGCTTCTTGGGGAACCTGGTATAGAAAAGACATTCCTAACAGTAGCGGCATTATGGCTGGTACTTCTACTACAACAGTGACAACAGCTCACGACGTGATCTGGTACGTTCCAAATATTATTGGATACATTCGTATCCTTTTGGCTGTAACCAGTTTCGTTCTCATGGCGGTACAACCCGATCAGTACCTACTGGCAACGTGTCTGTATTTGGGAAGCTTTGTTGGTGATTTATTCGATGGATGGGCGGCACGAAAATTAGATCAATGTTCCATTATGGGTGGACTGTTGGATATGATAACCGATCGATGTGCTACATTAGGATTTTTGTTTATCCTCAGTGGAGACTATGCACCCATCGATCTCGACATTGGTTTTCCAGTCTACCGATTGGTACGTACAAGTACATTATATTATATAATATATATATATACACAATACACACGTATCTGTGTTTGTTTCAGTTTTCATTGCGGTAACAGTCTATGTTGTATCTCACATAATGTTGTTATCTCAAATATCTCAAACACACACGCACACTCCCATATATATATATATATATATATATATACCGATACAGCTTTTTTTGTCGTTAATGATCTTGGATATCAGTTCTCACTGGTGTCAAATGTATTCCAGCAGTCTCGCCAAGGATGGTGCACACCACAAGAGCGAAGAAGGAAATCAAGGCAGGAATGTACTGGTTCAATGGTTTTACAAATACTATTGGTTCTTTGGGTATCTTTGTGTCGGTGCCGAATTTACCTACATTTGTTTGTACGTTACAAAACACGCTCCCATACATTCCTTGCTGTACAGGGGAACCATGCTGTTGCTGTATCTGTGTGTTCCTGGTTGTGCTGCCAAACAAGTTGTTAATCTGGCGCAATTGACGTCGGCATGTCGAGTAGTAGCCGAACACGATGCCAAAGAAAAAAATCTCAGCAAAAACAGCAGCAGCAGCAAAAACAAACAAAAATAGTAAAATTATATTACTAGAATGGACCGGTGTGCAGAAACGTGTCATCTATAATTGTTTTGGGTTCGTTTGCATTATTTATTTAAATACGCTCTTAAAGACATCCCCGGCATTGGGTCCACTTTTCCGCCGAGTGGCAAAGAAATTGGCAACACTGGCCTCAAAATCTTCCGGACCAACCGCAGCCGCTTCGTTGGTGTTGGTGCTAATTGTCATGCCAGCACGAATGTTCGCACTCACGCGTCGTACTGCGCGAATCGCCGCTTCGTTCACTATAAATTCGAGTTCGGCACCGCTCAATCCATCCGTTACAGCTGCGACGGCACTCAGATCGACCTTGCCATCTTTTCTCGTACCCAACGAATTGGAACGATCCGAATCAATTCCCGATCCTTCTTTAAAACCTGGTAACTTTGAAGCGTGAACACGAAGAATGTTTTCACGACCTCTGGCATTGGGAAGCGTTAGTGTGACGATACGATCGAAGCGTCCTGGTCGTACCAGTGCCGGGTCCAGTACTTCCTTGCGATTGGTGGCAGCCAAAACGCAAATTCGTCGAGTGCTGTCGAGGCCGTCCATGCAACTCAGTAGTTGGTTCAGTGTTTGTTCGGCTTCATCGTTGGCGCGACTGGCTAGACCACCACCGTTGAAAACATTGTTACCGCTATCCCGGGCTTTGCCCAGTGTATCCAGTTCATCGATAAAGATAATGCAGGGTGCCAATTTCGTAGCCCTTTCGAACATGCGACGTACCCGTCCAGCACCTCGACCAACGTACATTTCTACAAAGTCACTTCCGGAACAGTAGAGGAGTGGCACTCCCGCAGTAGCTGCAGTTGCTCTCGCCAGCATGGTCTAATTTTTGTAGTTGCAGTAGTTGTTGTTGTTATTGAAATTTGTACGTACCATGGTGGTGGTTGCAGCAGTAAGTAGTGTTCATAATGTTGAGTCAAGTATCGGAAAACAATCAATCGAGAAAGAATGCAGAAGGAAAACAATCACGGCATTCCCGTCGCTAAAAGAACTACACGTACCTTTCCCGTACCGGGAGGACCTTCCAATAACAGTCCAGTTGGTGCTCGAGCTCCTAAAATGGCATACTTTTCAGGATTCCGTAACGTATCGACCAATTCCATGACTTCGTTCTTGGCATTATCAATGCCCTGAATATCGGTAAAACTTGCCAAAGGACGATCGTTATTTTTGTTGGAAGAATCTTGCAATAATTTTCCAGGAACATCTGATCCTCCACCAGGTCCACCACCACCACCTCCTCCTGCACCGCGCATCGTTTGGTACATGCGCCACAAAAATAATCCGTACAGTGCAAAAAGCATCGATCGAAAGGCATAAATAGCAATGGTACTTTTAGAAGTGGCCGATGCTGCTGTAAAATCCATGTGATGCTGTCGCAAGTATTGCAATGTTTCTGGTGGAGCTGGTACCTTCCGAGTATAGGCCATGACATACTTTTTGGAAGGAGGAGAAGAGTTGTCGTCCAATTTGGACAAACGAAACGAAATCCGATCAGGAGCAATTTTAATCTTGTCGAGTGTTGGAACATCTTTTTGTTTGTTCTTGTTGGCAATGCCAGTAAGTCCTCCCTGTTGCTCTTGTTGTTGTTGCTGCTGCTGTTTCTGTTGTTCTACTAAATCCATAAAACTCGAATAGGTAATTTCAATAGGACGTCTGGGATTCACAACGGGAAAATCAGAGGACAGTGCAGCTGTTCTTTGTTGAATGTAAGTGGATCGTCCCAACATGCTCATAAATATAACCACGAGGAGCACGTAGGCAGTAACAATACGTTTTCCTCTCTTGGATAGTCTGGAATAATTGCGACGAATTTTGGATTGAAATTGAACCCAAGAACGTACCGATCCACCCAAAAGAGATTTAATTCTTTGAATTGCACCATTGTTGTTCTTTTGATTTTGATTTTGATGTTGATTTTCAGAGCTTGAACTGCTTCTTCTGCTGCTGCTGATGTTGGCAGTGGTGACTCTGTTGCTCCAATTGAATCGGTTCTGCCTGTGCAAGTTGTGCAAGGACGAAGAAAATAATCTGGCATTCTCAGGTTGAAATCTTGTTGTTCGTAAAGGTGTGTGGTGGACACCATTGAGGGCACTGTGAGAAAATGACAAAGCGTGTGGAAAACCATTCGCTTGCTTTAATGAGCCTAGTAATAAGAAGAGGACTCCAAACAGCTGACCAAGACCAAGACTTCGTGGCAGCAGCAGCAGCAGCAGCAGCAGCAGCAGCAGCAGCAGCGGCACCCTTGTGCAAGCAATACACGTTGAAATCGTTGAAATAGAGTTCATACTTTTTTTGCTTCTATTGGCAAGCTGTACTAGCTTTGGGGTGTGTTAAAAAGGTGAACAGATACTGACGATGACAGTCACTGCATGAATGTGAAATTAAAAAAAAACGAAAGAGGAATGTGAACGATGGTTCTGGCTTGATCATTTCTTTCAAAGCACAATGTTTCAGACAGATATCTTGATGAATCATCAAAGTCTACTACTAGCTTAGTACCTAGTAGCTAGTCGTATGGTCTAGTAGAGTCTAGTCTAGTAGTAGTCTAGTAGTCTAGTAGTAGTCCAGTAGTGGTACTCATTTTTGGTGTATTTTTTGTGTGGATCGGAGGTTGGGGTGACGTTATTATTATTATTTTTGATGACAGGAAGGTCGCACAGGCTTTCTTTGCCTTTTCATGAAGTAGGGTTCAGGAAAACAAGCCAAAAGAATGGTGTTAAAAATACTAGCTACTTTAGCTAGACTACTCCGTAGCTAGCTCGTGTTTGTTTTTGCTTTGATTAGTAGAGTACCAGTACTAGACTACTACTTGTTCTAGTTCTGCTGGACTACTAATAGCTAGCTAGCTAGCTGCCTAGATAGCTAACTACTACCAGTAGCTACTAGAGTAGTAGGTCTAGTAGACTAGGAGGAGGAGCATTAGTTTTTGTTTCATCAGTTGACGAGTACGGTAGACTAGCTAGTAGTAGTAGTTTTGTTTTCCCAGATCAGAAAGTACTGTTGTTGTTGGAAAAAATTAAAATAAAAATCTGTAACTAAGAATATGTAAACGAAGATTAGTTACAGTATCAGTATTTTGTTGTACTGGTAACAGGTAATATCATTATACTCGAAAGGACGACTGACAATATTCATAATGATGTTGATTGTTGTTAAAAAAAAGTACCTGGTAAAGATTCAGTCATGCCCACTTTCCAAATAATGATACATAAATCAGTGCTGTGTTCGCAAACAAATCCCAATCAACATCAACCGACCTCAGCAATATTCCCATTGCTTCATCGCTCCGCCCAGACTTCCATTTAACTGTTGCTATTTTTGTTGGTTGCGGTGGTCGCTGTGGTCGCGCTGCTACGGTGAGGACGATTACAAACAAGCAAAAATTGGTATTGTAATTGTGATCGTACTAATCATGTTTCATGTAGGCATCGTAGGCACTTTCGCGTCGTTTGGGATCTTGATTGAAATTGTACTTTTGCTTGACACTGCCAATACTAATTTTGGGCAAATTTTTGCTCAGATTGTCCACAAATTCTGCTCCAGTAACAGAAGACGAAGAAACTTGTCTCATATCAATCTGAAATCCCTTCAGTGCGGCTCCCAACGTACTTCGTCGCTGTTGAGCTGAAGGTCGTGGCAACGGCTCTTCCTCCTCATCATCGTCATCATCGTCATCATTTTCATGGGAAGCCTGATTCGCCAACACTTGTTCGCTCACGCAATTAAATCCAGCGGCTCTGGCTCTTCGTTGAGCAGCTGCAGCTAAAATGTTGGCCCTGGGAGTATCATCATCATCTGCAGTAGTTTTAGCAGCAGCAGCAGCAGCAGCAGCAGCAGCAGCAGCAGCAGCAGTGGAGTGGTGTCTTCCTCCCAGTATTCCGTGAATATTATCGTCATCATCATCACTGTCACCATTGGCAATATTCGCCAGAATTTGCAAACTTACATCGTGCTGTTGGGCAACTTGTTCGTCTTGTTCTTCGTCTGGTGGTGGTGGTGCTGCTGCTGCTGCTGCTGCTGCTGATAATTTACTGCTCTTTCGTTTGGCTTTCTTTTTCTTGTCCTTCTTTTTGTGGTGAGATGATGACTTTCCTAAGGGTACTTCTTCTTCTGGTTGTTGTTGTTGTTGTTGTTCTTGTTCTTGTTCCTGTTGTTTCTCTGATGCTGATGCTGATGCTGATGCTGACAATCCCCCTTGACCGTTTGTTCTTAACAATACAACATC
>Ga0100402_1006085_pt1 | contig 12105 bp, 10 predicted proteins | sample CryGeyme20150102_FD_80419 | JGI IMG/M metagenome (GOLD analysis project Ga0100402, IMG submission 80419) | Groundwater microbial communities from Crystal Geyser aquifers in Utah, USA - Crystal Geyser metaG 2015-0102 | ecosystem: Environmental > Aquatic > Deep subsurface > Groundwater | place...
TATACTGCTTTCAGTATGTTTAAACACACTTTAACTATCAGAGTAAATTCAATTTGCAAAGTTAAAAACTAGCTTGATTTGCTTTAAACGAGTACATTTTTTTTTCGTGCGTTTACCCTAACAAAACTTGTACTTTAAATCTTTTTAAGTGATTTTTGCGTTATGGATTTTATAGGCTTTACATTATAATTTTTAAAAATCATAAACTATGGATATTCAAGTAAGAGTAAATGATGATTTAGTTTCCTATTTGGGAGAAGAAGCAATTTTGAAAAAAATGCAAAAACTCTTGGAGTGGGAAGAAGTGGGAAGAGTTGCGTATGTTGGCTCCTCATATCAATAAAGGAATTGAGGAAGCAGGTTTTAAAGCGAATGAACTTTCTCAAACGGCTCATTCGGAAGCGTGGAAAGAGTATAAGAAAAATAATCTTCCTTTTTTACAGTAGTTAATGTAGCTGACAATTTGACTTCGTCGATGGCTTTGCCGTTCCAAACTGTCAGAATGATATTTTACGACAGTTTGGAAACTGTCGGCTACTTGAAAACCAAAAAAATTCCCTCAAAAGCAAAAAGCCTTTGAGGGAATTTTCAGTATAAAGAAGTTACGTAATTAATTTATCACTAATCACTTGCAACTTATCACTATTTAGTTACTTCTAACATTTCTTTTACAGCACCATTGAGTTGTTCGTCTGTACCTGTGCTTTGTGGTGTAGGATTATTTTTGATTTCAATATCTGGAATAAGCTCTGTATTTTCCATATATTTTCCGTCGGTACGAATAATTCCTACTTGTGGAATACCAAAAACAATAGTTGGGTCAATTAAACGCTCCCACCAAACAGCCGTTCCTGTTCCTGCAACGGGCATACCGATAAGTTTTCCAATTCCTAAGTGTTGATAGACATAAGGGAAAATATTAGCATCCGAATAATTGCCTTCATTCATCAAAACAGTAGAAGGTTTGTTCCATTTAAACATTGGTTCTGTACCTATTTTTTCTCCTCTTGGTACGATTTCAAAATACTGTTTTCCACTAAGGAAAGTAGCCAAATCATCGTGCAACCAACCTCCACCATTAAAACGAGTATCTACAATCAAGGCTTTTTTATTGCCATGTCTTCCCAAAGCCTCCGAAAATAACTCTCTGAAACTATCGCTATTCATTCCTCTTACGTGAACATAACCGACTTTTCCATCAGATAATCTTTCCGTTTCTTCTCTGCGAGTGTTTACCCAACGCTCATACAAAAGCTGACGTTCTTCCCACGTATTGATAGGCAAAACGATAACTTCTTTTGTAGCGTTTGTTTTTGCATCAAGAATAGTAAGTAATGTTCTTTCTCCTGCTTTACGGTTTAGAAGAGAATGATAATTCATTGTAGAAGTAATTTCTACACCATCAATTTTTTGAATAATATCCCCTGCTGCAATATCTTTATTTGCTTTTTGTAATGGACTTTTATTCAAAACTTCAGCTATTTTTAATCCATTTCCTTTGTACGAATCATCATAAAAAGCCCCTAAAACGGCTGTACGGTCGCCATTTGGGTCTGAATGACGGTAACGAGTTCCTGTGTGTGAAGCATTGAGTTCTCCCAAAAGCTCACTTCCCATTTCTGCAAAATCATAATTGTTGTTGATATGAGGCAAGAAACGAGCGTATTCTGTTTTGTAAAAATCCCAATCTACACCGTGAATATCTGTAACATAGAATTTTTCACGCACTTGTCGCCACATGTGTTCGAACATATACGCTCTTTCTGCTGCAGCATTGAGTTGCATTTTGGCATCAATAGCAACTGGTTTTGGAGTATTGGTAGCCAAATCAATAACTTTTATACTTCCATTTGCCAACAAATAAAGATTTTTGCCTTCTTTATCCATTACTAGACTTCCACCTCTTACACCGAGTTTCAAAACAAGTTTTGTTTCTTTTTCTCTCAAATCTTCTACCCAAAGGTCTGCACCTTTTTCGAAAGAAGTCAGATAATAAAGTTTGTCGCCTTTCGGACTTAAAGCAGCATCACTCATTTGTGAAGCGTGGCTAGTCAAGCGAACTTTTCGGTCTTCAAAACCTGTCCAATCGAATGTTAAAGGCTCAACTTTTTCGTCTTTTTTGTCTTCGTCCTTTTTATCATCTTTGCCTTTTTTGTCGTCTTCTTTCTTGTCTTCGTCTTTTTTGTCTTTTCCGTTAAGGTCTTCCCAAAGTGTATATTCTTCTTTTGACATGGTAAATTTTTTCCACTCATCTTCTTCAAAAAACTGAATATAGGCATCGTACTCAGAACCCCAACTTCCGTGCGAACGCAAACCTTCTTTATCAGACATCCAATAAAAAGCCTTGCCCTTCATAGCAAAACGAGGAGCAGCATCATTATAACCACTTTGAGTAAGATTTTTGATAGCTTCTTTTCCTGTTGCAGCCACTAAACCCACTTGAGGAATCCATGCTTTATTTGGTTCATACGTAATCAAAAACCACTTTGAATCTGGAGACCACGCATAATACTGGTCGCCATCAGAATACGAATACGAAAGTTTGTCAGTAACTGTACGAACTTCTTTAGAAGCCAAATTCATTACTTTCAATGCTTTACGGTCTTCTATGTAAGCTACTTCTTTTCCGTCAGGAGAAAATAATGGCTGGAAAGATTCATTTTTATTATTGGTAAGCTGCGTTTCATTCAAAACTGTACTTGCATAAAAATATTTCTCTTCTTCTCTAGCTAGTTTAGATTGATAGACATTCCAGCTTCCATTTCTTTCTGCCGAATAAATCAAAGACTTTCCATCAGGACTAAAATCTACATTGCGTTCTTGCTCTGCTGTATTTGTGATTTGTTTGGTATAACCATTTTCTACGGCTGTTACGAAAACTTCGCCACGAACAATAAAAGCGATTTCTTTTCCATTGCTAGAAACTGCCATATCCGTAATTCCACCTTTCAAACTTTTAAATTCAATAGCATTATAACGGTTATCTTGAGCGATTTGAATAGCTACTTTTTTAGGTTCTGAACCGTCTTTCATTGTATAAATTTCTCCATTGTAACCAAAACACAATGTTTTGTCGTCAGAAGCAGAAAGAAAACGAACAGGGTGATTTTTTAATGTTGTAACCTTCGTTTGTACACTTGGATTAGAAGCAGACATTTTAAAAATATTCATAGAAACTTTATCATTATCAACGCCTCCTTTTTCACTCAAAAAATAAACATCATCACCAACCCAAACAGGATTACGGTCTTCTTCTAAATTTTTTGTGAGTTGAGTATGCGTTTTTGTAGCCATATCATAGACCCAAATATCTCTTGCAACGCTTGAAACGTGGTGTTTTCTCCATTCGTTTTCATAGCCTTTTCGGTCTTCATAAACGAGCTTGTTACCTGCTTTATTTAAGTTTCCTTTTTGAGTAACCTCATTAATGACCATTTCTGGACGTGTTTTTCCATCAATCGCTACTTTATAAAGCTGTTCGAAGCCACCAAATGGAAAAGCAACATCGCTTTTTATAGGCATACGGTAGGCATTGAAATAAACAAATTTTCCATCAGGAGAAAAAGCAACTGGTGTATCATTAGAAGAGTGAATGGTAAGGCGTTTTGGTTCTCCACCATCTGCATTCATCAAGAAAATATCGTGATTTCCGAAACGGTCAGAAGCAAAAGCCATCATTTTTCCGTCTGGCGACCAAACAGGATTTACGTCATAGGCATCGTGCAAAGTAAGCAAAGAAGCACGTCCTCCGTTTGCATCAACTTTATAAATATCGCCTTTGTAGCAAAAAGCAATATTTTGTCCGTTGGGAGAAATAGCTGAATAACGCATCCAAAGAGGATTATTTTCATCGGTTTGCGTGTTTTGTGTGTCAGTTTGTGCCAAAACAGGAAAAGTCAGCAGTAAAGCAAAGACTGCCAAAATCCATTTTGACGACTTGGTAAGTATGTTCATAAAATTAATTTGAGATGATAAAGGGATAACTACTTATAAAGTGTATTTTTCCATAACGAAGGGTTTGCAAACCCTTCGTTATGGAAAAATGAAATCTACATATATAAAAACAGTAAGTAACAAATATAGGTTCAGACTTACAAATAATGCCTTAATGAGGTCTGAATTAACTTTTTTTGTTAAATTGTAATGTAAACTAACCTCAACTCACTTTTTTACGTTCAAAAAATAATTGTAACTTTAAACTAACGGTTTATTTATTTTTTACTCTAAATTTTACTTTTATAATTATGGGACTTCTTTGGTCGATTATTATTGGGATTTTGGCTGGCTTTATTGCTGGTAAAGTTATGCGTGGACACGGATTAGGCTTAATTGTCAATCTAATTGTCGGAATTATTGGTGCTTCTATTGGTGGTTGGATTTTTACTAAACTAAACATAATGGTAGAAGCAAGTTTTGTAGGAAATCTTATTACTTCAACAGTAGGCGCAATCGTTTTGCTCTTTGTGATTGGAATTTTTACTGGAGGAAACAAAAGAAAATAATTATTGAATAATTAGCAATAAAAAAGGGTTACTAACTGATGTTTTGTCATTAGCTAGTACCCTTTTTTTAAGAAACGTCCATAATTTATTTCCGTTTTTTCAGAATTTCTTTTTCATTATTATCAATTTACCTATTTCTTAATGAATTTCTACCCCGGACCTTCAAAAGTATATCCACAAGTAAAAGATTGGCTCAATGAGGCTTATGATGATGGCATTTTAAGCATTCAGCATCGAAGTCAGAAGTTTATGCAGATTTATGAGAGCATCGTCAAAAATCTGCAAAAAAAACATAATATTCCTAAAAATTATACAATCATTTTTACTTCTTCGGCTACGGAATGTTGGCATATTTTGAATGATAATTTTGGGAATGATACTTTTTCAAAAATAAATAGCTATCATTTCTATAATGGTGCTTTTGGTAAAAAATGGTTTGAATATAGAAAAGCAAATTATCCAAAGACGAGTTTTGGAATTGAGTTTGATATAAATGAAGGAATAAATGAAAAATTAGAAGATAAATTTTTTCAACAAATCCCACAAAATGATTATTTACCTAATATAATTTGTCTTTGCCAAAATGAAACTTCAAATGCCACTCAAATTTCTCAAAAAACGCTTTCAGAAATTCGTCAGAACAGACAAAATGATTTTATTTTCGTAGATGCTACTTCTTCTTGGGGAGGACAAAATCTAAATTTTTCTGATGCCGATGCGTGGTTTGTGTCTGTTCAAAAATGTTTTGGACTTCCTGCTGGACTTGGAATAATGGCTCTTTCGCCTAATTTAATTGATTTCTATCAAAATGAAATTCAAAATAAAAGTAATAACGACAAACCTACTAGATACAATCAACTTTCATTTTTACTAGAAAAAGCAAATCAATTTCAAACCACTTATACGCCTAATGTTTTGGGAATATATTTGCTTTCCAAAGTAATGGAGTTTGTTCCAAATATTTCTGTTACTTCTCAAAAACTAGAAAAACGAGCGACTGATTTATACGATTTTTTAGAAGAAAATGGATATAAAATTTTGATAGATAATAAAACTGTTCGTTCTCAAACGGTCTTGGCAATAGAACTAAATGAACCAAAACTTAGTTTTTTAAAACAAAAAGCAAAAGAAAATAATATAATTTTAGGAAATGGCTATGGAAAATGGAAACAAAATACATTCAGAATCGCTAATTTTCCACAACATACCGACGAAGAAATTGAAATTTTGAAAGAATTTCTAGTAGCTTACGCTTCAGCGTGAGAAAAAAGTACCGAATGCTTTAGCTTTCAGAGAGTTCTACAAATAGCTATTTTTTTAAATTTTAAAATCTTATATTTGTGTTAGTTTAGAAATACAAAATACACGGCTGGAAGCCGAATACATAGTTCTTACTCGTTAAAAACGAGCGAGAGTCATTTTAATCTTGCGAGAGAGGGCAGGGGGAATACCAATAAAGGCAAAGGATAAAAACTGTGTACAAAAAAACCTATACGCAGTGCCCTTTGGAACACTGTCCATAGCCAAACCGTTGTGAGATATGACAAAAATCGCCCAAAAGATAATTGCATTTATGTATATTTTTTAAAACAAACCCCTTATTTTTGGGTTTTGTTGCCAATAATCTAAATAGCAACAATGGAATATGTAGATAAAACTAACGAGAAACTTTTAAAAGAGTTGCTTGATTTACAGCAAAAATATGATGCTGTTTCATTGTTGTATGAAACAGAAAAATCTACCTTAGCAGCATTGATTGAGAATAATAGTGATGCAATATTGGTTAAAGATTGCAACAGGCGAGTTATTGCCAGTAACTCATCATTTTTAAATGTCAGAGGCTACGCCTCAATTACAGAATTAATTGGAAAAACAGACGCTGAAATTCTAAATATTTCTGAAGATACAGAGCCTGCATTTTCTCATAAGCAAGAAGACTTAAAGGCATTGCAATTATCGCCGAGAGAAAGTATCCAAAAAGAAGAAAATATCTCGTTTCCGAATGGAGAATTGAAAACTTTTATAACTAAGAGGTTTCCAATTTTCATAGACAAAAAATTAATCGGAATAGGAGTTATTATGTACGACATTACAGAAGAAGAGCAAATAAAAAAAAACTTACTTAAACTTAATCAAAAGTATCAATCACAAAGCGAACATCTTAAAATACTGAACCGTCATTATCAATTGATTAACGATTATTCTTCTGATGTTGTAGCCATGTATGATTATGCTGTAAACCCCTTATATATAAGTCCTTCAATTAAAAATTATGTAGGATATGAGGCTTCGGTATTTTTTAGTAAAACTTACAACTTCGATATTGTACACCCAGATGATAAACAGCAAGTGGTTGCTCTTATTAAAACCTTAAAAAAAAGAAATCTTAAAAATCATACTAATACTTACCGTATAAAACATAAAAATGGTTATTATTTTTGGAATGAAAGCATTTCTCATGTTATTGAAGAAGACGGAGAAAGATATATTATCGTAAACAGCAGAAATATTGATGAACGTAAAAAAACAGAAATTAAACTTAAACAGTCTGAAACAATGCTTAGGGCTATGTATGACAGCAGTAGCGAGGCAAGTGCTGTCATTGACCTAAATCTTAGTTTTCTTTTTATTAACAAATTAGCAAAGAAAATACATAAGAGTATATTTGGCAAAGAACCTCAAATAGGTGATAGTGCTTTGGATTATATTGTACCTGATTTACAAGGCGAATTTGTAAGTTATTACCAAAGAGTTTTGCAAGGGGAATCGATTTATATAGAAAAAAAACATGGTGAGGCTTGGTGGGCTTCTTCTTTATTTCCTGTGTATGACGATGAAAATAATATCGTGGGAATATCAGATAATGCAAAAGACATCACAGCACGTAAAGAAAATGAATTAAAAATGCTCAAACAAAACGAAACCTTACAGCAAATTGCGTGGGAACAGTCCCACAAATTAAGGCGACCTGTGGCAAGTATTTTGGGGCTAATTAACATCATTCAGCAATACAAGACATTGACAGAAAAAGAACAAGATCAATACTTGACTTACTTATTACAAGCTGTACAAGAGTTAGACCAAGTTATCCATAAAATAGTAGCACTAAGCAGTGAAAATGAAAATAAACCAAGCAAGTAAAAAAGACAAGCTAATGTGCTAATTTAGGCTTTTGTGCTTCCCCACTAAATTTACTGAAGAAAAAACATAGATATTCTTTTTGAAGTTCTGTGTTTTTTTTGCATGTATTCGGCTTGTAGCCGTGGTTTTCGTATTTGAAATTCAAATATACTCTAATTTTTAATCTTTCTTATTTGTTTTCAAAGAGGAGAATGAATTTTTATTACTGTAATTATAACAATTTGGTTCTTCTTATAATTTAGCGATTTTCTTTTTCTATAGGACTGATAGTTTAAAGATTTGAAAATAATAGCTATCTTTTATAGACAAAAAATGTTATTTTTGTGCTATGAAGACAACTGAACCAAAACAACCAGCAGAACTTACAGAATTATTAAACGAAACCTCTATTTTTGAGTGGATAAAAAATAGTGCCGATGCGCTAGGTTTACAAACTTTTGTAATAGGTGGATTTGTACGAGATTTTTTATTAAAGCGAAAAAAAGAAACTAAAGATCTCAGTATAGATATAGACATTGTCTGTATTGGAAGTGGAATCACGCTTGCCAAACACGTCGCTAAATCGTATGGAAAAGCAAATAATGTTTTTGTAAATGTTTCTATTTTTAAGCGTTTCGGAACGGCAATGATTACGCTAGAAGATGCACAAACAAAACAAAAAATAGAAGTGGAGTTTGTAGGTGCAAGAAAAGAATCGTATGATTTTGACTCTAGAAAACCAACTGTAGAAGAAGGAACACTAGAAGACGACCAAAAACGCAGAGATTTTACAATTAATGCGTTGGCTGTAAGTTTGAACGGAGAAACGTATGGAAAATTTTTAGATCCTTTTGATGGATTGAAAGATTTGCGTAAAAAAATAATCCGAACTCCTTTAGCTCCTGAAAAAACGTTTTCTGATGATCCTTTGCGTATGCTTCGTGCTGTTCGTTTTGCTTCTCAACTTGGTTTTGATATTGAAGTAAATACGTTTGAGGCGCTTTCTACTCAAAAAGAAAGAATAAAGATTATTTCGCAAGAACGTATCACTACTGAACTCAATAAAATTATACTTTCAAATCCTCCTTCGTATGGTTTTAAGTTGTTGTATCAATGTGGACTTTTAGAGCTTGTTTTCTCTGAAATGACAGATTTGCATGGCGTAGAATACATTGATGGAAAAGGACACAAAGATAATTTTTATCATACATTGCAGGTTTTGGATAATGTAGCAAAGGTTTCTGATGATTTATGGTTGCGTTGGGCTGCCATTTTGCACGATATTGCAAAACCAGCTACAAAGCGTTTTCATCCAAAAGTAGGTTGGACTTTTCACGGACACGAAGACAAAGGAGCGAGAATGACTCCAGCTATTTTTAAAAAATTGAGATTACCTTTAGATGCAAAAATGCGTTTTGTGCAAAAATTGGTAAAACTACATTTACGTCCGATTGCACTTGTCAAAAAGACGATTACAGATTCGGCTATCCGTCGTTTGCTTTTTGAGGCAGGCGAAGATACAGATGCGTTAATGATGCTTTGTCGTGCTGATATTACTTCGAAAGACCATAGCCGAGTGCAGCGTTATCTACAAAATTTTGATAGAGTAGAAAAACGAATGGCAGAAGTAGAAGAAAAAGACCAGTTGCGTACTTTTCAGCCTGTTATTGATGGCGAAATAATTATGAAAACATTTGGTTTGAAACCTTCAGCAGAAGTAGGGAAAATAAAAATTGCTATCAGAGAAGCTATTTTAGAAGGCGAAATTAGAAACGAATACGAAGAAGCCTACAATTTTATGCTTAAAGAAGGGAAGAAATTAGGATTGACGAAGGTTTAAAACTTTCTTCAAAAAATATACGTTTTTATCAAAAATAGATATATTTCAAATCTAAATAGAAAATTATGAAAACTGTAACAATTCCAGAAGAAGAATATCTAGCTTTAAAGCAAACTATTAATGAATTACAGGAAAAAGTCAATTTATTAAAAGATGAAGAGTTTATCAAGAAAATTCAACGCACTTATCAACTTTTTATAGCCTCAAAAGAAAATCAAATAGACAAAGAAATTTCTCATTTATCTTTAAAAAGAGGTTCTGGAAAAGATGTTATAAGAAATATAAGCGATGATTTTGATGCACCTTTAGATGATTTTAAAGAGTATATGTAATGGAAATACTTTTAGATACTCATGTTCTGCTTTGGCATTTGACTAATAACCCTAGACTTAGCAAATCAAAAAGTGAACTTATAGAAAATGCGAATCACAAAAAATATCTAAGTATAGTTAGTTTGTGGGAAATTGCCATAAAAAAGAGCCTTGGTAAATTAGACATAGATATTCCTTTGAATAAAATGATTCCGAAAGAGATTATTTTGTTAGATATAACTATTTCTCATTTAGAAATTCTACAAACACTACCTTTTCATCATAAAGATCCTTTTGATAGAGTAATTATCAGTCAAGCTATTTCTGAAAATCTACTTTTAATGAGTGAAGACGGTAATTTTTCTCTTTATGAAATTGAGTTAATTTAATTGTAAAGAAAAGAAATTGGGTTTGACAAAGATTTAGTAATTTTTAAACGCTAGTAAGTTATGGCAGAAGATGATATTGGAGTTATAATAGGTTCAATTACAGGAATATTTTTTCCTATAATTGTTTTACTAATCTCAAGATTCGTAAATATAAAAAAGGGTAATAGGTGGATAATATTGATACTTTCATTTTTTATTTTACTGTTTTTTATACTAGGGTTTGAGCTGTATAATAAATTGACTGAATTACTATTGATATTATTTTCGCTCATTACTGTATTTGTTTTTTCAGATAAAATTACTCAAAAAATAATTCCTAATGGTGTAAAGTATATAATTGGAGGAGTTTATATTATTCCAAATTTTTTGTTTTTCATGTTATGGATATTTGGTTTGGGTGATTATCTAGCTCCCACAAAATATGCAAATATTCAAAATGGAGGTTATAACATAACTATGAGAGCAACAGGCAATTTTTCAGATATTCAAGTAAAATGTGATTTGAGAAAAGAGTATATCGATAATTTGATTTATAAAACTATAGATGAAGTGTTGATACAAGAAGTGCAAATTGAAGATTTAATTTCATTTGAAGAAACAGATAATAGTTTTGTCATTACTTGCAAAAATGGAAAAGTCGAAAAGCTAGAGAAGAATATTCAGCCATAAAAAAATATAGTTTTGATTAAATTGATTTGATTTTTATAGAATTGAAATTAGGTTATTCAAAACAATTTGCCTAAAAAAACTTTATAAGTTGTTAAAATATATTTTTCAACTTACCTCTTTGCTTATGCTCTTGCAAACAGTTACTAATGAAGTTACAAATCAAATCAATTTAATAGAGAAGGCGTATAATGCCCTAATGGAAAAACTTATTAGTTGGTTTAAATTAGCCATTAGTTCGCTTCCTAATTTTATAGTTGCTCTGCTTGTTTTGACTGTTTTTTATTTTTTAGCAAAAGGCGTAAAATCGATACTCAATAAAACATTGTCAAAATGGGTAGATAATAAAAATCTACTTGATTTATCTTCACAGATTATTTTTACTATTATTTTATTGGTGGGGGTATTTTTTGCGCTAGGTGTTCTCAATCTTGACAAAACAGTTACTTCTTTGCTTGCAGGTGCTGGTGTTATTGGTCTTGCGCTGAGTTTTGCTTTTCAAGATTTGGCTACCAATTTTGTGTCAGGTGTCTTTATTACAGTTCGGAAACCGTTGCGTGTTGGAGATTTGGTAGAAACAAATAGTTATACAGGAATTGTAAAGAGAATTGGTTTGAGAGCTGTTGATATTGAAGATTTTAATGGACGTTATATTATCATTCCTTCAAAAGAGGTTTTTCAAAAACCATTGGTCAATTATAGCCAGACTTCATATAGAAAAATAAATATTGCCGTAGGTGTGTCGTATGGCGATAATATGAAAGAAGTAAGAAAATTATTGTACGACACCATAAAAAAAGTAGAAGGCGTAGGCACAACTCCTGCCGATGTAAGAATTGATTTTGATGGTTTTGGAGATAGTTCAATTAATTTTGTGGTAGGATTTTTTATTACTAAATCCGACCAAAAATCATATAAAACCATAGAAGCAGAAGCTGCAACAGCCATAAAAGAAGCCTTTGATGCAAACGATATTATGATTCCATTCCCAATCCGAACATTAGATTTTGGAATACGTGGAGGAGAAAAACTCAACGAACAATTAAGCCTAAACAAACAAAACGGACAAAGTAAAACAGAAAATCAATCAAAAAAATAATTGAAAATAAAAATTCAATCTATCTTGAGCAGACCTTAAAATAAAGTTTTTTAAACTTTTCTAAGTTTGACTTTACTATTTTATCTCCATCAAGCTACTGCTTGTGTCACTAAATCAGTAAGGTATCTTATTTTGTGCTTATAACTTTTAATAAGGCTATTTTGAGAGGTTATTAATA
>Ga0100402_1006089_pt1 | contig 12101 bp, 7 predicted proteins | sample CryGeyme20150102_FD_80419 | JGI IMG/M metagenome (GOLD analysis project Ga0100402, IMG submission 80419) | Groundwater microbial communities from Crystal Geyser aquifers in Utah, USA - Crystal Geyser metaG 2015-0102 | ecosystem: Environmental > Aquatic > Deep subsurface > Groundwater | place...
CTGAGAAGATGAAGTCCTATCAACATTATTTATTTATTAAAAGAAAAGAAGTTATGGCGCTCGTGAAATCATCTGAACAAATGGCAGCATATCTCAACAGCCAGGAAAAAACTGTCCAGTATGCCAAAAATCAAATAGCATAAGGATAGCTCATCAGCGCTAAGTCCATTCTCAACGCCACGCTCAGACAGTTAGCCCAACATTCTCTTGACTCTTATCCCTAAGAATACTAATAGATTCGCACTAAAATCGTAGAATAGATCAAGTCGGCCCTCGAGCTCATCAAACAAGCCCGGTCAGATGGCCGCGACGGATCGAGCCATATCATTCGAAGATAAATTCGATCCGCCAACTGAGGGAAGTTTTCATGATAATTAAATTCTAATATGTCTCCCAACCAGAAATACAAATCATGACTGTGTGAATGGCGTCCTGCGGCTCACACATTCATTGATCTCTTTCGGTAAAGAGCATACAACAGGGTGTTTGGTTGATATTCTCCCACCCCCGGAGCTGCTTTTTTCGAGATATCCTCCTTCCCTGTTTTCCTCCCATTTTTTGATATTTTCAACTCATTATTTTTCTATTTTATATCAATAATAGTGTCAGCCTGAATACCAACAGACTAGCTTCGCACATCCCCTGCCTTCCCCTCACCCTCGTTAGATTGATCCATAAACTGCTTTCGGCGATAGTACTTTACTTTAGTCCTGTTCTTTTCAGGCATCGAACATTCAACTCCAATGCTTTCTTGCATCTTTTTCTGCTCCAAAACCTTGCTCCTAAGTTATTCAAAGTTGTTAGTCATGGCACTCTGTTGTTGTTAGAGCAAGGACAACTGAATTTTATTAAATTATTCCTTTAGTTGCTTTTGAATTTATAATTTCAGTTCATCAGTATCGTTGAAGTGAATTCGCGAGTTAGCTTAAGAGATGTTGATTTCGCCAGGACTGATAGATAAACTAACTTGGCTATATTTCTTAAGCCGACTGCTGTGAATGCTTCTGAAAGGTTCATCTCCTGATGGTTGATTTTTATCAATAGCTTCTCTTGGATTCCGTTGAATAGAGTGCGCAGGATTACTAGGAGTGTCATAAAGAAGGGTTCGAAAGGTTGTCTGAGGATTCGAAGGAGATATCTATACACTATTGCGATTATTGTCAGGTAGTTAGGAAGTCAAAGCGTCCTTTTCCTTTATATCCTTCATATTGATTTTTTCAGTTTTATATGCTGTTCTGATGACTGGCTCATCCGCCTTTGGACCTTACATTGTGGGCGAAGCAACTATTTCTTTGACAAAGGGCATTTCTTCAGCTTCCTCAATTTTATATTTTGCTTCTTGTTGTTTTTGATGTTTATTCTTTTTAACCTAATCGACTGATGACTGCTCATTTTTGACTGCTTCTTTTTCCAACATTTATTTCAGCACTGATGTATCATATTTGTGCTAATGATTTTATCGGGTTACTCCCTTTTTGGTTTATTATTTTGATTTGTTATTCACTATTTTTTATACCTCTTTTTTTGGAACGTAAGGGTTCGATTTTGTGATTATTTCTTTGGAAGGAGCTTAATCTTATATTGCTTTGTGTTATTTGACTTACTAAAATATAGACCTCGCAGACCCATCTCCTTTGATCTTTTTCGGTTTTGATGCCTTAGTTGGTTTATCTATTTTATGAATGTCCTTTTAAGAAAACCTTTGAATTAATCTAATTTATTAAGCTGACTGAGACTGCTTAATCTTATTCTATTAAGATCTGTTAGAGGGAGCCTTTTTGTTATTGTGATCTTTATTTGATTCAGCTGGTAGCTCTATTTATTATACTTCCACTACTCTTACATCTTACTCATCAGAAGAAATGAATTTCCTTTTGTTGCCTGATCGACTCTCTATTTTCTATGAATCTTTTCCTGATTTATGACTGTTTGCTGGAGCTTAAGAAGGACGATGTCTCTAATCTTTTAGCTTGTCTTTTCTCAGTTGTTCCATTGGCAATGGAGGCACTTTCTCTTTTAAATTAACAGCCTTTGATTGTCTTGATAACTATACAGGTGACCTCAAGTCCCCTTTCTCATTATTCGGCTCTTTCAAAGAAGCTGATTTGTAAGGTTGATCTGGAATAAGTTGTTGAGATGTGTATTTCTTGAGAGGAAATTGTTCTTGAAAAGAATGCTGGCTTTTAGGAGAATGATTGATATTAAGTGGGTAGTCGTCAAGTTCTGAGGAAGGCTCGAGATTTGATTATTATGTAACCTCTATTTGTATTTTGCTGTTTCTGAATTTTTAGTTGTATTATTTCTATAGCTGCTTCGTCATTTTCCTGGGAGAAGGTGCTTCTACTTTATCCGTTGATTGGCTTTTTTGGTTATTTTTCACCTGAGAGCTGACTCTTCCTGGCTTGATTGAATTCTCTCTTCGCTTTTCAACACTGCTCTGGCTCCTAAGATCTTCCTTGCGTTCACTCATTATTTTCTTAATTTTTATGCAGTTTTATTTGAAGTTTTGGATTTTTTTCTCATTGAAAAATCGGAAATCTGTCATTTTTTATGGAAATTCAAACTTTCTTTGGAGTTTGATTCTGAGTCGATCGAATGAAGACCCTGGGAAGTATTAAGCACCCCAGATATAGACACATTAATGGATCATTCTGAAAAAAGTAGATGACAGCTTTGTGAGAGTCATGACTTCATCATCTGTGGCATTTTTATCGAAAGAAGTGATGAAGAAGGTCATACCTCTTTGCAGGCTACGAATGTGAGATCGATACTGGATAATCTAGGTCACTTTAGGAAGCAACATTTTCTCAACGGCCTCAACCACAGCCCAACTATCAGTTTCAATGGCTTCCTTGATGAACTGTAGACAGCACACCTTCGCTCCTGGCAGTTATGTATTGAAAAGACCCAGAACCTTTCGAACTATGTTTTTGATTTTAGGGTGTTCAGGATATTCTCTCAGGTAACTCAGCAACATTTTGCCATTATCGATCTTCCTGAACTCTCCGATATCGAGGAAATGTTCAATGTAGTTCATGAGCTTTTCCTCTGTCAGCTAATCGATAGGAGGAAGGGTTTCCATCATAGTATTATAATATGAAAGGCCTGAGTCAATTCAAAGAGCTGTCAGTTCGATAGTTCAAAGGAAGTATGGAAATTCGCTATGGAGTCAGGTAAATCAGTATGGGAAACAAACTGATGTTTGCCCTTGTAACAATCAGCTAGCATTTTCTGGTCATTGACTTACAATTCCAGGATATTTCATCAGTCACTAGAAGGGGTGCCTATGCAAGATTGGGCAAAATGTCCCCATGTTAAAGATACTTCCTCGCCTCCTTTAGCGATAACACTGTCTTTTTGTACAATACCCGCACTGGTGACCCCATCACAAAGATACTGGGAATTCCCAGAGGAGTAAACACATTCGCAATTTCCGGAAACGCCCGTAGAATTTTTTATGCCAGCAACAACATTCTGTGCCTGTGGAGTGTGTCAAAAGGAGAGCTCGAGCTAACCTCCCAACAGTGGCGCAACATCAACTGCTTTGCCATTGATGATGATGGCTAAAGATTGGCTTTGGGTACATACAGTGGAAAAATACAGGTTTTGACAGTGATATCCCAGACCAAGGTGACCGAAATGGAGTTGAATCGGCATCGCAACTGCGTGATGCAGGTTACTTTCAGTGGTAAGAACAAGTTGTTCAGTATCAGCTACGACAAGATATTCATGACCACCAGCATCGAATCAACATAAACCGGGGCAAAAACTCTTATATACCAGTAGCTGCAACTATAATCAATTCCTAGAAGCATCAAGTCAGTGGATGGGGTTCCACATTTGCTGGAAACTCAAGGACTGTTCTGGATCATAGAGGGAAATAAGATGAGAGGCTACTCCGAAGGTCAGTATGGAATAACCGAGGTGGATGGTATCATTTATCTGATGAGGTACAACGCAGGAAAAATCGAGTGGTTCAGAAAATGACAGACATATAGATTTGAAAATGATAATACTCTTTGCATTATCTGCCAACCTATCAATTATTAGAAATGATCTTGGACCTCCCCAAACACCAACCCGGGCTCGTCAGGAAAAACAACTGGAAAGATGAGTTCAGAGCACAACTATATGCCAAAAACCTCAAGGTTATCGAGTAGGCCCATCAGCTCAACAACAAAAACCCCGCCAAGAAGGCCATATCCTCTGCCGGCGAAAAGATAATATCGATTCTCTAGAGATAGACAGAGATAACAATCATAGACAAGAGCTGTTCTCAGGGGTGCCATTCTTACTACTCTTCCTACATTCCTGTCAAAGAACAAACCAAGTTTGATGATGAACTGGAGACAACATTCCCCTATATCAAATTTTTGACCGAAAAAGGAAGAAGCAATGACAGGCATCAGGTTGTCACAGAAATAGCCAATCACATGAAGATCTGCAGATAAAAAAGAATGCAACAGAGCGGGTGGAAAGAATGTCTCGAAATGTTCATCTGTGGAATCGATACCATCAGAGCCATTTAGCTATTTCTGGAACTAAAGAAGAAAGGAACCTACATTCTAAAGGACCTGCATCTCAGGTATGGAGGAGCATGCAAAATCAGTGTGTTTTTTCATAGGTACTTGACTAATAATACAGAATAAGTTTGGCTGCCCGATACTTTGGAGCTCACAAGGAGGAAAAAGGTGCCATCATGCCACTTTCTTTATAAGCCACAGACCAGATCAATGAGTCTACAATGCCAAAAACCCTCAAAATGCTTTTCTGTCCAGTCTGCCTCATCTACGATTGCAGAAAACATTCCCTTGATGAAAACGTGTTTGAGGAAAGAAACTATCAATACTTGTCTCCCGAAAATATGCTGGGCGAGGAGGAAAAGCTATTTTCTGCCATCAAACTATGTCTGGCTCATAACGAGCTTGTCTCTAAGAACAAGCTGGAAAGAGAAGACCCTTGCCATTCGACTCAGTGCTACAAGAGATTAACAGATAGCGCTTGGCATGAGCTAGCAAGAAAGAGAGCAACTTTGATGTCTCCTCTGGTCAAAGGACTCATTAAGCTAGGGATAGAGATGCACGGTTATGATCCTTGCAAGATATGGCCTTTGGTGCATCAGGTGACCCCTCAAAAAGAGCAAAGCAAGTTGAACTGTGCACTCGTATTCCTCTTCTTCATCTAAGAATATGATATCTACACCAGACTCGAACGCAAGCTATCCAACAATGAAATCGACATGCTCAAAAAAGAAGTGCAAGGTTAGCACATCCAGCCTGAACCTCTTCGCCGAAAAAAGGCAAATAAAGTAGTTGACTAATCCTAAAACAATCAATCCCTTGCAACATGCGGCCACTACTTCGTTGGATAGAATCCTTGTGACGAAAACTGCTAGGCTTGCATTTGTGCTGAAAGAGGCTACTGCTTTCCTGAATGTCTGTGCAGTCCCAACTGCCCTCGTAGGAAGAAGGGATGCAACTGCAAAAGATAAGATTGCAGGACGAAGAAGTGCCCCTGTTTCAACGAAGCAAGATAGTGTGAACCTTCCCTCTGTCATGGCTGTTTCAATGATCGTTCGAAATGTAAAAACAATGCTATTCTGATGGGCCGAACAAAGAAAGTAAAAGTTGGAAGGTCGACTGTTCCCGGAGCAGGTCTAGGTCTTTTTGCTGCTTAAATCATTCAAAAGGAGGAATTCGTAATGACCTATGCAGGAGAAATAATTGACCCAAGTGTCGATTCGCTTCGGTAGAGTCTCAGTGTCGATCTTAGTTTTTACAATTTCAACTGTCCAGAGGGAATAGTTGATGCTCGGTTCATGGGCAATGCCTCTCGCTTCATCAACCACGCAAACGAGGGCTAGGACAATCTGAGATCAGTGGACATGTTGAGTGGGGCCAGGTACAGAGTGGCTTTTTTTGCTCTTAGGAACATTTTATAAGGAGAGGAGCTATTTTTCAATTACGACGGAGAGGGCCTTCTTTACAAGAACCACAAAGAGAAGTACCCCTTCATCAGGCCTAGTAACAAGAAGGGAGGAAAATCCAGGAAATGATGATGTACTACAACATTTAGATTTTCTATTTTGATTTGTAATAGTTGTATAATGACTATGCAGATCAAGTAAATACCTTACCACAACTGGCTTGAAGCCATCGTCGTTGTCGAGTTCGATCTCGATTAGGGTATACCTAGGGCTACTCAGGACAAAAGGTCATGCTGGCTGTTCCTCAATCCTTGTCCCCCAGAAAAGATAAGGAAGTATCCATGCTGGCTTTCCCAGATAGCAACTCCTGCTCTGAAAACGAAACCCTCTTCAAGTACATCTTCAAGTAAACATCATTTTAGCCAGAACATCAGAGTAAGAGTTGGCCTTCGTCTGCTTCAAGCAAAAAAAGGACATCACCAATAAGCGAGGATACGCCCAAAAATCCTTCGTGGTTCTGACTCGCCTTCCTTTCCTGTCCTTCTTCGAAAAATTAGCAGAGTTTATGGTCTTCAAGTTGTACAATCTCGAGCAAGTGGCTCTCAGAGAAGAACTCCAAAGGATATTCAACCAATCCAAAGAATGGCCCGACCCTGAACCTCTGAGCAGATATTAATTGCCCGTCCTCGACTACTCAATCAACGCCCTCCTTCCTAACTATCTATACAACAGTGGAACTGGCTTCATCAAGGCAGAAAATTTCCCCAATAATCTTAAAAAATAAAAACCAACCTCTATCGAGGAAGGAGTCATGCAGGAGGTTTCCATGCAGCTGGGAAGATTCCAGTAGGTTCGCTTGACTGAAGTATTTGGAGGAAGGGAGGAATAGCTCTGGACTATTTGGGAAAACGCTATGCTCAACAGGGCCATTTTGTTGATGGCATAGACTCCTTACATGGCTAGTCAAGCTGTTCTCGCAGGTGCAAGTCTAACCAATCCAATTGAGTATGCAGGAGAGCTCCATCCATACGTGACAGTTTATGACTCTCACCTAAATGAGCTTCAATTAGCATAATCAGATGTTTTGCTGGGAGCTACCAATCCTCTCTTCAGCAAACTGTTCAGCAAAGGCAAGGTGGAAATCCTGTAAGTGGGAGCAATAAAGGTGAAGAAGCATTTAAAGCCAGTCCGATAGCTCTTTTTGACCAGTAATCATGAGCATCATAAACTTGTCAATGAGTCTGCTCTGAGGAAGTATTTTTACAGAATCAACTGCAACATAACAGCCGTCCTCGAATAGTACCTTTAGAGCCAGACAAACGATCTTAAATTCTTCAGTGGCAAGTAGTTTCTGAGGTTTGTCAAAAAGAGATAATCCCATGATCCTCTAGATCAGTTGTTCGATGGGAGCCGGTCAATTGTGGCTTTTTGGGAGGAGTTCATTGGATGCAACAACTTTTTGAATATGCTGCGAATTCGCAACGTGGTCCGGAACATTACCTGAGTTCTTATGATAATATAGCGATACTGCCAGTGATAATATAGCCCTTCCACTGACTTTTATATTTAAATGCATATTCAAACTGCGGTCCTCTCACTGATAATCGTCTCGGCCTTCTCCCAAGCTGCCACCGTCAACTAACAACTGCCAGTTTCCAACTGTCTGGGCAACTGCCATGGCTGTCAACCTCAGGACCCTTACACCTGCATAACAGCAATAAATCCTAATACGGGTCAGTAAATGCGATGCTCTCCTTTTTATAGCGGAAGTAACTGTAGCACAGGAGGCAGCTATTATGTACCCATTCTCTAATGGCAAGAATATATACCAGGAAAATGGAAGGTCCAACAACTTCGTAAATTGGTCCTCCCCTTCCCAACCACCAAGACAGCAGTGCTAATCTCTGAACGGAGGAGGTGTATACACAGCCATTGGTCCTTTCAGCTCGACCTTAAATGCCACCAAACTACTACAGTTTTCGACTGCTCAAGGAGTTAACAAGCTTCTGATCAAGATATCTGTGGGGGTGTCAGACAGTCAGATATCCCAGTCATCAGGAAACAGTTCCCAAACAGTACAATATCAGGAGATCAACGGATCTCTCTTTATCGTCACAACTGACACAACTCAGAACCAGAATCAAAGCACCTCAACTCCATTTGTCACCATGGAGCTCAGAAACCTCATGAACAACAATGCCATCATCAAAACAGTTGCCACTGGATACCAAAAAGCTTCCTCTGTATAGACTCGCTGTGGATTTGTCTATCAGTATGAGTTCTTTGTTGATGCTGGATCAGGTGCCATTTTTTAACAACTGATGCTCAACTTATACCTACCTGTTGGGTCAGGCACCTTATGGTGGCTGTTCGACTTCAGTGTGGAAGCTGGCTGCAGTGGCTTTTCTATTGGTACATACTGTGATACATGCCTCACTGGTTTCTATCCAGCACTCACACTAGGTGGCTATTCTGATGGTTGTAAGCATTGTGATATAGCTTGTACAACATGTGGAGACGGAGGGGTCTGTCTCAGCTGTTAAAATTACGCATCCATAGATTCCACAACAGGTGTATGCGCCTTCCCTTCCTACTATTCAATTTTTAACTCTTCTCAGCAGTATCAGCTCTTGACAGGTTCTTTTGTCAACGCTTCCTCTCCCTTCTTCAGCAACATTTACCGTAGTCAGGGCCGACAGGTCAGTCTCGGATACAATCTTACCAACAATCAAGGTTACTTCCTTAAATTATATATTATATATCCTGCAGCTTATGTCGATAGTGGTGCGAGCTTGCAGGTCAGCATTGACGGGCAAACATGGAATATCAACTACCTGGATAAAAACAAAGGCTTCCTTACAGATATAAACGGAGGAACAGACAGATTGTATGTTTTCCCTTACTCGATTGATAGAATGGGGACTACTGTCAACATGACTTCCCAGGTGACAGTCAGAGTGGTGACTGCCAGCATAGCAGCTTAGTTCTACTTAGCCGACCCTGTGATTGTACAGTATCAGTGCAACAGCAATTGCCTTGATTGTGGGTTCAGTCTAACTCAAACTACCGTCTGCTCACAGTGTAATCCTTTCTACGAACGAGAAACAAACTGCATCTACTGTGCTAATGGTTACTTCGAAAAGGCAGACCCTCTACACAGATGCGTTAAATGCTATTCCAACTGCAAACAATGTCGAGGACCCGGACAGTATGACTGCACCACCTGTTTCAACAAGTTCAGCCTCACAGATTTCACCTTTGCCTCACTTTGCATCGATAAGATAGTAGCTGACTATCAAGGGATAATAAACAGTTACAGTTGTCCCGGTGCTCCTAGTCGGACACAGCTGAATGCCAACGCTAACTGTTCAACTTGCTTGAACTCAGCTACAAACTACTATAAAGATCCCAACTGTATCTAATGTTGGCTAGCTTTCAACTATGCCTATGGCCGTTGTGGAGCAACAAGCAGCAGTGGTTTGAGCTTCTATGCTAGTGAGGCTATCTTGGGTCAAGATGCCAGCGGATGGACAGGATCAGGAGTTACCACATTCAACTGTACCAGTGACTACATCGGTTTGGTGGGAATTCCCAATGTCCCTAATAACACCAACAGCACCACACCAGTCCCTACTTCCTTTTCCTCAACCTTCAGAAACTTACCCACACACTTTGGACTCACATTTGGTCTCACAATTTTCAAAATTGACTACTGGGCTTTTGTTCCCTCTACGAACAACCAGAGCAACACAAACAGGCTAACTCCTCTCAATCTGACAATTCGAGTGAGTTCACCTGCAGCAGCAGATGTAACCTACACTGCCAGGCTCAACAACAGCTATGGGGCTAATATATGTGGATAGGCTGATAATTAAATGATGTTTACTCTTCCAGCTGATATTCCTGATCACTCGGCCTCCTCGGTCACCATCACCATCTTAGTCCCGGATCGTGGAGTCTTCGTTCGAGATCTGGAGATCTATCTGGGTAACTGTTAGAAGTGTGGACAGGCGGGTCTCAGATATGAATTATTTTTCATTCCTTTTTACTCTGACAATTCAAAAGTGCAGACAGGAGTGGATGTCTATGTCACTTTCAACAAACCCGTCTCCTTCGTCAATGACAGTCAATACACAGTCTAATCCTTTGCCAACTCATTCACCTTCGAAATTGATGGAAACCCTGTTCGTTCTGAACTCAGAGATATGTCGAAGCTTAGCGACCCAAACTACAGATATCTTAAATATTTTATTCCTCTCAATGCATCTCTCACTAATGCCACAGTTGTAGCTAAGACCAACAAGCCTGACCTCGTCTACACGCAATAAGGCAACGCCCGTCGTCAGTTGGTAACATCCTCAGTCACCTATCAACTTGACAGGTATGTGTAAGCAACACCGGACACCCGCAAATCAATCAGTCAGATCGCTGACTTCTTTTACTTTTTCACCTGGTTCACACTAATCACCATGATCGTGGCAGTTGGCCTGGGAATTGGAGTCTTTTTCTAGGAATTTTCGCAGATGATGGGTCTGATATTCTACCACATATACATCACCAGCTGGCTGCTTCCTCCGACTATTAAAATTCCTCTCTCTTAAGCCCAGCGCATGGAACACCTCAACTATTTCGCAACCAACTCAGTTTAGCAAAATCTCTTCGGTCTGTAACCGATCATCAGCTCAAATTATATCTTCAGGCAATTTAACGTGGATGTATACTTCCTTCGTTCGATCTATCCCATTCTTATCATCAACGCCATCTTCATCGGCTGGTTCATAATTTTTAAACTGCTCTTGTGCGTTCAGGGATTTCGCAACTCCTCCAACAAATTCATCAGATTTTTCAGAAGCATCCCCACTCGCCCAGTGGCCTTCTTCGATCAGATATGGAGGTATCAATACCTTCCTGTTATGTGGGCCTGTATGCTCCAGTTCACAAACTTCTCAGGCCCAGTCCTCAATCTGGTTATCTGCGTCCTCGCATTCGCTATTGCCGTCTTGTGGCCGATTGTTGTGACTGTCTATATTTACAGGAGACACTTCACCACCAATGCCAAGCATTTCCTGTACCAATACCACGACATAATGTACCTTAAGACTAGTAGTCTCTGTGACAATCCAAAGAGTTACCTCTACATTGGGATCAAGATGGGTAAATTGCTGGCGTATGCAATTTTCATCGCCCTTTTTGTGAACAACTCGATCATCGGACCCGTTCTCCTCATTTTCTACAACCTCATCGATGGGGCCATCGCCATTTTCCTAAAGATCTTCCACTCCAGTCTCTACCTCCTCACCCGAATCATCGAAAATGTACTCCTTATCATCGCCTCCATCATCATCATGATCATTTTCGGATTTGCAGATACAGACACTCTCACTGTATAAGGTTTTTAAAATTTGGGCTATGCTCTATCAACTGTGTTCATCCTGATGATAATCAACGGAGTTGTCAGATTTTTGTACCTGCTCTACCGGAAGTACAAAGAATGGAGTGTTGGGACCTACGATGTGGGAGAACATGGAGAGTTAGAGGATTATTATGCCAAAACTCCAGTTCCAGGAAAAGAGCCTCTGCCTGGAGAACGATACGATTGATACTTTATAGGATTTCTTCTTCATATTTAGATACACAACATTTATCTGAAGTTGTCAGTCAAGGCCTCGGCTTATCTTTCACCCTCGAAATAGGAAACACTCGGATGGGATTCAAAGTATCGTCAGATATCTTGATATCGGGGTCCTATGCCTATCTTATCGAATTCATGTAGAGTTCGTCCAAGAACAAACGTGTGGCTGTTTTGAGGGATTGCAATTTTCTAGCACTGACATTGATTGTATAGCAAGTCTGCAGGCACTGATGGTGATATAACCTGTTGATGATGCCCAGCTTCGAATTTAGCTCTTGCGGGTGCTTGTCAATGTACACCATCAAGTAAAACAGCTTGAACAATTCCTCAAGTCGCAGATATCCATGAAGTATCATCAGACAAAGCTGTTTTCCGGTTTACTCATGAAATTTGAAGACGTTTCTGTTACCACTGTTGGCATACGTTTTTATCATAACCATGTAGTAGTGATAAAGCAGTCTCATGATGAGGCCTTCGTCCATCTGAATGCTCAACTAGGTTGAATTTACCAAGATAGGTTTTCTCAGGCTCTAATAGCCCAGC
>Ga0100402_1006094_pt1 | contig 12097 bp, 7 predicted proteins | sample CryGeyme20150102_FD_80419 | JGI IMG/M metagenome (GOLD analysis project Ga0100402, IMG submission 80419) | Groundwater microbial communities from Crystal Geyser aquifers in Utah, USA - Crystal Geyser metaG 2015-0102 | ecosystem: Environmental > Aquatic > Deep subsurface > Groundwater | place...
AAGGAACTATGAGAAAAGGAATTGTGTGGTTGATAATTGTTGCTATATTCGGGGCAATTTTGAGTGCTTGTGCTACTCAAAAGCTGGAGCCTACTTTAACATTTGAACCAATCAGTACGCTATCTCCAACAGCAACTAATACATCAGTCCCAACAAATACGCCTGAGGCAACAATCGTTCCCACATTAGTTGAAACAGAGCAACCGACGATGGGTTCAACTCGTATCTCCGAAGTTGACCAGATGGTACAAGTGTATGTTCCCGCTGGCGAATTCATAATGGGGTCGAATGACGAAAATGCCAAAAGAACGCTTGAGGGTCGCTCCTATCCCGAAATTCCCGTGAATACAGTGTACCTGGATGGATATTGGATAGACAAATATGAGGTCTCCAACGGCCAATATGCTTTGTGCGTAGACGCTGGCGTTTGCCAACCCCCCATCGATTCAGAGTCACATACTCGTGGAAAATACTTTGGTAACCCGGAATATTCGAATTATCCGGTCATCTGGGTGACTTGGTACAAGGCGCGGGCGTACTGCGAATGGACTGGCAGAAGGCTGCCAACCGAGGCGGAATGGGAGAAGGCCGCCCGTAGTACGGATGGACGTAAATATCCCTGGGGTAATGATCCATTGAGCGGAGAACGGGCAAACTTTTGCGATATTAATTGTCCTTATGATTATGCCAACGAACTCTACAATGATGGCTACGCAGATACATCACCGGTAGGAAACTATCCCGCAGGCGCCAGCCCCTATGGGGTGATGGATATGTCTGGTAATGTGTGGGAATGGACCGGTACGCTCATCCAGCCCTACCCCTATGATTCCACTGATGGACGGGAAAATCTGGATGCACCTGGTGAGCGGGCTTGGCGCGGAGGACCATGGAAAAATAGTGCGTGGTGGATGCGTTCAACCGTACGTTACCGCTCAGTTCCAAATTATTCTTGGGAGGTCTTGGGTTTTCGCTGTGCATCTTCGGAATAATGACCTTTACCCAGAGTGGTCAAGATGAAAACTCATAGCCCCATGCAAGAAAGGATTTATAATCAACGTACGACCCGTTCGGCAGAGTTCTCATGATGTGGATCCTCACCGTCCGTTCCCCCGTTTCTGAGCCGCGCGAATACATCCTGAAGCCAGGTGTACAGCGCATTGGCCGCGATGCTGGCAACGCCATCGCTCTGAGCGACAACCAAGTTTCACGCGTCCACGCCGAAATCCAGTTAGACACCCCTGGCCGCCACGTCGTCATCATCGACCTGGGCAGCACCAACGGCACCTACGTCAACCACCAGCGGCTGCCCACCTCCAAGCCCTACGTGCTGAGGCCGGACGACGCAATCCGCATCGGTTTCCACGAGATGCGCGTGGCCCACCCAGTGGAGAAGACACAGGTCAGCACGATCACCGAGAGTCTCCCCATTTCCCAGGCCATGGTTCTCGAGTCGCTCGACCGGCACGCCATCCTGCTCTACGAGATCATTGACCGGCTGAACAAGGTCTTCGACATCGAAGGGGCGCTGAGAGAGATCGCCGCGCTCATGCAGCGGTCGCTGGGCGTCGAAAAGTGCGGGATTTTCCTGCCGCACCAGTTCAAGGATTTCGCCGGGCTGAGTTTTCCAACCACTTACGCAAAACGCGCCATCCAGCAGCGCGAAGCGGTCTTCATCCCCAAATTGACGGTCAGCACGACCCAGGATATCAGCCCAAGCGCGGGGATGCTGCACATCCGCTCGTTGGTTTGCGTACCCGCCATCTTGAACGAGCAGGTGATGGCTCTCATCTATCTATACAACACTTCTTCCAAAGGCCGCTTGCTGGACAAGAACGATTTACACGTGGCGGTGGCGGTGGCGCACCTGGCCGCCCTGACCATCGAGCGGGTGCACATGTCCGAAAAGCTGCAAGACCAGGAAAAAGTCCACCAACTGCTCAAACGCTTCCTGCCGCCCGCCGACGCCCACACGATGCTGGATAGCTATCTCAAGACCGGCAACCTGCCCGAACTGAGCGAGCAGACGGCCACCGTCCTGTTTGCTGATATCGCCGATTCCACGCACCTGGCTGAAAAGCTGGGGCCACAGCGCTTCGGGGCCATCTTGAACCGCTACTACCAGGATATGACCAACATCGTCTTCGGTCATGGCGGCCTGATTGACAAGTACCTGGGGGACGGGGTGATGGCCGTCTTTGGCATTTCCGGCGCTCGAAAGGATGTAGAGAGGCGGGCCGTAGAGGCAGGCTTGCAGATGCTGGAGCGGCTCGAGAAGAACTACGCCAACGAAGGCAACCCCATCAAAGTCGGCGTGGCAGTGAATACCGGCCCGGTCATGGCCGGCTACGTGGTCACGCAAGAGCGGGTCGAGCTTTCGGTGCTGGGCGATACGGTGAACGTCGCCTCCCGGATGGAGGCGCTGGCGCGGCCCAATCGCCTGTTCGTTGGCCCGCTCACCTACAAGGCCATCCAGGGATACTTCAAGCTGAGGAGTATCGGCCCGGTGGAGATCCGCGGGCGCACTGAACCGGTGCAGGTGCATGAGGTGGTCAGATCGCTCTGAGCGGAGCCGCCTGTTCGTGGCGGCGAAGTCGAAGGGCAGCAGTGCCTCGACTACAGGCAAAAAACGCCCTCCGCTCGGCACGAGAGGCTCTACGAGAGAATTTTGAAAAAAGTGCCACGTACCTGCAAAGTACGTGGCACTTCTCATTTTACGGTGCTTCTTTTTACGCGGCATCCAATGGCTTGGTGGGCGCTTTCGAACGCCGGATCGCCCAACCGACGCCGATCAGCAAAATGACAGCCACGATGAAAGCCCCCACACTTACGCCGCCTTCTGTCGCGCTGTACTTGACGATGACCGGCGCAGCCAGCAGGCTGACCAGGTTGACCACCTTGATCATCGGGTTCAAGGCCGGCCCGGCCGTATCCTTCAACGGGTCGCCGACCGTATCGCCGACCACGCCCGCCCTATGCCGCTCGGAGCCTTTGCCGGTATTGGCAGCCAGGTCGCGCGGCTCGTCCTCGATGGTTTTTTTGGCGTTGTCCCATGCGCCGCCGGCGTTCGCCATATACACCGCCAGCAATTGTCCGCTCAGGATGATGCCCGCCAGGAAGCCGCCCAGGGCTTCGACTTGCAGGATCAAGCCGATGGCAAGCGGCATAAGCACCGAGATGGCTGCCAGCGGGACAAGCTCTTTCTGCGCCGAAGCGGTGGAAATGCCAACTACCCGGGCATAATCAGGCTGGACTGTGCCTTCCATGATGCCGGGAATCTTGAACTGCCGGCGCACTTCCTCGACGATCTGGCTGGCTGCACGGCTGACAGCGCGGATGGACAGCGAGGAGAACAACCACGGCAGCGCCCCGCCCAGCAGTAGGCCGACGAACACCTTCGTCTCCGAGACGCGGATGGATTCCAACACAGGCATTCCCAATTGCAGTTGGACGCGTCCCACATCGGTGATGTACGAGGCGAACAGGCTGACCGCGGCAATGACCGCCGAGGCAATCGCCACGCCCTTGGTGATGGCCTTGGTGGTGTTGCCCACCGCGTCCAGGTCGGCCATGATCTGGCGGGCTTTCCTGGTTTCCTCGTCCTTCAAATCATGCCAGGCCATCTCGCCGATGCCATTGGCATTATCCGAGATGGGACCGTAGGAGTCCATGGCCACGTTGTTGCCGGTGTGGCTCAACATGCCGATGCCGATCATAGCGACCGCGTAGAGCACATAAGTGGCATGTCCCTCGCCGCCGTACAGCATCAGAGCAAAGATGAAGCTGATGGCAATCACGACCAACGCCCACACGCTCGACTCCATCCCGACGGAAAGACCCGCCAGGATCGTCGTGGCCGGGCCGGTCTTCGTCGCCTCTACAATTTCCTTGACGGGCGGCTTTTTCGTCGAAGTGAAGTACGAGGTCAGCGGGTTGAATACCACCGCCAGCCCGACGCCGATGGAAGTCAACATTGCCATGCGCCAGTCATGGCAATATAAGATGGCCAGCAGGAACGACCACAGGACGGTGTTGACGCTGGACACTTCATAAGAGCGGAACATGGCTTCTTCGGCGTCGTGCGCGCGCATGAACTTGATGGGGAATTTTACCCAGATGGGCACAGTGAAAGTACCCAGGATAGAAGAGATCACCCCAATGGCGCGTATGATCAAGGGGTAGACGATCCATTTCAGGCTGTGAGTCGGGTCAACGGCCATGAGAGCCAGGCCCAGGATCAAGCCGGAGACGATGGTCACCTCATAGGATTCGAAGATGTCCGCCGCCATACCGGCGCAGTCACCCACGTTGTCGCCGACCAGATCGGCAATGACCGCCGCATTGCGCGGGTCATCCTCGGGGATGTCCTTCTCGACCTTACCCACCAGGTCCGCGCCGACGTCCGCGGCCTTGGTAAAAATACCGCCGCCGACGCGCATGAATAACGCCAGCAGTGTGCCGCCAAAGCCGAAGCCGAGCAGGGCATCCGGAGCCGCCTTACCGAATACGATAAAGATGAGCGTACCGCCAAAAAGACCCAGGCCATCGGTCAACATGCCAGTGATCGTGCCGGCATAATAGGCAATGGAGAGCGATTCATTGAAACCACACCTTGCGGCAGAGGCGGCGCGCACATTGGCCTGAATAGCCATGCGCATGCCCAGTTGACCGACAAGCAGGGAAAACGAAGCGCCCATGACAAAAGCGATCGTCCGGCCAACGGCGACGATAATTTGGGCATTCTTGCCAAATTCGTTTGTGGCTTCACTGGTTGGGGGTACGATGTAAACGCTCAAGAAAAGCACCACCGTCAGTACCCCGATTATGGGCAGAATGGTTCGCAATTGGCGGCTTAAATAACTATCTGCACCAATGCGAATCGCATTCCAGACTTCTTGCATTTTTTGAGTGCCCTTGTCCTTCTTGAGCACGTTGCCGCGTAGCAGCCAGGCGTAGAGCAGGCTGATGAACGCAGTCAGCACCACCCCCAGGATGGCGATCTGCTCGAATGTGCTCAGCCCATGACGGCTGCCGAGCCAAAGTATATCCATGCATCCTCCTGTAGCAAGTATTATCAGTACTTCACGAAAAGGCTCTGTAGTGGCGACTTCGCGAAGCACCCTGGAAGGGTTAGTCGCTTCTTGGCCGAACGACTGCCTGCCCTGGCGGGCTAGGCCAGGGAAGTCGTTACTACGTTTTCGTGATCTACTGATTATTCAATGAAACGACCCAGACGCCTTGGCGTATGGGCCGCCTCGCTCAATTTTACTAAACACATTTTGAAAAGTCAAACAAATCGAAACACCAAAAAAGGATGAACTTGTAGAAACTGTTGAAAAGATTAGCATTTGATTAGAATTTTGCAAACCACTTGACTTTCGCCCTCGAATTATTGTATAGTGTTACGTGGTTGGATGTTGTTGTCCTCTTCCGGCACTGCTGCCTCAGGCTGTTGTGCCGTTTATTTCGTCACTTGAAATTCACCCCCCCTTTCCTCCCCCCATTTGCACCTTCAGGCATCTATCAAATCCGGTTTTCGGCGGCGCAAATGGGAGGACAGAGGGGGGGCAAAGGAGATCGAATGATACGTGTTGATGGACTCACCAAAGATTATGGCACGCGCCGGGCTATCGAAAACCTGACCTTCGAGGCCAGGCAAGGCGAAGTTGTCGGATTCCTTGGCCCGAACGGCGCCGGCAAGACGACCACGATGCGCATCCTGACCGGTTACATGCCTCCCACTTACGGGTCAGCCAAAGTGGCCGGTTTTGATATCGTGTCCGAATCGCTGGAGGTGCGCCGTCGCGTGGGCTATTTGCCCGAAACGGCGCCGCTGTACGCAGACATGACCGTCTACGAATATCTGAAGTTCATGGCCGACCTGCGCCACCTTCCCAACGCCGAAGATATGATAGACGATGCCCTTGAGATGGTCGGCATGGAAGAGCGCGCCGAGGGTTACGTCGGCGCACTCTCGAAGGGGATGCGCCAGCGGATCGGCCTGGCCCAGGCGCTGCTGCACAAACCCGAGGTGCTGATCCTGGACGAACCCACCATCGGCCTGGACCCGGCTCAAGTTGTGGAAGTGCGCAAAATTATCCGCGAGATCGGGAAAGAGCGGACGGTCCTGCTGTCCACACACATCCTTTCCGAAGCGCAAGCGCTATGTGACCGCGTGCTCATCATCAACAAAGGGCATATTGTGGTCGAGGACTCGCCTGAGAATTTGCAGGCGCGGCTGGTCGGCGCGGAACGCTCTATTCTACGCGTCAAAGGAGATGCGGACGAACTCGCGCCGAAGATCGCCGAGATCGAGGGCGTACAGAACGTCAAAGCACAACCGGATGGCTCGGTGGAATTCCAGTTCGCGCCGGGCATGGATGTGCGTCCACAGGTGGCTCGGGCGGTCATCAAGGCTGGGTACGATCTGCTGGAACTGCGTCCAGTTGGGATGAGCCTGGAAGAGATCTTCCTGGAACTGACGCGCGACAACACAAAGGAGAAGTGATCCCATGCGCAATATTTGGACAATCGCCCGCCGAGAATACCGGCATTATTTCATCAGCCCAATCGCTTACATTGTAGCCTTGGCTGTACTTCTGATCGTAGGAATCTACTTCGTTATCGTACTGTACTACGTTTCGAACCAGACGCTCATGTACGGGGCGACTGCGCCCGACATCAGCATCGTCATCGGGCCGATGGCTACGATATTCTTATTTGCGACGCCAGCCCTGACGATGCGCCTGCTGGCCGACGAACAGCGCATGGGCACCCTCGAACTCATGCTTACCGCCCCCATAAGAGATGGAGAACTGGTGATCGGAAAATGGCTTGGCGCTTTCTTGTTCACCCTGACCATCATAGCCATAACCCTGGTTTACCCCATTGTGCTCAACAAACTAACCAGCCCAGGCATTGACCAGGGCATCATGATCGCGAGCTACATCGCCATTATCTTGCTGGTCGCGTTGTATCTGGCGCTCGGAACGGCAATGTCGTCCTTCTTCAGCAACCAGTTCGCCGCCTTCTTTGCAACGCTTGCAGTGCTGCTCATCTTTTGGTGGCTCATTAGTTTGCCGACTTACATCATCCCAAGCGGCGTCTTCCACGACCTCTTCGTCTACCTGGATTTGAATGGCCGCTTCGGTTCGATGACGAGAGGCGTAATTGCACTCTCTGATGTTGTCTATCCAATCAGCCTGACCGTGCTAGGTTTGCTGTTGAGCACGGTCGCTGTCGAAATGAGAAGGTGGCGATAATGGCTAAGTCAAAAACCTCCAAAAAGAAGATCACCGCCAGGCAATTTGCCCCCATCGGGCTTTGGCTCGCCGGGATCACGCTGTTGGCAACAGTGATATTACTGGCGTTCAAACTGCTTGCTTCGGCAGGGCTATACCTTCCTCTCAATGCCAGGCGACTCGATCTGTTCCTGCTGATCAGCGCGGGCGTGGCTATCCTTGGACTGGCTGTCTTTGCCCTGCTCGATCCACAGCGAGTGCGCGAATTCCTGACCGGCCGCCAGGCGCGTTATGGCAGCAACGCGATCATCATGCTGATCGCCTCCATCGGCATCCTGGTGGTTGTCAACCTGATCGTATTCCAGAGTCCGGTGACGCCGCTCGACCTGACCGAGGACAAGTCGAATTCCCTGGCGCCCGAAACAATAGAAGTTCTAAGATCGCTCACTTCACCGGTTCAAGCCACGGCATTCTTTACCTCACAATATCCGACAGATACTGCCTCCAAGCTATTGGAAAATTACAAAGCCAATGCAAATGGGAAGTTCGACTATACGTTCGTTGACCCTGACCAGAACCCCGTTCTCGCCCAGCAAGCCGGCATTTCCGGCGATGGGAAGATCTACCTGCAAATGGGAGAGGCGCACGAGATCATCTCTTATGCTTCGGAACAGGATATTACCGCCGCGCTGATCCGCCTGATCAACCCCGGTCAAAGGGTAATCTATTTCCTGACCGGACACGGCGAACGGGACATCGAGCAATCTGCTGAGGAGGCCTATACGCAGGTCAAATCTGCGCTGGAGGCCAAGAACTACACCGTCCAGACCCTGAACCTGATCGCCGATCACAAAATCCCAGAGGATGCCAAAGCGATCATCATTGCTGGCCCGCTAAAACCAATCACCGCTGACGAAGCAACCTTGCTGGGAGATTATGTCACCCGGGGCGGGGCGCTGGTCGTCATGGAGGATCCAATCCCTACGACCCAATTCGGCGACTCGCCAGACCCGCTGGCGGACTATCTTTCTACGAAATGGGGCATCGCCCTCGACAACGATGTCGTTATTGACACAAGTTCTAACCAGCCGCTCTACGCCGTAGCTGACAGTTATGGCAACCATCCCATCACCGAGAAACTGCAAAGACTGGTTTCCTTCTTCCCTGCCGCGCGCAGTCTTGCCCTTGACAGCCAGGCAGCCATACCGCCTGTTCCGTTGATCACTACCACGCAAGCCTCCTGGGGCGAGACCGACTTTTCTACCCTTCAGGGCAGCGGCCAGGTCGGATACGATGCCAACGTAGACATGCCCGGGCCGCTCGTGCTGGCCGCCTCCGCAGAAGATACGACGAGCATCAGCCGCATTGTCGTTTTTGGCGACTCGGATTTCGCCAGCGATAAATTCTTCAGCCAATACGCCAATGGCGACATGCTCATCAACGCCGTTGACTGGGCCGCCGGTCAGGAAAAACAGCTCAACCTGACCTCACCGCAGCCAATTACCCGGACGCTGAACCCGCCAAGCTCACTGACGCTGGGATTGATCGCGCTGATGTTCGTCATCGTTCTGCCTGGTCTGGTCATCGGAGGCGGTATTACCTCCTGGCTGGTCCGCAGGTCAAAAGGCTAATTTATGATCAAGCGATCTACGTGGATTTTGCTGGCCGTCCTGGTGTTGGTTATTGGCGCTTATTTCTACCTGAAAGCCCACCCTCTACAATCGTCCACCTCAACGCCAACGCCGACGACAACAGAATCCAGCTTTCTGATAATCAAAGAGGACGACACCCTGACCAAAGTCGTCATTACGGACGCGCAGGGAAACAGCCTCCAAATGGGACGCGATGCGACCGGCAATTGGGCGATCATGGTAGGGCAGTCGCCTACCATCACGCAGCCCGAACTGGCCGCAGCCGACCAATCCCAGGCCGAGGCAGCCGAGACCCAGCTCTTTGCACTCAAGGTGGTGACGACGCTGGAAACTTCCCCGTCGCCGGATGTCATCGGCCTGAATCCGCCTGCGTACACGATCTCGCTCGAGTTTTCCGGTAACAGGCAGCAGGTCCTGGAAGTTGGCGCCCTCACGCCGACCAGCAGCGGGTATTACGTCCAGCTTGATGATAAGGTTTACGTCGTCAGCCAATATTCGATGGATGCCGTGGTGAAGCTTCTACAAAACCCGCCATACCAGGCAACACCGACGCCTGTTCCAGTCATGGTAGCCACGGCTACCATTATGGTAGCGCAGTCGGCTACCATTATGGTAGCGCAGTCGGCTACCATAACAGAAACACCCATTCCTGCCACAGCGACGCCATAGAATAGTAGCCTTTAGTATTACAGCGCAATGTTCGAGAAAAAGACGCTCCTTATGTCACCCTGAGGGCGCGTTCTGTGCGCCCGAAGGGTCTCCACACCGTAAACGCGAGATTCCCTTCGGCCTGGCTCAGGGCAGGCTTCGCACCCCGAAAGAGCGTCGGGGCGCTCAGATCGTCCCGACACTTGCACCTGCTGCAAGTGCAGGTGTGTCCTTCGGGAGAATGACATGCGAAACAGCAAAATAGGGTGTTGATTTTTGTCTCAAAAAAGAGTATTCTGTAAATGGTAACCAGCCTGTCCTGCCGTCTCGCACCGGCGTGCCGCCGTGCTCGCGGCACGAACGGTGGCGGGCTAGGCCAGGGTAGGCAACTATGGTTGCTGACTGCGCAACCACTTTGGTTGCTGACTGCGCAACCACTTTGGTTGCTGACTGCGCAACCACTTTGGTTGCTGACTGCGCAACCACTTTGGTTGCTGACTGCGCAACCACTATAAAAGAGAACAAGGAATGTTTGGTAAGTTTAAAAAATGATGGAAAACCCTTTACTTATCATTGAGGAAGAAGAAGAATATTCGGCTATCGCACGGCTGATCGTATTGGGCCGGCAGAAGACCTACGTCACCATTGACGACATCCTGCACTTCTTCCCGGAAGCCGAACAGGACGTCGTGCAATTGGAGGAGGCTTTTGCCGCCCTCTTGAGCGCGGGTGTCCCCTTTGTGGAAGAGACCCCTACCGGCGAGCCTCCTGAAGAGGAGCTGGCAGTTGCTGAGAAAGTCGGGCCTGAACTTTCATTGGACGACTACCTCGCCAACATAGAAACCGATGATACCATTGGCCTGTACCTGAAGGAGGTCAGCCGGGTGCCGCTGCTCACCGCCACCGAAGAGGTGCAACTGGCCAAGCGTATCGAGCTCGGGCGCATGGCCCGCGCGGAACTGGCGCGCGGCAAAGTCAGCCCGCGCCGCCGCATGGAGCTGCGCCGCATGATCGAGGATGGTTGGGCTGCCCGCGAACACCTCATCACCGCCAACTCACGCCTGGTCATCTCGGTGGCCAAGAAGTACATGGGGCGCGGCGTTCCTTTCCTCGACCTGATCCAGGAAGGCAACATCGGCCTGATCCGCGCCACCAAGAAATTCGACTATCGCCGTGGGCACAAATTCAGCACCTACGCCACCTGGTGGATCCGCCAGGCAGTTACACGCGCCATCGCCGACCAGGGCCGCACCATTCGCGTCCCAGTCCACATGGGCGACCAGATCAACAAGCTCTTGCGTGTCCAGCACCAGTTGACCCAGCGTTTGGGCCGCGATCCTTCAATCGAAGAACTGGCCGACGGCCTGGAAGTTACGCCCAAGAAGGTCGAGAACATGATCCAGGTGGCGCGCCGTCCGCTCTCGCTCGAAATGCCAACCGATGACGAGGAAGACTCGGTGCTTGGCGATTTCATCGAAGATGACGAGGCTGCCCCGCCGGATGATACCGCCACCTATAACCTCTTGCGCGAACACCTGACCGAGGTTCTGAACGGCCTGCCGCCGCGCGAGGTGCGCATCCTGCAACTGCGCTACGGCTTGCTGGATGGACAGGCCTATACGCTCGAAGAGGTCGGTCGTAAGATGGGCGTGACGCGCGAGCGCGTCCGCCAGATCGAGGCGCAAGCGCTCAGCCGTTTGCGGCACCCCACCATTCGCCGGAAGCTGCGCGATTACCTGGGCGAGTGACAAGATAGTGAATTGAAAAAGTTGAAAAAGTGCGACGAACACACAAGAGTTCGTCGCACTTTTTTATATTGGTGCATTTTTCCTGCTGTGAGCGCCATGGCCGAACAGTTATCTTCGTGTAAAATTACCCCATGAAGAGAGAAACCCCCTCCCTGGCAAATTATCTCCTCCCGCGCCTACAAGACTTGATCTTTGTGACCATCTTCTATTTTGTCTTGCGAGTCGGCGCGGGGCTGTTCCGGGATGGCGACCCGGGAAGACATATCATCTCCGGGCAAATCATCCTGGGAACGCTCACCATTCCCAGCAAGGAACTCTTTCTATACACGGCCAAAGATCAATTGGCGCCGCCATACGCCTGGCTGGCAGAGGTCGCTTACGCAGCCGGTTATAAAGCACTCGAATTGAGCGGAGTTGTCCTCGTCGCCGCGCTCGTCCTCGCCGTTACTTTCACACTGATCTATCATGAATTGATCCGCCGGGAAACCCCAAGGCTCCTCGCCGTTCCGCTAACCCTGTGGACAGCCGCCCTCACCGCAATCCACTGGCTGGCGCGCCCGCATCTCTTCAGCTTTCTTTTCATGGCGCTCCTCGTCCCACGCCTGGCGCGCCTGGCCAAAGGGGAAAAGGTCCCGCTGTGGCAATTCCCGCTCATCCTGCTGATATGGGCAAATACGCACACGGCCTTTATCTTTGCTTTTCTCATCTGGGCGGCTTTCATTGCCGGAAATCTTTGCGAAAGCATACGGGAAAAGCGCAGCCTCGATAATGGTTGCGCAATTAGCAACCATAATCCCATTCTCCGCAA
>Ga0100402_1006095_pt1 | contig 12095 bp, 9 predicted proteins | sample CryGeyme20150102_FD_80419 | JGI IMG/M metagenome (GOLD analysis project Ga0100402, IMG submission 80419) | Groundwater microbial communities from Crystal Geyser aquifers in Utah, USA - Crystal Geyser metaG 2015-0102 | ecosystem: Environmental > Aquatic > Deep subsurface > Groundwater | place...
ATTAAAGTGCTTAAAGAACGGTCCTGCATTATCTGCTTTACCATCAGCATAACCTTCATCAGCGAAAGTAGTTAGATCGGCTGTGGTAAATTCATAGGAAAATTTTGACCACGATGTAGTTACATTGATTGGGCCATACGTTGCTTCACCGCTCCAAAATGGTGTGTACCAACCTTCTTTCGGTGCATCGTTTTTCACATTTAAGAAATTCGCTTCTGATAAAGTAAATGCTTGGCTGCCTTTCATGTAAAAACTATAAATGTATGTTGTATTCGATTTCAAGGATACTAAAAACTCAGGTCCGTTTTCATGTGGTCTTAGCTGAAATTCACCAAAACTTGATGAGGCATTTAGTTTTAAAGATTTATTTGTTCCGTTAGCTCCACTTGCATTCTCCATTGCAATACTTACAGTACCATCGTTTGGAGTCCAATAAAACCATTTACTGCTCGCTGTAAATTCCGCTTCTTGATCTTCGAAACCATAAACCGCTCTGTTTAAAATCTCAACAGGTCCAACTTGAATGACTAAAGTATCCGAGTCAGTAGCACTATCTTCCGCTCGTGTAACTTTAAGTATAACTTGAACTTGGCCAAGGGCATCATCCCATTTTTTAGAAATAGATTGACCACTTAGCATTTCTGAATTATCTGAAAAACTCCATTCCCAACTATCAGGTGCGCCTAAACTTGCATCTTTTAAAGTTATAGATTGCCCTGCTTTAATGCGTCTTCCATCAATTGAAGTTAAATCGGTTGTAAAGTTAACTGACGACTCATCAATTTTAGCTTTTAATTGATCAGGCTCCGTTTTTGAGTCACTTACGCCACAACCTGAAAGCACAGACAAAGCAGTAAGAACTAATAATCCGCTATTAATTTTTGAACTGATTTTCATAATCATATCATATTTTGTTTTGGTTATACATTGATAGGACATCAGTTTTTGAAATGACATCATACTATTTCAATTAATTTTAATAAGTAACAAAAAAGACACAAACTTTATCACCACTCTTAGCGATTGAATCGCTTTATACAACAAATTCCTCGCTGATTTCACATTATCAAAACCTTGAATCTCTTTAATTTCTTCATAAGACATGTTTTCATAATAATAAAGAAAGATAATTTCTCGATGCTTTTCTGATAATTGATTCATTGCATTTGCCAATGACTTTTTATGCTGCAATTTTCCTTCTTCATTTATCCATTCATCCTCAATGCTTATATCAATTTGAAAAGAGAGTGAATTTTCTTCTAATTCTTGAAAACGATTTAATTTATCTCTTGCTCGAATCATTTTTCGGCGGAAAGCACTGTATAAATAGGGCAGAATAGTATCCGTTTTCGATAAATGACCACATCTACGTTTTAGGTCAATAAATAAATCTTGAATGACATCTTCAACGAGTGTTTCGTCTTTTATAAACTGTAAACCGTAATTGTACAGCTTGTCGAAGTAGTTCTTATAAATGAGTTCAAATGCAATTAAGTTTCCTTCACGAAACAATTCCCATAGCTCACTATCTGATATCGAGATATCGTCTTTGTTGCTAATTTTCACTGTTCACTCCAATTTCACTTTTTTGCTAATAACCAAACCAATTTAAAAAACGATACCACCGATCAAACAATATGTTATCGATAACAATTCTAATGATAATTCATTTTATTCAGAATTTCAATACTTTGAACCTTGAATTAGCATACACAACCAGTCACCGTTTGAAATCTTAGCAGAAATACCAATTGTAGTTTTCATCATTTATCCAAATAGTTAAATATTAAGCAGGGAGAAAAATCGACACTTCTGTTCCATTTGAGTCGGTAGATATTTCAATTTTTCCACCATGTGCTTTAACAATGTCATAACTAATACTCAACCCAAGCCCGGTTCCATCTGTACCTTTTTTGGTTGTAAAAAATGGCTCGAAAATTCTGTCTTTAATTTTATCAGGTATTCCGGGACCATTATCTTGCACTGTAATACTAAACATAATTGAGCCACTCTTAGTTATGAGTTTAACTTTGGGTGTATAGTCAGCTGTCGATTGTTTTTTTCGCTCACCAACAGCAAAAAGTGCATTAGTAATAACATTCAAAATTACCCGACCAATATCTTGTTCATTTATTACTTTCACGCCTAAATCAGAATCTAAAATAGTCTCAACATCAACCCTAAAACCTTGATTGATTGCTTTGTAGGCATGATAAGCTAATTGAAGATACTCTTTAGATAATTCATTAATATCTGTGGGGATTTTTTCAACGGAACCTGATCTTGCAAGTTGTAGCATCCCTTTTACAATTAAATCAGCTCGTTTTCCATTTTTATATATGATGTCTAAACTCTTTTTTAAATCACTTCTGAGCTCATTTATTTCACGTTCATCATTTTTTTGGAGTGCACTATCTAACTCTACGAGTAAATCTTTGCCTAATTCAGAATAATTAGTAATAAAATTTAGTGGATTTTTTATTTCGTGCGCAATACCTGCGGTAAGTTGCCCTAAAGAAGCCAGTTTTTCCTGTTCAATGAGCTGTTCTTGTGTAGCCCTAAGTTTTGCAAGAGTTTCTTCTACCTTCTCCTTTTCTTGTTGTAAACGAGAATTAGCATTCATCTTAATTCGGAAATTTCTATATAGGATATAAGACACTAATAAAGTAAAAAGCAAGGCTCCAAAAATCACAGTTAGCCATAATCGTTGTGATGTGTTAATTTGTTCTGTTAATTGCTGTTCTCTTTCAAGAGCAAATATTTCACGATTACTTCTTTCTAAAATGGTTTGAATTTCAGCATCTGCTAAAATTCGGAGATCATCATCTTTGTTCGAACTTTCAACTATTTTTTCATATTCTTTTAGATAGCGAAGTGCAGGTGAGAAATCACCTTTAGTTTCATATAACTTTGATATCAACTGATTCGTTCTTCGAGCCAACTTAAGTTGACCTTCAAAGATCATTCCCTTCGACTCTAATGCAAATTTCAACGCTTTTTCAGTCTGTCCTAAATAACCATAACAAGCAGAGATATTTAGCAATACGTAAGGAATACCCCAATGTGTTTTTTCAATTGACTCAAAGTCTTTTAATGCTCGCTCAAAATAGAGAATAGCTTCTTTATAATTTTCCTGCTTCATTAGAATTTGGCCATGTGCATCAGCAAGTCTAGCCTTGTGAAATATTGTTTTTACAAAAACTGCGTCTCTTTCAGCTAAATGAATATATCGTTGTGCTTCATCATACTTTTCTAATTCAATTAACGGAAATACCATATAAATATAGAGTTCCGATAACTTATGGTAAGCACCAATTTGATTGAGTACATCAATGCAATTTTTAAAACTCTCCGCTGATTTTTCGAATAAATATAAATTCTCATAAGCGATTCCTAAATCGCGATACAAATCTGATAATATAATGAAGGCACTAGACTGTGCAAATGATTCAATACTTTTTAAATAGTATTCTATAGACTTAATGAAGTTTCCTTGTCTTGCATAAGATGATGCCATTGCTTTTGAAAAAAAACCATGATTTGCATCTTCTGCTTTTTTAAAAAGAATGCTTTTAAGTTCTTTTTCGATTTCCTTTTCTAAATCAGCTTTTTCTAGTGTATGCAAAATCGACATCTTTCGGCCTAAACAATAAAACTCGGGGAAAGACTCTCCAATTCGTTTATAACGTTCAGCGCTTTTTTCAAAAAAATCGTTGGCTTGCTCTAAGTCTCCATCGTTCAATGTTAGAAGACCAAGTTTACAAAAAATGGCTGCAAGGATTTCATCATCATTAACCTGATCGAAAAGTGTAACACTATTTTTCAATTCTTGTATCAATTGATCATCACGTATATTTCGACCTTGATGTTCTTCTTTTAACTGATCGAGCATGTCTAAATAACTGCCACTGTTGATTATTACCTGTTCAGCTTTCTTCTCGTAATAAAATCTCAAATCAGATAAATCCTCACCAAAAAAGGATGCAATAGCTAAATAGTGTGGCTTTTTGTAGTCTTTATATTCCAAAGAATCTACTAGAATGAGTGCTTTTTGGATATTTTTTAGACCTTTTTCTATTTCTTGGGAATTAAAATAAACCTTAGCATAATTATATAATTGAAAGACCTTTTTCTCAATAATTTCTGTTTCTACACTAATAGAAGCATGAAGACTATCTTTTTGATAAACCGAATCAGGGCTTAGTAATTGATAACTAAACGTCTCGCAAACACTAGATAGGAATAACAAAAGTGTAAGAAAAAATACTCTTCTAATCATCTAATTGCTTAATAACATTGTATACCCTAGTGATTTCTGTTTTATTCCTCAAATTTACCAAACCAACTTCTTCACAGTAAAATGAAGGTTTAACCATTTCATATACGGCATAATCTGTTAAAATTTGTGAAGGTTTCGCAATAGACTGTAAACGTTGTGCTGTATTAACTACATCGCCAATTACGGTATAATCGAGTCTTCTTAGGGTTTGCGAACCGATACTTCCCATAACCATGTCTCCTGCATTTACACCAATTGCAATTTGTGGTCTGTAGTCATTCATTTCACGCTCAACTATTAGATTGAATGAATCTCTAATTTTAACGGCGGCAGACAATGCTCTTTTAGGATGATCTTCTCCTTTGAACACCGCAAGTATGCAATCACCCATAAATTTATCAATATGCCCATCTTGTTTAACTATATCGGCTACCATCATATCAAAATATTTATTGAGGAGACTCACAACTTTGTCGGGAGGATACTGCTCACTGATAGTGGTATATTTACAGATATCAACAAACATGACCGTTGCATTTGCCATTTCGGATCTAAGTAAGGTTTCTTCAAATTCTGCACCAGCCATAAAATTTATAACATCTACATCAACAAACATTTTTAAAATGTTGTTTTCTTTGAAGGCTTTCACAGTTGCTTTTTGTTGTTGAACATGAGTAAATGTCTTTTCAATAGTCATTTCTAAGTCGTAAAAATCCACAGGCTTTGTTACGAAATCAAATGCTCCCCTATTCATCGCTGTTCTGATATTTACCATATCACCGTAAGCAGAAACGATAATAGCTTTTTTTATTGGATGTAGCTTTGAGAGTTCGCTAAGGAAAGTCAAGCCATCCATTACAGGCATATTAATATCAGTTAGAACAATATCAATTTCAGCATTTTTTGATAAAACAGATAAGGCCTCTTCTCCATTCTTTGCAAAATACAACTCAGTTTTGCCTTCTTGTACCTTACTTTTGAATTTCCTTCGCACCAGAAATTCAAGATCTTCTTCATCATCAACGACTAAAACATGTACTTTTTGCGTGTCCAACATACCAAAACATATCTTTTGAAATAATAAGTAGGATTATACAAAAAAAAATCTAATCCAAGCATAAATACTTACGATTAGGTTTCTAAAATATACTTTTAAGGTATCGTAGTTTAGTTCGTACTAATGAACCAAATGGGTAAATACTTTCACAAATAGTAAAATGTTTGTACTTAAAAGAAACATAACAATACTTTTCTCTAATCTCTTTATGCTTAACCGATAATCGAAAATACACTATTAAATCAACAGGATTGTATAATCTCAAAAAGTACTGGAAAAAAAAACAAGACCCGTGCAACATCTCAATACATGATAGTAGGAAAATGTAAGGTGTATTCCTAAGATAAAATGGAGAGTTCCTTTTTCAGGAATTCCAAGTTTTGGTTTAGCTCTGCAAAGGCAGGAGTTTTTTTTTCATAAGTGATATCTTGAGTCATTTTTGCATAATCTTCTTCCCATTCTTTGCTAACAGATTGAGGGGGAATCGAATTAATTAATTTGGGTTGATACTTATTGTAATCTACTTTCCCAACTCGAGCAAATTTGTATCGGTGAGCTACAATTGTTTCATACAGGGTTTTATCTTGTATTGCTTTTTCAGCGATTCCGGCTTTGATGAGGTGGAAGATATCATATAAATGGCGACTTAATCGATCCACTCGCATTTTTTCGCTTGGACGCTGAAACTCTTCTTGTAATAGAAATAGTTTTTCTAAGAATGTGCGTTCAGGATTTACGGTTGGTACTATAAATAGTGGTTCAACAAAGTCTTTACCTGCATAGACTTCATCGACTAAAGAGCCAAAGGTTTGAAAAGAAAAGGGTTCACGTAGTGAGCGACATCCAATTTCAATTTGAACGCGAGGCTGAATATAATCGGTCGGAGGTGTAACAATATAAGGATAGTAAATTTCGATTATTCGCGGATCTTGATCGCTATCTGTGGCTTCTATTATGATAAACCTAAGATCTTTGAATCCTTTTTTCTGAAATTCTTCTTGTAAATCGGTAAAGAAGATTCCAGTTGAGTAAAGCCCAGCTTCTTTTCGCAAGGCTGTTATTTCTTTTTTTGACCAAGCTTTTTAAGCGCTGAAGAAAAATTCTTTGTTTATTGCCAGGTCTATGTCTTCCGAAAAGCGATGTATAAGTTTCCAAGCTTTACTCAAGGATGTTCCGCCTTTGAAAATCAACTGTTGTGCTATGGGCATTTGGAATATGATTTGCAGCGTACGACTTACCCACCAATCTTTTTCCACAGCAAAGGCAGACATTCCTTTTTTTATGGCAATTTCGTTGAAAATAGTCTCTTTTTCAGATATTTCTAGGGTATAAAAATCAATTTTTGTCATCTGTGAATGCTTTTTTCATGATTTTTTGAATCCATACTGGTGCTAAGTCTATATCGTGTTTCAACTCTTTTTCTTCTTCTTTTTTGAGTAAATCCACAATTTTGCGTTCTTCTTCGACCGTTACTTTTCCTTTGCCAATTTCTTTAAGAGCCTGAATAACTAAGCGACTAATTTTACCTTTTGCTAACAAGTTTTTGGGAGTCGTTTTTTTGAATTTAATGGTTCTATTACCCACATGAATTACACGAGGAGAACCGTCGGTAAGCAGTACAATGTTCATTGGAACTTGGGTACTCAAGCCTAAGGCATTTAAGGCATAACTTCCGGTAGGAACGGTTTTTATGCGATCACGCTTAGCTATGGCATCCGCAACTTCTTCTGCCGAAGGCGTTAATTTGCCGATGAGTTTGCTTTCCTTAGGACAGACATAGATGCCTTGAGCTACACGTGTAATTACACTTTCCTTTTCTAAGCGAAAAAGTGATAGACGTACTGCTTCCGAAGAACCAAGATCGTTGAAATCGGCAGGAATAAACAATTCACCTTTGGGGAAGGATTCAATACGTTCACGAATTTTAGCTTCTATACTCATAATTCTATAGTTTGTAACAAAAGTAGGAAATATTTATTACAAATGAAGTTCGTTTTGTAACAAAAAAGGTAGATATTTGTTACAAGTAATTTTCAACAAAAGGTTAGCTACTTAGCTTACCCCAAGTAAAAGTAATATTGGAAAATGAGGGGACTCTTTTTAAAGTAGCAGTCTTGAGAGATAAATTAAACTAGTTGGTGATAGAATTATTTGCAAATTTTAAGAATAGCTCTTTTGTAGATTTTGCTAACTATTGATCTAGAACTAAATTGGTCTCCTTGTACTACTTTTTTCTCCGAATTTGTATTAGAAGACTATATTTACTTAACAGACTGAACTATTCTTCGCTATGAGTAAACCATACCGTGAGACTACTTAGCTTTCTTTTAAATTAACAACAGCTCATTTATCTAAATTGGATGCCAATTTTACTTGCACCCTTAACGAAATAGCCAAACAAATCACCTGTACTTTCAAGTTCTGTTAATAAAATTGGATCAGTTAAGTAAATAGATGATTTATAGAATAGTTTAGTGAGTCTAAACAATATGTAAACCGAAAAGCTAAACAAGAAAAAAAAAGTCTTTGCCAAACCTCCCCGTTCTTCTAAAAAAAAAAGAATAAAATGATTGTACCAATGTTTGTTCCTAAAAAACAAAAAAGCCTGACTATTTTGAAGAATCAGGCTCTTTAAGCTCCCCGGGCTGGACTCGAACCAGCAACCCTTCGGTTAACAGCCGAATGCTCTGCCATTGAGCTACCGAGGAATTTGCTTAATGCGTGGTAAATATATAACGATTTTTCTACCCTAGTCAACTAAAATATCAAAAATATTTCACTTTTTTTAACTCTGGTGTAAGCTCAATATCTCTTAAAAACACATAAGACATTGTTTTTATATGACTAAAGAGCACAATCTCTTCTAATAAATATTTTCACATTTTAGAATAAGAGTGCTTTCTCAAACATTTCTTGGAGCTTATTTCTTCCAAATATATTTAGTGCTTAATTTTTTTGTCATTTCATCACATAAAATTGAACATTAACTTTTAGATTTTTAAATTGACTAACCAGTCAGTCAAAAAAACCTATGGCACCCAGATCAAAAAAAGATTTAGACATTTTAAAATTACAACGACGCGAACTCATTATTGAAACAGCCTTAAGTTTGTTTTCTGAATCTTCTTTTAGCGGAACTACAATGGAACAAATTGCAAAAAAAGCTGGAGTCTCAAAAGGATTAGTTTATATTTATTTTGAAAGTAAAGATGTTCTCTTACACTCTATTTTCGAGTTCTATATGAATAGAATCCCTTCTTTTTTTCATACAAATAAACTTTATGCCTCTCCTGATCGTGTTATCCGAGAATCGTATGGAGACTTGATTCGAAACTTTGAAACCGAGCCAGAACTTTGGTCACAATATTTTGTGTTAAGCTTTCAATTTATTCTGGACAATAGCATTAAAAATCGTCACAGCAATCAAAAAGAGCAAACTGTTCAAGGTATAACAGATCTTCTAAAGGCTTTAAAAGTCCCTAATCCCGAAGCAGAAACATTTCGTTTTATGGCCACTTTTGAAGGGGCTGTGCTCAACTTTATTTATCAACATGATTTTCCTATTCGGGAAGTTGTGATGGGACAGGTGGAATATTATTGTTCCTTTTATTCTTAATTCGAAATTTGGAGTTTTAATTCATGAAATCATATTCAAAACTTGCTTTAATTGCTTTTATTCTACTTTATTACGCATTCCCAACTTTTATTTTTGCACAATCCGCTAAAGAAATTATTAAAAAAGCTGACGATCTTGTTCGTGGAGAATCTTCAGAATCTGAAATTGTGATGACTATTGTTCGCCCTGATTGGGAACGAAGCATTAGTATGAAAACTTGGGCTTTGGGAACTGACTATTCTCTCGTTTTGATTTCAAAACCAGTTCGGGATCAAGGAACGACTTTTTTAAAACGGGAAAACGAAATTTGGAACTGGATTCCTTCCATTGGGCGCTCAATTAAACTTCCTCCTTCCATGATGATGCAGTCTTGGATGGGTTCGGATTTTACTAACGATGATTTAGTGAAAGAATCATCCATTCTTGAAGATTACGTGCACTCTATTTTGGCAGAGGAAATGCTTAATGATCAAAAAGTGTGGAAAATTCAACTCATTCCTAAACCGGATGCTGCCGTTGTTTGGGGAAAAGTTATCACTTACATCACTCAAGCTGAATTCCATCAACTAAAAACTGAATATTTTGATGAAGATGATTTTTTGGTAAATACCATGCTTGCAAGCGAAGTTAAAACATTCGATGAACGCAGAATTCCATCCAAAATGGAAATGATTCCGGCCGACAAACCTGGGAATAAAACGAAATTTGAATACATCAGTTTAAAATTTAATGTTAAGCTAAAACCTTCCTTTTTTAGTACTCAAAACATGAAAAAAATCGGAGAATAATATGACAAGCTTTTATCTCCTTTTGGCTTGGCGGAATCTTTGGCGAAATAAACGCAGAACGTTGATTACAGTTTTTGCCGTTTTCTTTGCAATTGTTTTTTCTATGCTTATGCGTTCAATGCAATTTGGATCATACGAAAATATGGTTCAAAATATTGTTGGACGCTATACCGGTCATATTCAGATTCACAAATCGGGTTATTGGGATTCCCGTTCTTTTGATGATTTATTTTTCGATCAAGATTCAAGTATTTTTAATCGAATTGATTCTTCAAATTCTCAAATTCAAATCGTTCCACGTTTAGAATCATTCATTTTAGCTGCAAATGATGAAAAAACTAGAGCTTGTTTAGTGATTGGAACTCAAGCAGAAAAAGAAAAGGACTTATCAGGAATTGATAAAATGATCATTTCTGGAAGTTATTTGAACAATGAGAATCCAAAAGATATTGTGATTACAGAGGGTTTATCTTCCTATATGAAACTTCAAGTTGGTGATACTTTGGTTGCAATGGGGCAAGGTTATCATGGTGCATCTGCAAATGGATTATTCCGAATTGGTGGCATTGCGAAAATTGCAGCTCCGGAATTAAACAAAGCCACGATTTTTATTAATCTCGATTATGCACAAACGTTTTTTGGAGCAAATGGCGGACTCAGTTCTTATTGCATCATTGTAAATCCAGCAAGAGATTTTGAACAGGTAACAGACAAACTTAAAACTGAATTTCAGAATGAAGATTTGGAAATTATGCATTGGCAAAGCTTAATGCCTGAATTGGTTCAATCGATTGAACTCGATAATGTTAGCGGACTTATCATGCTATTTATTTTATACTTAGTTGTAGGATTTGGAATTTTCGGGACGGTTTTAATGATGGTTTCTGAGCGTAATTTTGAATTAGGAGTCATGTTATCTCTGGGAACTCCACGTTTCAAATTAGGACTTCTTTTATGTGTTGAACTACTTCTATTAACTTTTATCGGAACTGCTGCTGCATTGGTTTTCACTTATCCAATTTTAGTGTATTTCAACATTAATCCTATTCCTTTAACAGGCGAAATGGCTGAGGTTATGCTACAATATGGAATGGAACCTGTTCTTCCATTTTCCGCCTCGTTTGAAGTAATGGAATCACCGGTTGGAGCGATTCTACTTATGGTAATTCTCATTTGCCTTTATCCGATGAGATTTACACAAAAGATTAACCCTGTTGAAGCGATGAAATAAGCGGAGAAAAAAAATGATTTTACACTTAGCTTGGAAAAATATTTGGAGAAATCCCGTTCGTAGTCTTGTTGTAATTGCTGCAGTTGTTGTCGGCGTTTGGGCTGGAGTTTCGATTTCTGCGTTCTCAAACGGAATGACACTGCACTATTTGAATTCACAATTAGATACTTATGTAGGTCACGTTTCTCTTCAAACAAAAGCGTTTAATGAAGAACGCTCTGCTGAATTTTCATTGGGAAATGTAGATTCTTTATTAGAATTTTACTCAAATGATTCAACTGTTAAAACCTTGACTCCTATTACTTTAGCTGATGGAATGATTGCTAGTGCAAATTATTCAAGCGGCATACAAATTAGAGGAATCGATATTGCGACTGATACCTTAGTTTTCAAAACGTATCAATACATTACTAAAGGGAAGTATTTAAGCGATTCCTTTAAAAATCAGATTGTGATTGGTGAAAAATTGGCTGAAAAACTAAAATCTGGTTTGCGCTCAAAAGTTGTGCTCACTTTTCAACGCGTTGATGGAACGATTACTTCTGCGGCATTTCGTATTAGTGGCATTTTAAAAACGCCTAATTCAACATTAGATCAAATGCGAGTTTTTGTGAATCGGGAAGATTTACAAAAGTATGTGGGAGGAGAAAACACGACTCATGAACTTTCATTTAGACTTTATGATGCGAATTATGCCAAAACTTTCACGGCTAATCATTCACCTTTATTAGCTAAATCTGATACACTTTTAAATTGGTTTCAAATTGCTCCGGAATTGGCGTATGTTGACAGTTCGCTCGATTTGACCTTATATATTTTCATGGGAATTATAGTGCTTGCTTTAACACTTGGGATTCTAAATACCATGTTAATGGCCATTTTGGAACGAAAACGCGAATTGGGAATGTTGATGGCAATTGGAACTTCTCGCCCATTTTTATTCAAATTGATTATGTCTGAAACGCTCATGCTTTCCTGCATCGGAGCACCACTTGGCTTATTCATTGCGTATTTAACCGTTTATTTTACATCAACTTATGGAATTAATTTAAGTGGATTTACAGAAGGATTAGCGATGTATGGAATGGGCAATGTTATTTATCCGGACTTAAAAATTGATTACA
>Ga0100402_1006099_pt1 | contig 12091 bp, 4 predicted proteins | sample CryGeyme20150102_FD_80419 | JGI IMG/M metagenome (GOLD analysis project Ga0100402, IMG submission 80419) | Groundwater microbial communities from Crystal Geyser aquifers in Utah, USA - Crystal Geyser metaG 2015-0102 | ecosystem: Environmental > Aquatic > Deep subsurface > Groundwater | place...
GTAAACTATTCAACATACAATCACACTTCTCAATGCGACTATTGATGTCACCCTTGATCATGAAAATACGTTAGGAAACTGGGAGATGATCATCATGGGAAGAGAAAATTCGCAATCTGGTAAGAATATATATCAGCGGGTTGATTTAAGCTAGGCTGAAAGCAGTGGAAGGAAAGAGTTGAAAAAGATAGGTCAATGCCAGATAGATCCATTTATATACAGTTAGGTATTCCAGGAAAGCAAAAAAAGTAAATTTCAAGAAAACATATAAATTTCTAAGCAGTTGTCATTAGACTACTAGGTATATATTCACAACTCTCGTGAAGAACTTGAGTATATGATAATGAGAGATAAAGAGGGGCAATAATAGCCTGTTGACAATGCGTTCAAGAAACGACCAGGAGGAAACAAAAAGATCAGATATGTCGAGCTTAACTAAAATAGATAGACCTCAATGAACAGTTCATAATTTTCAATTTCAAGGAAGCCACAAATCAACGCCCTCAAAAAAAATGGACCCAAGTTCATACCAATCAAAAAGGACAATATTGAATAGATCAGAGGTGAAGGAGGCAAATGTAGGTAGTATCATACACAACGAAAAATCAAGACTACTCCTTCTCGAGGAGGATCGAATCGTGATAAAGCGACAAGCATTAATAAGTCTGGAGAGCCCCTTTTGAAATCAGATAGTCAAGGAAAGAAAGGTGGGCAATCTTCAGGGATGAAATATGCATTTTGGCCAACCATTTTCACTTTATTAGTGCTGCTGGCACTGATGGCATACATGATGTTTCCTCGACGTAGGATATGAGCACGAAAAGGTACCATATTGTTTGATCCTAACATCATTTCTCATCTCTCTTCTTAAAACATACTCATCAATATTAATCAAGAACATATTTAGATCATTATCCGTCTTTCTCACTATGAAGAGATCCTGATTGGCTCTCCTTTGTAGGCTAGCTTGCAACTGGTCAGGTTCTACCTTCTTAGCCAATGGTAAAATTTGATTAGAGTCTCCTCCACCAACTTAGCCTGAGGAGTCAATCTTCTACTCCCTGGCTCATATTTGGGGATGTAGAAGACTGTGAACTCGTTGAAGAAGAGGGTGATGTCTGCTTCAGGGTCATAGTTCTCTTTAACTTCTTTGTCCCTGATAGCTTAGAAATAAGCTAAGAAATGCCTGAGAACTTCGACTTCTGGTCCGGTAAGAGTCGAAGATTGTTATTGGATGTAGTGTGAAAGGAGTGGTAAGTGCCTAAGAGCTTTATTTTTCCTATTAGGTGATATTTAATTTGAATGACTCGATTTTTTCTATTATTGATTTTAAACAGAGGAAAGAAAAGAAGTTTTCTGAAGAGTGAAGTAAGTGATGATTGTTTGACTTCCTTTGGTTTAGACCTTGCAGTTGGTGGAGTTTCTTTTGGTAGTTAGCTTCACGTTGTGTTTATTTCGGGCATGGAGATATAGCGCAGAAAAAGTAAGATAATTTTTACCGCACTCACAGAAAAAAATCTAGTTAGTTTCTTCAAGCTTTTATCGCTTGTATTGCTCCCGTTGATTGACCACCTATTCTGATGCTTTAGAACTATTCTCCAAACTCATTAGCTAATTAACAAATAATTATACAACTACATATAGCACACCTGCACTTCCTACAAAAATGACTTTCCCTTCTGCATGTTTCTATTGGCAGCTATAGACTACCCTTCAGATGCCTGATCCCCAATTTATATGATATTTTATCTTATATTTTGTTATGCCAGTCTTGAGTCTCAATTATGAACAAAAACCATTGAGTCTTCTGGTCGATATTATTATATAAAAATGTGGTGAACAGTTAAGGCAGAAGGAGAGAAGTTATTAGTCAATAACAATTCAATTATGAACGGCTGGTTGCATAAAAATAAAGTGAGTGCCTCGAGAAGATATTAGTTTAAATGATAATCGATAAAAAAATGAAAAAAGGTCATTTTCCTTATGCTTAAATTATAAAAACCTGGGTTTTGAAGTGCCTTAATAGTTTTTGAAGCTCCAGCCCTTCTCGATGATATTTATCATTCCTATCTTCAAATTATTATATACTTGAAGTTTTATACAAAGAAAGGGGTTTCTTTCTATTTAATGTTAAAACTCATCAAACATCAGCCTCACATCTCCAATAGACGTCCAATCTTTTTCGACAGCTTCAACCAAGACTCATTTCCTGACTCTCCCAAGGCTTATACTACCAGCATATTTTGCTAATAACGAAGAGCTCGGCAACCTCTGATAGGCCCCTAGCCACCTTTTCCTCTTACTGGAATTCCCCAAAAGTCCCCTAGCCAGTACTCGTCATAGACGTCAATGATCTTGACTTCGATGTACCTTCCGAAAAGGCAAAGAACTTGTGCACTGTAAAGAATGTTGAGCTTGAGAGATCCGTCTCCTGTCATTTTAGCCCTTCCTATCTTTTTAGACTCCAGGCTGAGAATGAGACCCTTCTAATGCATTTCTGGGAGCTTAGTCTTAGGGAGCCCTTTACTGAAATCAGCAGGGTCGACGATCGCTTTCGAGAGAAACTATAATTTTCTGATTTTAGGCAACAGTATGGTTTCTGTGTCCTCGGCCATGCAATCAACAATCGATTATCTTAATATCAAGAGAACACTAAATAATTTTTCCATATGATTCAAGGGGGATTCATTAGTTGAAGTTTGATCACGTATGGCCCACAGCTACTTATCTCCCATTTCTATTAATCTCCCCTTGAGGCACGAACTCCTGAAAGCATGCGAAATGAGCAACAGTGACTTTTCCATCGCCTTATATCGCTCTGATCGCTTATGGAAGAGCCCAATCTTCCAGGATACTGCACCATTTGATAGGTAGTTACTCTTGGCAAAAGTGGCAATAATATTTTCCATGAACGCTTGGTATATTTTGGATGGTGATCTAGCTATTCAAAAAAATACTTGTTGTGGAACCTCGTCTTCTTTGTCTATATATCCTTCGATCCATTCCTAGCATTACAAACTAGTTACTTTGACTGTCAATAATCTGTTAAATTTATCATCTTCTGCTGTGCTTCCCTGTTTGTCGTTGGCCTTGCTATATTCTCTATTTTAGAGTTATCTTTGGGCTTCGATCAAGTGTCTTTCAATGTGTTTGTTCAAATTCTATCTAACTGTAAATAGCTGACCGCATTGTCTACATTAGTGCTGGCCATCCAGCAGTTTCTTTCTTAAAAGGACATGATGGTCCATTGACATAACCTCAGTTTGAGGTTATGATTTTTTAGAGTTGATCAAAGTTAAATTTCCTCTGTCAGGAGATCTGTAGGGAGAGTGATAGGGTGAAAGGAAAGGAGAGGTCGAAGGTACATATGGGCTCATTGAAGAATATACAGGTTGATAAATGTTTGGAGGCTGTGGATAGCCCATTCTAGGTTGAGGATGTTGAAGAGGAGGTGGTGGCTGCATTGTTTGATGAATCATGGGAGGGTGAGGTGCCATTGGTTGCTGCACGGGTTGATTCGCAATGTATGAAATTTCAGGCCTGAATGGTTGCTGGTAAGGATTTGGAGGCTGATAGTTGTAAGCTGAGTACGGAGATGGTTGTCTTTATCTTCGATCCTGGGGGATATAATTGATCCTTGGGTCTTTCTTTCTTCCCAGCTGATGTTCATTAGAAGAGCTGCTCTCTGATCGTTCAGGTTTTTTGATGGTTTTGATCTATTGCCTTGGCATTTCTGGTTTAGGAGATACCCTATTTTATATTTTGTTTCCTTCCATGTATCTCTTGATCTCTTACTCAGTGAACCCCTTTCTGTTGTATCTCTTCTTGATCCTCTCGATGCTTTCCTGAGTGAAACCTCGGTTGAGGTCGAAGTTTCGATGTTTTTGTAAGATCTGCTATCTGAGTGAGGGAGATTTACCTTAGTGCATCGAAGGTTTTATCATCGATGGATTTTGCCCATAGCATGCGGTAGACTTTCCAATCGAGACTAGCTTAATGTAGTTGATATTGAAAAATCAGAGAAAATACGTTCAGAAAACATTCGACCAGTTGCTTCGATATTAGTTTTGAGTAGGGTTCATAGACTGGCTTGACTCTGCTCACTTCCAGGATATCGTCCACTAGAATCAGAAAACGTTTGCATACACTTGTGAAATTCTGCTTGGTGAGGTTCTTTTTCAGGGAAGCAAATATTTGGTTGACAACAGTCGAGTGTTCATTTGTCTTGGCGTAATGATCGATTATCTTGTTGGATTTTGATCGTTCCTCCTTGGTGAGGCGGTCGGGGTTGGTCAGGTAGTTATTGATGGCGATCGCAACCAGCTGCTGTTACGAGGGATCCGACATACCTCTATAATTACTATTATAAATTTACAGACACAATGATCAATATTAAGATTTTCATCATTCTATTTTAAAAGTTTTGCGCTTCGTCTTTGGATCTCCTAGAATGACCTTTTTCTTGTTCATTTGATGGTTGTTTTCTATTTTGAGGAAAATCTGATCAACGCTTGATCTTAAACTGCCATCAGAAGATACTGTATTCGAATCTTCGCCATAGATGTCGATTCTTAGATCATCTTTTGTTGTGTTTAGGAATCTGTCAAATTGTTCTTAGTTGAGATAACTATGGGTACTGGACTTTGGCAGGCGAGGTGTCAGCAAAATAGCATCATCCTCGTCTTGAACTGGCTTTTCTTCCTTGACAAAACAAGTAGCAGGATTTTCTCTCCAATATCTCTTGGCTATTCTATTATTTTTGAGGTAAAAATTGAAGGAGTGCTGGATGATGTTGTGGAGAAAGATGTTTCCGAAGAATTTTTATTTGACATGAAGAGGACATAGGTTTGAGAAGAGAAGATAAAGAAATGAAATGGCTATCGATATAATATTTAGGAAATTAGCAAATTTTGGACTTTTTTTATTAATGGCTTGATTCCAGTAGAAATGACCAATAGCAAAGGCAAGAAGGGATCCTTCAAGGCATTTGATAATGAGCCGGGTTAGACTGTAGCCGAAATCAACAGGACTAGACATTTTTTTGAACAGCACATACTTGTCGACCCAGTAGTTGACAAAGAATACCAGGATGAGTGTGCTATTGGCAAAGGGGGCGATGAGAGAGTAAAAGGAGACAATGTAGATCATGAAGATGTAATATGAATACTGACCTGGCAAGTTGAATTCATTGTTTTGGATATGGTTGTTTAATTGGATTTGAAACATGTTTATACTTTATCTTTTGTTTCCTTTAACTCTCCTTTCTAGGAACTTTTTCAACAAACTTACAGGTTGGAAAAGATCGTTGACAATTTTAAGTTAGGCGCTGAATGTTATCAGACCCATCACTCGTTGAGTTAGAACCTCATTTGCCATCGGATGTGTTGGATTGAGTCTGTAAAGAATGAAAAACACCACTGTTGTGTTCAACACCTTTGCTATAACATTTTTCAGCAAAAGAGATGACATTTTAGTTGTTTTAGATTGGCACCTCTCCATGCCGGTCAATTTGTCGAGCGTCATTCCCAAAATAACGTTAATTGTATAGGTAAGAACAACCATTAGCAAGTTGAAAGAGTAGCTTAAAATAATTTGAAAAACTGACTCCTCTGACATCTTTTTTGCCATTTTTTCCTTCCAAACTGAGAGTCCGACCAGTCCTCCAAGCAAAAAGAGCAGGCTGAGAAGCATAATAAAGTAAGAGTAAAATGTTTGAGTGAATCGATAGGATTAGCTTACTTTCATATTGTACCAGAAAACATCGTTAGGCTTTGGAGCCCTTTTTAGTGAGCACTATTTATCCTTATTAAAAGTAATAAAACTAGAATCCTTCCCATACTCTCTCATACAGAAGTCTCGATAGTGCTGATATTAAAAAGTCACAAAGGCTCTTCCTACAAATCGAGACAGGGAAAAACAAGGATTTTCATTTTATCCAAATAAGTGACAGAGCTCCATATATCTCGAATTGATGATCTTTATTTGATTAGGAATGTGATCCAACCTTTATTACTCGCCTTCCATATGCCTGTATTGCTTGTCATGCATTTTCACCACAAACTCATTGGCAAGGTTATCTCTCAATCGACTGAGATTTTCCAGTTAGGTGAGGTCATAGCAGATGCTGATGGTATGGACAATCGGTCCATTTCGCAGCTGGCTATATCCTTTTTTGCTGAGAATATTTTTAATAAAATCGTTTTCAATGTATGGTAGATCCTCCTTTTCAGCAGCAGTCATCATATTCAGTTTATCAATCCAATCTTTGATTTTTTCTTCTAGCCTATCTTTGAGGAGTTTTTTGTAGTTATAGCTGATATCGTCCACACTCTTGCGATCCTCGTCATATATAATGCTCGGAATGTTTTCGACCAGAACTGTAAAATCATCCTGACTGATATCCTTGTGTTCCAAAAAATAGTACAATTTATAGCAGTAGATCTGGAAATAAACAAAGTATAAGATTCCCATTATGCTAAACATTAGATTCAAAGAAGCCAAAGTGTTAATTGCCTCATGAAGCTGATATTGATTCGTTCGAGGGCTGGGAAATACTCTATAGAGAGAGCTTAGGCATAATTTGCCGATACTTGTTCGCTTGTTACCCACCAAGCTGCAGAGATGTTTGCTGAAAGTAGTCAATAAATTGAACAAATCTACGGTTACAAAGCGGATGGCAGTATAGAGGATTATGCTTTTGATGAAAGTAAAGTAAAGAGATATGGTTGTAGGTAGCAAGAATACCTCACCACCTGCTGTCGGTCGAGTGTTGGGCTGAGTAGGATAGCTCAGAGGGAGCTAGACAGTATTGACAAAATTTTAGCAGCAGGGGCAGATGGGTGTGTCAGAGTTATCTTTCATTTTGGGACTAGAGAAGCCGAATTTATTGGCATTTCGGTGCAGCAAGGCTTCTTTGTAGTTGGCAGGATATCTGTACATTCGATCGAGGCGCAATTAGTAATTTCTCTGTTACTAGCTCATCTATTCTTATTTTATTTGCTGCGGAATATCTGATTATAAGAAAAAATCTCTGACCTCATCCCCTTATTGACTATCCTGTTAATTAGAGTAATAGCTGATCTAGCCAATATTGCAATAAAATTAATAAAGCAGCATCCAGAACTCTCGATAATGTCAAGGAACAGTCAGCATAGTTCTAATAGCAGCCAAATGAATAGAAATTAGCCACAGGAGTCATAACGCTATCGGCAAAATTCCAGACCTAAGTCAGCAAGCAATAGTAGAGGATTTGATTTAACCAAAAGTGTCATGTATTCCACCTTCAACAATCATCCCGACTAGTGCCTCTGCAAGGATTGTGACTGTGGAAGGCATCTCTGCAAATTTTAAGCTCCTTCCCCTTCCCTTACTATGAGAACCACCTACAAAAACGATTTTCCTCGCAGGCAACCATACAAACAGGCTCCATCCAGACCACTTTCAGCTCGTCAACCAGAAACTCATCTGTTAAATGCTTCTTCAACTTACCTTGGAGATTTTACAATTCTCAATGGTGATCCTCTGAGTCGACCTAAGCCTGATGATTTGTTGAGATGCAGGGGAGGGCACCAAGCCAACTTGACAAGCTACAAGCAAGAGTATCCTGGGCATCGGGGAAGAAATCAACATGTTCCAATGAACCCTGAGCCTTTCAGAGGAGGACTTGAATTTGACCATGGAGGTTCAGTTTACTCAAAATAATTCTCTCATCAGCGTGGAAAATCTGCTGAAATGTCTAAACCTCAAGATCAACTCAGCATGACTGGCTCATGGTTTGGAAGGAGTACCTATCAAAATTAATATCAAAATCCAAAGAATCATGTAAGTAAGAGTAACAATATTGACAAACTTGGGCAAAGTCAAGCATTAACAAAAAGTTAAATAAGTGCAGTGAGCCAGAAAATTGCTTCTTCTCATTTCAGTATATATTTTTATATTCAGAAACGACCTACGCTAGTGATTTCAGAGGCACTAAGAGATCTGTATGTCCTGCAGCTCTGAAAGCAGTCGAGATGGAATCAACTCTATCCAAAAGCGCTTTCAAAGATAACACCGACTTCAAAGGATTTGACAGTCACTATTCTTCTCTAGCAAAATATGTTGATCAATTTTGATGCTTATCATTGAATTACAAATTAAATCTGAAAGCAAATATCTAAAGAATCTCAATCAAAGAGAAGCGCCATGGCTCCAATGTTCTGCTCGCAGGCATGGGTTTGTCCAATAAATCGAGCTTTATCGTCTTCGCTCTTCTCTTCTGCCATTTTCAACAGTTGAACCTTCAATCGTCCAAAGTCTCTGGATAAGCTTTTTATTTTTTGTTCAAATGATTTCTTATTAGAACCTTCCTTTCCAGCTACCTTTTCGATGGCTTGAATTATTTTTTATTGCTGCTTTCCTTTTACTCTATCTTCAATGAGTTTTCTTAGAGATTGATAAGTCTATGCAAGGTTGACTTTGGCTTATAGTTCAGATGCATTTGCTTTTAAGTTATGGTTCTCGTCAGCAATTAACTTGCTCATATTTTCAAGTTCTACAAGTTTTAGCTTGGTCTTTTCGTAGTCAGTCAGTTTCCTATTGAGCACGATGTTTTCAGCTTTAAGAGAAGCAGCTTATTTTTTAGGATCATTTCCCTCGTTTGACGTGAGTTAGTGGAGCATTTTTTATAGTTCCCCATGCTTCTCGCCAATGATTGTGATTTATTCAACTAACTTTCTATTTTCTTCTTTTGCCTCATCTAAGGCTAAGGCTCTTTCGTTGGCCAAGGACTCCACATCAAATCTCTCCTCCTCTGCTATTTAAATGTCGTTCCTGAGGCTTGAAACTTCATGCTGCAAGTTCATAAACTCTCGTTAAATGTTCAAGAGATGTTCTTTGTCCCTTTGAAGAGATGCTATCTCTTAATCTTTTAGCTTGATCAGCTCACTTTCTGCATCCATGCTTTTGTCCTTAAATTTAATCGAATTCAGCTCAATCGTCTTGATCTTTAGAGCTCTTTCAAGGGTGGGGATCTTATTGACTTATATTCCAAGGATTCTGAGCTAGTTTTCAAGCTCATTTATTTTGAGCAATTTTTATCGCATTTCCTATCGATGTTTGTTCATGTCAAAAGTGGCCAGATCATTGGAAATATTATCGTACATGTGTTGTAGTTATGTATATTTTCTCCCCTCTTCAGCAAAAATTTACTCCTTCAAAAACAGCTGATTTTCTATCTATCTTTTAGCGGTGAGAAGCTCCTGATATTTATTATCAATTTCAGCAATATGTTCAGAGAGAAGATTAGATTACTATTCCTTTGTTTGCAATTTGCCATCTTCCTCGATTAGTAAGTTGTCCTTTTCGATTATTTGGTTATCCAATTATTGGATCTTTCCCTACAAATTCACAATATTTTAACGGAGGGAATCAATATGTTTCTATAGTTATTTTACAGCATCTTGATGTTGCTTTTCTCCTTCTTGTTGCTGTTTATTCAAAGAAAATAACCTTTCCTACATTTCAAGGTTCTTCTGCTCCATCTAGATAATGGCAGCAAGTTGCTACTAGTTGCTAGTTTATAGATCCTTTATGTTACTCTGGGCATTCTCTAACCTAAGAGTCAGCATCTCATTCTCGATGTTTTTTTCCTCCAATAGAGAGGCAAATTTGGTGCAATAATTTTGACTGGCCTCAAGTTGCTCGATCAGATCGTTGATATAAGCCTGCTTGGAGATCAATTTACTCTAATTTGTAGAATCTAGCTGTTCTTGCTCCTCTAGTAAGCAGCACAAACGTTTCTGTTCCTCTTACATGGCTGCCAGCAAATCTTTCATTCTTTCATCTTTTTTGAAGCTCAACATTAACTTTTCATTGAGAGACTCAGTTCTTTATATTTGTGTGTTTAGTCCTTCCTGGAGTTTATCGATGAGGTCCTATCTACCCTTCAGCTATTGTTCTGTAATTGATATTTTTTCTTCAAACATAGCTATTTGCTCGTTCGAATACTGGACCTCATGTTCCCATTATTTTATCTTTAATTAGAGGTTTTTCTCTCTATCACTGGCTTAAACATGTTATCTTTATCTCTGTTAGTTGCCTGATATGATTAGGTCTTCTAACTCAGAGCACTTCTTTTATTTTTCTTACAGGTGGGCCACAATTGAATTAAACTATTCTCTGAGAATAGTGTGCTAGCTGGTTAGAGCTGAGTGGTTTGCTTGTAAGTCCTAGTATTTGGATATCAAAGCATCGATATTCTGTTCTAATGTATTTTTCTCAGTTTGTAGCTATAAAGTACCTTTCTTTTATTCCTCTAGGTTTATAAAGCAGTTTTGATATTTGTCTTCGGCTTCCTTCAGCAATTAATCCTTTTATTCTTGTAATCTTTTGTATTATTCGTGACCTCTTTTGCAATTCTGTGCCAATAGTTCGCTCTATCCTTACAAATATCTGATTCTTTCATTGAGAGTAATGAGAGTATCTTCTAACTCCTCAACTCTTAGGTCATGCCTATCCTTCTACTCCTTAAGCTGCTCCTCAGTGATGCTCCATGAGTTCCGAGCTTATGAAAATTACTCCTCGACCTGTGTCAGCCTCTTGCTCTATTATTCCAAAGATATAATTCTGTTTTGGTGAGCATTGTTGATTTCAGTGACCGCTTTAAGTTCATTTTGTAGAGTTTACAGTTCAGTTGTCAAGGCCGATACTTCCTTGTGGTGCTTTTATGTTTTTTATTGATTTTGAGTAATCTCAAGCTAAAGTTGATTTTATAGTTGCGTTTTAGATTGTTCAAGGGATATACATTTGCTCTCGTATTTTCTTACTTATTTTTAGAGATCAGCAATTTGAGTTGTAAATTATTTGTTGGCAGAACTTGATTGCTGATTGGCTCCTTCCAGCCTCTTTAAATATGTCTATGATGTGGCTAATTGAGCAGATGTATTGTTTAATTTATCTTTGAGCTCTGCTATCTTAATTGTTGTCTCTACTGCCTCTTCTCTGAGAGCATTTACTTCTTCTCTCAATCTATTAGCTTATGCCTTCAAAATCTGGCTCTAGTGGGTTGATTACTATAGAGCACTTTGCTTCTGCTTGAGCTCCAATTGGTTGAATTCGCATTCCTTGTTTTTTGTATTATAATCTGCTTTGATTCTATCACCGTCCTGGCGCATTCTGTTGATCTCAAGCTTTAAAGTTTAGATCTAAACTTTGAGCCTAATATTCTCTTCTCCATATTTTGATTCCTCTGATAGAACAGAACCGATCTTCTTGTAGCTACTGCTTTATAAAACTTCAGATATTTTGGCCCCTCTGGCACTGTTAGTCTCTTAACTTTTACGGTCCACCTACTTCTCCTTCTTTAATTATTCTCTTTTGTCCTGAGCCATGACCTTCATCTCGGATCTATGCATAATTCCTTTTGGAGTCCTATTCATATTCTCATTCTATTAGGACTCTTTTTTGGCCACATGTTTTTCAATCAATCTGCTATTGACAATATCCTTAGTGATACTTCCAGATTATCTGCTTCTTTCAAGCATCGAGTTTTGTTGAGTATTTACTTTGAGTGATGAATGGAAGGAAATACCCTATCCTATTGACTTTTACAATTAATGGACTTAGATGTCTGTCTCGATGTTTTATATGACTTTGAATGATGCTGTCAGTGAGGCATTGACTGAGCAAAATTCAAGAGGAAATTCTGTTGGAGAGTTGTAAGCATTGTCATTGAGCATAGAGGCTAGATTGAGAGTGATTCTTCCAACTAATTTGGGCTGATCGGGTCTATTTTTGCTTACAAGGTTAAGCTGGATCTGTGTATATTTCTTTACGAAGCTGTGTTTCTGATTATCATAAGTGAGCGGTAAGGAAAGAGTGATTTTTTATTCAAAAGTGACGACGTTCTGGTGTGCTGAGTGTCTGCCTGTTTAAGCTGTGTATTTATGGTCGTTGGTCTTCCAGGTGATGAAGAAAAGCGAAGGGAACTTTATGTTGGTGATAGCTTTGACAAAATTAGCCTAGATTATGACGTTGTGTAGCCTTCCGTCTATTTGCATGCTCATTGGATGAATAAAACAAAATTAACAAACGAAAGATATATAACTCTACA
>Ga0100402_1006108_pt1 | contig 12076 bp, 7 predicted proteins | sample CryGeyme20150102_FD_80419 | JGI IMG/M metagenome (GOLD analysis project Ga0100402, IMG submission 80419) | Groundwater microbial communities from Crystal Geyser aquifers in Utah, USA - Crystal Geyser metaG 2015-0102 | ecosystem: Environmental > Aquatic > Deep subsurface > Groundwater | place...
AATCTTAGAGAAAACGGAGTGGAAGGTTCCCATCCAAAGCTTTTTTGCTACTTCTTCACCAACCAACTTACCAATACGTTCTTGCATTTCTTTCGCCGCTTTATTGGTAAACGTTAGCGAAAGAATTTCAGAAGGATGAACTACTTTTTGATCTAATAAATAGGCAATTCTATAGGTCAATACTCTTGTTTTTCCTGAACCGGCACCTGCAATAATTAAGAGTGGGCCAAACGTATGCGCCACTGCTTCTCGTTGTCTTGGATTTAAAACACTAAGAATAGGGTGGGTTTCAGGGTTTACGTTTGCAGGTGTGGATGATTGAAGAGTAAAGTTTTTCATTCCTATTGGTTTTATTAGGCGAGTAAAATGGATTGAATTCCCCAAAAGAAGAATTTATATGTAATCCCTAAAAGGGCGGAGATCCCTGGACAAGCCAGGGATGACAAAAAGATTATTCTAAATCTGCTAAAATCAAATTTAATTTTTCAATGGTTCCACTTGCATCAGCATATTTTTTCTGTTCATTAGCTAAGACATCAGCAGGAGCGTTTGCTACAAATTTTTCATTCGCTAATTTTGAAGAAATTCCTTTTAAGAATCCTTGTAAGCGACTAATTTCTTTATTAATTCGTGCGCGTTCAACATCTAAATCAATTAATCCTTTTAGAGGAATAAAGATTTCGTTTCCTTCAATTACATTAGAATTCGATGCTTTTGGACGCTCTAAATCAGCAGAAACTTCAAACGTTTCCGATTTATCTAATTTTTTAAATACCCATAAACAAGCTTTTATCATTTCTTCAGAAGCCTTGTCTTTTGCTTTAACAAAAACATTCATCGGAATTTTCGGAGCTAAATTCATTTCAGCACGAGTGTTTCTTAGCGAAGAAACCATTTTTTGAATCAATACAAAATTGCTTACATCTGAAGGACTTAGCGAAGCATGCTCAATTATTTTTGGCCAATCTGCAACGATAATTGCATCATTTTCATCTCGCTCTTTCATCGAATGCCATAATTCTTCGGCAATAAATGGCATAAACGGATGCAATAATTTGAGCAGGTATTCAAAAATTCCAAAAGCTGTTGCTAAACGTTGTTCAGGAATTGGTTCACCGTAGGTTTCAGATTTTATGATTTCGATGTACCAATCGCAGAAATCATCCCAAATCAAAGAATAGATTCGTTTTAAAGCGTCGTTTATTCTGAATTTGTCAAAATCTTCATTCATTCCTTCGATAGTCTCATTTAATCGACCAATCATCCATCGATCTGCAAGGTTCGATTCATCAAATGCTAAATCTGAACTATAGGTAAAATTCTCGCTTCGGTTCATGCTTAAGAAACGGAAAGCGTTCCAGATTTTATTAGCGAAGTTTCTTCCTTGTTCAATTTGAGATTCATCGTATAATAAATCATTTCCAGCCGGAGAGGCGAACAACATTCCCATTCGAACCGCATCTGCACCGTGTTTGGCAATCAAGTCGAGTGGATCAGGAGAATTACCTAACGATTTCGACATTTTACGACGTTTTTTGTCGCGAACAATTCCGGTGAAATACACATTTGAAAATGGTTTTTCACCACGGAAATGATAACCGGCGATAATCATTCGAGCAACCCAGAAAAACATGATTTCTGGGGCAGTTACTAAATCGTTTGTAGGGTAATAGTAATTTAGGTCTTTGTTTTCTTTGTCATTAACATCGCCAAAAACAGAAATCGGCCACAACCAAGAAGAGAACCATGTGTCTAAAACGTCTTCATCTTGATGCAGGTTTTTTGCAGAAATTGAAGCATCATTAAAGGCAGTTCTTGCTTTTTCAATCGCTTCATCTTCCGTTTTTGCAATTACAAAATCGGTCTCGCTTCCGTTTACATACCAAGCAGGAATTCGTTGTCCCCACCATAATTGACGAGAAATACACCAATCACGAATGTTTTCCATCCAATGTTTGTAGGTGTTTACAAATTTATTTGGGTGAAATTGAACATCTCCATTTACAACCGCATCTAAAGCTGGTTTGGAGATTTCGTCCATTTTCATAAACCATTGAAGAGATAAACGAGGCTCAACAACAGAATCTGTACGTTCTGAAAACCCGATATTGGTTGTGTATTCTTCTTCACCATCTAATGCATCTGCTTCACGAAGTAATTCAATAATTTCTTCTCGTGCTTTAAAGCGATTTAATCCTACTAGGATTTGTGCATCATCATTTAGAGTTCCATCTGGATTTAAAATATCGATGATTTCTAGGTTATGACGAATTCCAATTTCGTTATCGTTTTTATCGTGAGCTGGAGTTACTTTTAGACAGCCCGTTCCAAATTCCAGATCAACATACTCATCAAGTATAATTGGGATTGATTTATTGATTAATGGAATGATTACTTTTTTACCAACAAGATGTTTGAAACGTTCGTCATTTGGATTAACTGCAACGGCTGCATCGGCCATAATGGTTTCAGGACGTTGCGTTGCAATAACTACAAAACCGTCTTCGCCTTCAATTTTATAGCGAATATGAGTTAGTTTTGAACGAACTTCTTTGAACATTACTTCTTCATCAGAAAGAGCTGTTTTGGCTTCTGTATCCCAGTTTATCATTCGTTTTCCACGATAGATAAAACCTTTTTCGTAAAGATCGATAAAGCTGTTAATTACAGCATCGTATAAATCGGGCTCAAGAGTGAAACGAGTTCGTTCCCAATCGCAAGAAGCCCCAAGTGTTTTTAATTGTTGAAGAATGATACCGCCGTGTTTGTGTGTCCATTCCCAAGCGTGAGTCATGAATTCATCACGACTTAAATCTGATTTTTTGATTCCTTCTTTTCGAAGTTTTTGAACAACTTTAGCTTCTGTAGCAATTGAAGCGTGATCTGTTCCTGGAACCCAACATGCATTTTTACCCAACATTCTAGCTCTACGAGTAAGAATATCCTGAATCGTATTATTCAGAATGTGCCCCATGTGTAAGACTCCAGTAACGTTTGGGGGAGGAATTACAATAGTAAAAGGTTCGCGTTCATCTGGTTCTGAATGAAAATGTCCTTTAGATTCCCAAAACGAAAACCATTTCTTTTCGAGAGATGAAGGGTCGTATTGTTTTGATAATTCTTGCATGTTGAATTAAACTTAAAATTAATGTCTTTTTCTATAAACTTTTAGGGTTCACATTGCAATGATGACAGTAAATCCTAAAAAAAAGGCACTCCCCAATATGAAGAGCGCCATTTAAAAAATGAGGAAAGTGGCTTAGTGAACACGTCTCAGAAGCACACCAAAATGGCCATCACAATGATGAACATGAGGAAGTGTTTGGTACGCTTTGCCACCTTCAATTAGAACTTCTTCTGGTAAATAACCACTTAAGTCTTCTAGAACAAAGTTGTCATATTCTTGTAAGAAGCGATTAATTTGATCCATGTTTTCTTCAGGCTCAATGGAACAAGTTGAATACACTAATCTACCATTTTTAGAAACCATGTTAGCAGCAGCGTCTAATAATTCCCACTGAGTTTTTGTGATTTCTTCTAATTCTTCTGGAGTGCGTTTCCAACGTAAATCAGCACGTTTAGCTAAAACGCCCGTTCCTGTACATGGAGCATCAAGAAGAACAGCATCTGCTAATTTGAATGATTCTTCGATTGCATCTGCTCGTTTAATGTTTACGATTTCAGCGCCACAAGCTTCAGCGTTTTCGGCAATGCGTTCAATGCGTTTAGCGTTGATATCTACAGATAGAATGCTACCTTTATTGGTCATCATATCTGCTAAAAAGATGGTTTTTGTACCAGGAGCAGCACATAAATCGATAATGCTTTCTCCAGGTTGTGGGTCAATAATCCAAGGTGCAAAACCAGCTCCAATATCTTGAACTTGACATAAACCTTTTTCAAACCAACCTTTTTTGATAACATCAGACAGTGTTTGAACTTGGAAGAATCCTGGAAGCCATTCGCTTTCAACAAATTCAACACCAGCTTTAGTCATTCTGAGTTTAAAGTTTTCGGTTTGAGTTTTAAGATTGTTAACTCGTAAGAAATAATTAGGACGTTTGTTATTTGCTTGCATTAATAAAAATGCTTCACGCTCACCATATCGCTCAACCCAACGTTTTACTAACCATTCAGGGTGTGAAAAAGTTGTAGCAACTAATTGTGTTCTATCTTCAAAAGCAGGTTTTGGTAAATTAGCAACTTCACGTTGAACTTTACGAAGGATGGCATTGGCTAAATCACCAGATTTATTACTGATTGATGTTTTAGCTAATTCTACGGCTTCATTTATCGCTGCGTAATCAGGAGTTCCATCCATAAACAATAATTCATAAATACCTAAGCGTAGAATATTTTTGAATTTCGCTTCCATATCAGATACAGCAACATGACTGTATTCGCCAATTATAAAGTCCAAGTACATTTTACGACGTAAAATACCTTGAATTATTTCATTGGCCTGTTGACGTTCTTGTCCGGTTAATGAATTCAGAGTTGAATCATCTATGCGATGTGTTTTGTCGAAATGGGTTAGAATGCCAACGGCAACTTCCCGAGCTGTTAATTCTTGTTCCAAAGCGGTTGAGATTTGGATGTCCATGTTTCTTATTTAGCCGTGAAATATACCATATTTACAGACAGATTTCATTAGCTAATTTCAAGAATAGCCAATAGTTAGTGTTCTAAGTTTAAAAAGAGCACAAAAAGGTGAAAAAATGAAATATTTTGATAGATGTTGAGCTTCATTCGAATCTTAAGTTCAGAGATTTGTTATACGCAAAACGATGAACCAAAAGCTCTCCCTTCGAAATGAATTAGTCAATGGCTATTATTAGAGTCGGAGGGAGCTGGAGGGTGGTAAGTTCCTGATAATATTAATTCAGAAAGAACAAATTTTGTTATTGACCACCCACTTAATCTCCCTCCAATTGGACATTCATTTTTTTTAAACAAAATTCAACGTGGAGGGAGAGACGGTTTCGAGTTTTGATTTGTTCTTTGCACTGTTTAAAAACTCATTCTCCGAAATGTGTTCATAGATGTTTATTATGCAAAATCGAGAGCCAAAGCTCTCCCTTCGAAATGCATTACTCAATGGCTATTATTAGAGTTGGAGGGAGCTGGAGGGTGGTAAGTTCCTGATAATATTAATTCAGAAAGAACAAATTTTGTTATTGACCACCCACTTAATCTCCCTCCAATTGGACATTCATTTTTTTTAAACAAAATTTAAAATGGAGGGAGAGACAGTTTCGAGTATTACTGTTGTTCTTGACACGGACTAAAAACTCATTCTTCCTAATTTGTTTATCATTTGTGAATCAATTCACCTCAACGTTCATAAGATGTGGAAAACTTTCTTTGCATAGAACCGCGAAATCTATGTATCTTTGTTCACCATAAAACCATAGTTGGTTTCAGTTCATCACACTGAATTAAAAGGGAATTTCGTTCAAAACGGAAGCTGTACCCGCAACTGTAAACTCCAATTAACTTTTGATCTCATCTTATACCACTGCTTACACGGCGGGAAGGTTAATCAAAAGGGAGTGAGCCAGGAGACCTGCCTTCTATGATCATTCAGAACTTTCGGGAAAAAAGGTTCTCTGGATTTAATATCATGCTTTTTCTTCGTTTATCAGGCTTAATCTGTCTGATTCAACTCATTTTTATCGGAACTAACACTGCACAGGTCTCGGATTCTCTGGAACTTCCAGAAATTGTGATTATTGAAGATCCGTTTTTATCTGTTTCATCAAACTCGACTACGAAAATAACTCGAATCCGAATTAAGGAAGAACAATCTCTTATTAATCTTTCAGAAATTCTTCAGCAAGAATCTTCGTTTTTTCTTCGCAATCAAGGTTTGGGTTTATTGTCTACTATAAGTTTTAATGGGTTTTCACCCTCTCAAATTCGTGTAGAATGGAACGGGATGGAATTGACACATCCTATGGTTGGTTTAATCGATGCCTCATTGATGCCCTCATCATTTATTTCCTCGGTTGATTATTCGTCTTCTTATGTGACAACAAGTTCGGGTACAATGGCAATGGGCGGAGTTATTGCGGTTAATTCTGAATCAAAGGTCACTAAACCTCTATTTAATTATTCGTTTTCCACACTTAATAATCATGAATTTTCAGCCCACATCCCGATAGGGAAAAAGTTTTCTTTAAAACTGATTACAAACCAAAGTTCGAACGCATTTGAGTATTTCGATCCAGTTTTTTTGGAAGAAAGAACTCGAAAAAATAATTCAGTCTCCACAAGTGGACTTTTATTGAACTACAATGATTTGATTTTTGGAAAACCTCTTTCAAGCACAGTTTGGGTTCAACATACTGAACGCGGAATTCCTGGTCCGATTGGTATAACTGCTTCAGAGGCAACACAAACGGATGAATGGGTTCGTTGGAGCAATTCTATTTTATTGAATTCGGGTAAATATCCTTGGAAATTACAAGTTAATGGAGCTGTTGAAAAACTCGATTATTTAGATTCCACTTTAGTTCGATTTGGTGACGATCCTCTGAGTTATAGTACAATCGTGAGAACTCAAGTTAGAACTACAAAACGCTTGTTGTTTTTAAAAAAACTTTGGTCTGATGTGACCTTGGAACGTTCGGATTTACTAGTAAAAACAAATAATTACGAGAATTCTAAAAGAAGAGGAATTAGTAAGTTCTTATTGAGCTCAACTTTAGTAGTAACAGAAAAACTGAGTTTTACTCAAATAAATCAGTTAGAGCATTTTTCTGATTTTGGCTTTGCTTTTAGTCCATCTTTAGGAGTTAATTATCAGTTTATTAAAGATAAATTTTGGATTTATTCGACGCTTAGTAATGCGTTTTCACCGCCATCGTTTAACGATTTATACTGGCCAAGACTTGGGAATCCGGATTTAAAAGCTCAGTCAGCTACGAAATGGGAGAGTGGTTATCATTGGAGTAAGGCGTTTGGAAATCATACATTTATTCAAGAATCATCCTTGCTTTTGGCTTCTATTAAAAATGGGATACAGTGGGTTCCAGTTGGAAATGATTGGTATCCTGCTAACGTTTTAGCGGCTGAACATACCGTTATCAATACTTCAATAAATTGGAAGTATTCAAAAACGAATTGGAATCTCTCATCTGGCTTAAACGCTTCGTTAACTAAAGCTGTTATTGGGGAAGCGACCGAAGTAAATGAATCTGAAATTGGGAAACAACTTATTTATGTTCCTGATGCCATGCTTGGTTATTATTTTGAAGTTAAAAATAATAATTCTAGGTTACACATTGATTATCAACGTGTTGGGAATCGTTATCTAAATTATTCTAACTCAGATTGGTTAGATCCCTATCAATTTGTAAATCTTCAACTCAATCAAAAAATAGTTTCTCCAAAATATAATCTGATATTTGGACTTAGTATCGATAATCTGCTCAATGAGCAGTATGAAATCATCAGATTGTATCCAATTTCTGGAAGAATCTATCGATTAACAGTTTCTCTTCACCTTAATTAAAAAACATGAAAACTAAATTAATTATTCTACTCGCTCTTATCACATTAATAATATCTTGTACAAAAGATAGAGACGAAACAACCGCTTCATCCATCTTAATCTTAAATGAGGGGCTTTTTAATACTGCCACTTCAAGCATTTCGAGTTACAATCCTGAAACTAAAGAGGTAGTTCAAAATGTGTTCAAGAATGCAAACAACGCTGCTGTAATTGGAGACATCTTGCATAGTGCAAATGAAATAGAAGGTGAATTGTTTTTAGTTGTGAATAATTCGCATAAAATTATAGTTGTTGATCCTTCAACTTTAGTTTTAAAACGTTCTTTAATTTTGCCTGAATCAGCGAGTCCTCGTTATGTTGAAAAGGGAAGTGGTGACGAGATTTTGGTTACAGATATTTTTGGAACAGCTGTTACTCGACTAAATAAAACAAGCGGAGAAGTTGTTGGACAGATTGATTTAGGAACCTCATCTGAAGAACTTATTCGTGTTGGAACAAAGGTATTTGTTGCTAATCCAGGCCCGTATTTGAGTGCTGCAAACACGATTTCAGTTATTGAGACATCCAATAATTCAGTTACTAAAATTGAAACTGCAGGCGTGAATCTTGTGTCAATTAAAGTCGACAATTCTGGATTACTTTGGGTTTTAGCAACCGGAAATTATGATGATATAAGCGGCAAAGTAATAGTAATTGATAGTGATGATTTATCAATTGTTAAAACTATTGATATTGGCGGAAGTCCAAGCGATTTAGATATTAATAATTCAACAAATGAAGTTTTTGTTTTAAACTCCCCGAATATTCAGGTACTTGATTTAAAAACCTATGCAATTAAAAACACAAGTTTAGTTACTGGAAGTTTTTATGCTTTAGGTGTGGATGAAAAAGACAATAGGCTGTATGTAACTGATCCGAATGATTACACTTCTAATGGAAGTTTAAAGGTATTCTCGCTAAGTGGAGATTCTTTAGATCAAGTAACTGTTGGAGTGAATCCAGGTTTTATTCATATTGCAAATTAAAGATCTGTAGGCTTTTTACATGTCATTCTGGGCTTGACCCAGAATCTCTGCCTAGAGAAACAAAGACTAAAAAAACAAATAGTTGTGTAGACTAGAAATAAATGAGTCATTCTGGGCTTGACCCAGAATCTCGATCTAGAGAAGCTCAGACTAAAAAAATAAAATAGTTGTGTAGGCTTGAAATAAATGAGTCAGAATGTAAAAAAACTGATTTCTAACGCATTCATTTATTATTAATCACATTACACATGCTAAAACATTGAACTCGAATAAGTAAACAAAAATAAATGCAGCACCCAACTTCAAATTTATGTCCACGTTGCAAAACGGATATTATGTGTAAAGTCGGTAATGTATCAGCATGTCAATGTTTTGAAGTTGAACTAAGCGCTAATACAAAAAAATACCTTAGTAAAATTCCCAACTATTCTTGTTTTTGTAAAAACTGTCTGCAAAAAATTGAAGAGATGGTTCAATTAGCTGAAAAGCTTCCTTTTCCTCAAAAAAAAGGAGAGTTCATTGAAGGTTTACATTATTATTTAATTGGAAATTTTTGGGTATTTAAGGAATTCTATCACATTCAAAGGGGATATTGTTGTGAAAATAACTGTAAACACTGTGCTTATGGGAAGAATTATTAGTGTCTGAGTCATACCGTGCTCTGACACGAGATTTTAGCCGAAAGATGAATGTTGCGAAACAGGATTCCAAATAAGGCAGAATTCGATTTTTTTTGATGTCAGCGAGGACGCTGACTTTTATTTTATAATCACCAGTGAGGACACTAGCGCTATGACAGTGAAAACAATAGTACCAAGCAAAAACGACTTCAAAACGTTCTCCCTCCAGAATGATTTAATTTTGCATTTCACTAGTGATTTGGAGGGAGATCAAGAGATGGCCCAAAAAGACATACTTATAAACTTATTTGATTTCAGCAAGAACGCTAATGCCTTGTTTATTGAATAATTAAGTATTAATAAGATTACTTAGACCTGCACTATTATTTGATGTCAGCGAAGACGCTGTCGCTTTAACTGTGTTATCCAATAGAACTTCAAAACGTTCTCCCTCCAGAATGATTTAATTTTGCATTTCACTAGTGATTTGGAGGGAGATCAAGAGGGTGGCCCAAAAAGACGTACATATAAACTTATTTGATTTCAGCAAGAACGCTAATGCCTTGTTTATTGAATAATTAAGTATTAATAAGATTACTTTGACGGTGCCTAAATTTAGTTGTCAGCGAAGACGCTGTCGATATGGGTTATATGTGTTAGAATAAGTGAGGACGCTGGCGCTATGACTTTGCAAAAATCCATCATTATTTACTATTACTTACAATTTTCAAATAAGAATTGAGATAAAATAGTCTTAAATTAAAGAGCGAAAATAAAATTACTCATTTATCACAAAGATTATGAAAAATCATCTGTTCAAATGGAGCATTTTAGCCTTACTTTTGGGCTTTGCTTGTACTAACAACTCAAAAAAAGACATGAACCCATTATTAATTGACTATTCGACACCTTTTCAAGTTCCACCATTTAATGACATCAAATTAGAGCATTATAAACCGGCATTTGATGAAGGCATGAAACTTCACAAAGCTGAAATTGCTGCGATTACTGAATCAAAGGAAGCTCCAACATTTGAGAATACGATTCTTGCACTTGAAGAATCAGGAAAAGTATTAGATCGGGTTGCGACTGTATTTTTTAATCTCAATTCTGCCAATACATCTGAACAGATGCAAGAAATTGCTCAAGAAGTTGCACCTCTATTATCTGGTCATGGTGATGATATTAGTTTAAATCCACTCCTTTTTGCTCGTGTTAAAGCCGTTTGGGAGAAAAAAGACCAATTAAACTTACGTGGTGATCAACTTAAATTACTCGATGATTCCTATAAATCATTTGTGAGAGGAGGGGCTAACCTTAGCGATGCTGACAAAGAAACCTTCCGGGGAATTAACGAAAAGCTTTCTGTTTTAACCTTAAAATTCGGACAGAACGTTTTATCCGAAACCAATGCTTTTCAATTAGTTATTGATAATCAAAAAGATTTAGCTGGTTTACCTGAAAATTTAGTTCTCGCTGCAGCTGAAACCGCAAGGAAAAAAGGTCCTGAAGGTAAATGGGTTTTCACTTTATCAAATCCTTCAGTAATGCCATTTTTGCAATATGCTGAAAACCGCGAATTACGCGAAAAAATTTGGGATGCTTACAGAAAACGTGGCGACAACGGCAACGAATATGATAACAACGGTATTCTTACTGATATCACAAATCTACGCATCAAACGTGCGCAATTATTAGGCTACAGAACTCACGCTGATTATGTTCTAGAGCCATCAATGGCAAAAAATCCTGGTAATGTGTACGCCTTATTAAATGATCTATGGAAACCAGCCGTTAAAAAAGCCGTTGCTGAAGCTAAAGATTTACAGCAAGTTATTGATAAATCTAAAGGTAAATTTAAAGTTCAGCCTTGGGACTGGCGCTTTTATTCAGAGCAAATCCGCAAAGAACGTTATGCTTTAGATGAATCCGAATTGAGCGAATATTTTAGTTTGAATGCTGTTCGTGATGGCATTTTCTATGTAGTGGAAAATCTATATGGTCTAACTTTCAAAGAAAGAAAAGACATTCCTGTATATCACGAAGAAGTTACAGCGTATGAAGTAAGTAACAGTGATGGCTCACATTTAGGTGTTTTATTGATGGATTTCCATCCAAGAGATAGCAAAAGAGGAGGAGCATGGATGACAAGTTATCGCTCTCAATCTATGAAAGATGGAAAACGTGTTGCACCGGTAATTTCAATCGTGTGTAATTTCTCTAGACCCGCCGGTGATAAACCTGCTTTATTAACATTTGATGAAGTGACAACCTATTTCCATGAGTTTGGTCACGCTTTACACGGCATGTTATCAAATGTAGAATACGAAAGTCAATCTGGAACGTCTGTTCCGAGAGACTTTGTAGAATTGCCATCACAAATAATGGAAAACTGGGCAACTGACCCTGAAGTAATGAAAGTCTATGCGAAACATTACAAAACAGGAGAGATTATCCCAAAAGAACTATTAGACAAAATCGAAAAAGCCGGAACATTCGATCAAGGTTTTGCAACGGTTGAGTATTTAGCCGCATCGTATTTAGATATGGATTATCATACTCAAACAAGCCCGATAGAAGGTAATATTTCAAAACGGGAAACAGACGCCATGAAAAAAATAGGCTTACCTGATGAAATCATCTCACGTTACCGCTCGACCTATTTCCAGCACATATTTGCCGGTGGATATTCCTCAGGCTATTACAGCTATATCTGGTCAGGTGTACTTGATACAGATGCATTCGCAGCATTCAAACAAAAAGGTCTTTTTGATAAAGGCTTAGCAGATGGGTTCAGAAAAAACGTTTTAGAAAAAGGCGGAACAGAAGACCCAATGAAATTGTACGTACAATTCAGAGGAAGAGAACCAAAAGTAGACGCACTATTAAAAAAACGCGGCTTGAATTAAGCGTAT
>Ga0100402_1006116_pt1 | contig 12070 bp, 8 predicted proteins | sample CryGeyme20150102_FD_80419 | JGI IMG/M metagenome (GOLD analysis project Ga0100402, IMG submission 80419) | Groundwater microbial communities from Crystal Geyser aquifers in Utah, USA - Crystal Geyser metaG 2015-0102 | ecosystem: Environmental > Aquatic > Deep subsurface > Groundwater | place...
ATTTATTTGTAGTCGGAAGGATTCAGAATATATATATTATAATAGTTGCCCTATTGGAATATATGTATTCCATAATATGAATATAGAATATACGCAAAAGGAATACATTTTTCCCTAGGCCTGTGGCAAACAACACCTTGTAGCCAACAAATTGTATCTATTATATTTAATATATTGGAGAATAAATATGTATTTGGAAAGGTCTGATAGTACTCATTAGTTCCAAAATCCAAAACTGAAAACTGGTCACGAACAAAGCAATACGCTATTGCTGGTCATGACAACGTTCAAATTTCAATGCTGTAGCTCCTGTTGCGCACGACGTCGACTTCGGAATGTTGTTGGTCTGTTTTATGTTTCTGTTCGTTCTACTGTACATGGTAACGTAGTAGCACTCTGCGAGAGAGACGAATTGTTTTATAAATTGCGCTGAATACTCTACGGAATATTCCTGAGGAGGTATATGGTAGGTCACCAGAGTCACAATGTCAATGGTTCGATGCGCGATGTGCGATGATTGCATCAATTATCTTCCTTGAGCCGCGTGGAGTCCCGACTGGAGTAGAACTAGTACGACCGGCCCTAACGAAGCAAAAATGATGGATGCATGGAATGATTGCTTCAGATTTGGCCATAGATCATCATGTTTTGTGGTTTGCGAGCCTACAGAACATTTACTAGTCCTAAAACGTTACGCCTTGCCTTGCGTTTCATGGTTTCTATTTATTTTATTTATTTCTGGATGGAGATCGATACCGACATAGACTGACTTTCGTCTCCTACTTCTAGTTCCTCATGATTGAGTTCCAAGTCCAAATCTGTTGCATCTTCGGCATGATCATCGTTTTGCTGGTTTCTTGCAGGTGTGTTGGTTACAGTACTGGTCGTGTTGGTCTTGTCGGCATTATCTGGATAATGAAAGGGACCTACTCCAATGTAGGTTTTATCAAGCTTGTATCCTGCCACCTTTTTGTGCAGGGCGGCAACAATCCATGCCGAATAACAAATTCCAGAATTCTCCACCAACATACAGAAGCGAATGACGAGATAGCTAAGTGGGTTGGCGAGGAACGCCAAAGGGAAGGTCGATGCCAACACTCTCCACGACAGTGATGCTAAGATGGTGGTAAATATGGCTCCTGGTAGACCCGTATTAAAAATGGTCTGAACCCTGTCGGAGACTCCCAGAAAATTTTCGTCATCGTTTGTAGTAACACTACAGATTCTGGCAATGATAAACTGTATCGAAACGAAACGTGTAGAAGAAACGAAAACAAAAGAAAGGGTGAAAGGGTTAAATAAATAAAAGGATGCTGTTCGCGTGATATTTGATTCATGACAAAAATATTTGACGAGTTCCTTCGTTCCTACATTTTATGTCGATTTCAATTTGTAACTTACCATGACGATGGTTTGAAAGATTTGTCGTCCAACCAAGAATGTTTGCAGATGATTGCTTTCGGGCTTAAAAATGTATTTGCAATTTTTGTAGGCCACCTTGTTGTGTTTGATGGTATCTTCTGGCAAATGAACAACGGCAAAAAAAGCAATCTGCAGACCTTCCATCAATCCCGTTAACAAAATGAGACCAACGAGAAGCAAAAAGTTGGCGTAGCTCGGAACACTGGTCCACATGGAAGTTCGATCTTGCGCAATGGCTGTAAAAATGAGCACCGCCGACAGTATAACCAGCGACGTACTGATGGTAATTTTGGTCCAAAAGAGTGTTCTTTTGAATGCTGATTTGTGCGGTTCATTAGATTTGATCGGTTTTCTCGTAACCTTTGAGAATATGATTTGTACCAGGTACACGGCGTGTAGCAGTCCTGACGCTTCGAGGGTAATAGCGAGCCAGGTACTAATGGCCATGGCGTAATTGTTGATAAAGTCCAACATGCAATGCGCTGCATTAATGACTGATGTGAGCTGTCCGAAGACAATGGTAATGAGTGTAATAGCGAGTCCCGATCCCAGAAAGATATCATTGACGATCTGCGGCAGTCCTAGAACATTTGCTCCCGCATTGGACGTGACGAGGTAGTTGGTGAGAAATATACAGCTCAAGTCTAGGAATTGTCGTCCGACGATGAATCGTTCTAGATTGTCCCCTCTGTGCGCCAAGGTCGTGCATCGCTTCGTCTTTGGATGGGTGATCGCATAGAGCGACTTTGTGATAGGTTTGAGTCCCACCATGCAATTGAGTCCTCCTTCCATGAGACTGAGCCATGTGATGAGGAAGCACGCCAACAGCAGTGCCAGTGCTGGGTGCACACCACTGGAAGTTGCCTTGGTTTGTCTCGTAACGACCGACGCAGCTACCATTCCAAGACAAAAGAGTAGCAATAGAGTCGACAGAATGTACTTGATGTAAGAGAAGCACGTACAAGTGATGCTGCTGTTGTGATCGTGACTTGAGGTGTTCTTGCTGTTGACGTTGTGTTTTTGGTTGTGCTTTCGGTGTCCTTGATAGTTCTCGGCCATTTCTTCATCCTCTTGTTCCGCTTCGTCATTGTCATTGTCATACTGATTGTCATTTTCATTTTCACTCTGTTCTTCCTGGTGTCGGTGGTGATGATGATGATGATTCTGATGTTTGTGCTGAACCAAATTGCCAAAGGTGTGCAAGTGCAAGTGCTGCACTTCTAGCAAGTCTTCTGGCACTGCTGTCGACCACAAATTAAAATCTTCTGCACCAAAATTATGAAGTACCACTTCTTGACTCTCCACTAAGTGGTGGTCTTGTTGCTGTTGCTGTGCATGTTGCTGTGCATACTGCTGTGCATGTTGTTGTTGCTGTTTTTCCTCGTTGGCGGTGATAGTGCCGAACGCATTGGGAAAGTTTAGTGGGGAGACACAACCAGATCTGTCCGTGTTTGCGTCCATGTCCGCGTTGGTGTTCATGTCCATGTTGGTGTCCATCGCGTGTGTCTCGGGAACATTCCCATTCGCATTCGCTTTGGCATTCGCATTGGCATTCATATTGCTGTTGACGTTGCTGTTGCTGTTGCTGTTAATAGTAGTATTCATCTTGTTCGTTGTTCGTTGGTGTTGATTGGTGATTGTTGATTTCCAATTCCAACAAACTTCGACACAACAACAGTGTTGTGTGTGCGTGTGTGTGCGTGTGTTTGTAAGTTGTCTTGTAATGTTGTGTTGTCTTAAGTTGTGTGTGTTGTGTTGAGTGTTGAGTGTTGATAGTGCACTGAGAACTGAGAGCATTGAACATTGACGAGCACTACCAACTACCATACACCATACACCAGGCACCAGGCACCAGTCTAGAGTCTACTAGAGTCTAGTAGTAGAGTAGAGTCTGGGAAAGGCACGCCCAGCAGCTTCTTGTTTGGCCCGTTGGATCTATTTTCACTTATGCTTCCGTAAATTTATCTCTACAGTTCTTTTTTCGTGCAAGCACAAAACAATGACAAAAAGTAATACCACTGCTACTAGCTACTACTAGTACTGGTAGTAGACTAGTACTACTAGTACCAGTACTGATACTCTAGAGCTGGCTAGCTACCTGGTAGCTAACTATGGTAGAAATACAGTACTTATTACAGTGGTACTACCGTACTGGTACTACTACTGTAATCTAAGTACCTGGTAACACTACTAGCATGGTAGTGGTAGACTAGTAATACCAGGTAATAATGAAAAGAGTCTCACGTGTTCGGTTCTTATGATGTTGTTATCACTGCTGCTGCTGCGAGTAGAGTACGGTATCAGGTACACCCAGGTAGAACTAAAACTACGGCCGGAGTACTCGTAGTACTACCAGTACGTAGTAGGTACACAAGAAGAATACCTGGTAGTACTACTCGCTCTACTACTACCACTACCTGGTAGCTACTCTACTACTTCAGTACTCTATTAGTACTACTAGTAGTAGCAGAGCTCGAGTAGTACCAGGTAGTATGGTCGTGAAGACCACTACTAGTACTAGCTACTGAGTAGTAGCTAGTATTGGGAGTAGTACTACTCCTAGCTAGCAGCCAGCCGCCAGTAGTACTACTAGTACTCTAGACTATTAGTACCCCCAGTAATCGCTGTACTACTTGTACGACTCCTAATAGTAAACCAGCTACTATCACCAGGGCCGGTAGGCTAGTACCGGTAGTAATCGTAGAGGTGATGCGAGTAGGAGAGGGTTGGCGCACTGACCTCGGTCGGCGCTGTTTCGATTATTATTAAGGCTTTATTTTAGGAGGCAATAAACTAGTAGAGGAGTCTACCAGTAGTACTCTAGCAGCTAACAATAGTACCAACTACTACTACTACTATCGTAGGTAGTAGTAGCTCCAAAGTAGTAGCTAGTAGTAGTAGGGCGGGTACTACTCCAGTACAGTAGTGATTGTTCGTACGGCCACCTGGTAATGAACACATTTTACTATTTGCCTTTAAATGAATATTTTTAAAACGGCTTACTAGTTGACCGAAAAATGTCATTTTAGTTGTGATGACCGTCTTTCGGTCTTTCTCCAGTTTGTATTAGGCCCTTCGAACTGCCAAAAAAATAAATGAGCTTTGGCGTAGTAGTCGTGATTTTTTTAATTGAGCCTTTGCGTGGTCGTGATTTTTTTAATTGAGCCTTTGCGTAGTCGTGATTTTTTTAATTTAGCGTTGAGGTAGTCGTGATTTTTTAATTGAGCCGTGATGTGGTCGTGAATTTTTTAATTGAGCCTTTGCCACTTTGTTCGGTACAAGTCCTACAGCGACCCTACAGCCAAGAAATAGGCCAGTCTAATCGTGAATTTTCTATTAAGCCTTTTTCTACTCGTGAATTTTCTATTACGCTTTTTTCGAATTGTGAATTTTCTTTAAAGCCTTTTTTCTACTCGTGAATTTTCTAGTTACTCGTGAATTTGCTTTTTCTAGTACTAATCGTGAATACTACAGTTTCTTTTTCTGCAAGATTTCAAAATGACCGAGTCAGTACCCCTGGTATTTATTACGGTATTATTTTTTAAGGTTTCACTTACGACATACGTTAAATAACATTCTATTAGGTTATTTATTAGTAAAAAATAATAATGTTGTTTTCGTCAATTACCAGGTACAGTACCAGGTACGGTACCATTACTACGGTACCTGGTACCGGGTAAAGTAGAGGAGTACGTAGTCTTCTACTACTACTACGTACTAGTAGTAGTAGCAGTAGCAGGTACCAGGTACCTGGTAGCTAGTAATACTACTACACTACTACTACTACTCGAGTACTAGTACTACTGATCCTCTCTACTACGAGTACTATTATTTAGTAGTAGCACTACTACTGCTGTAGTAGTAGCGTACTCCTCCAGTACATAAGTACCGTAATTAGTCCAGTAGTCTCGTAATATTTTTTTTTGCAGTGCCAACTTTGGTTTCACATTATTAAATAATTTCGGCTTTCTTTGGACGGAATTCCGATTTGCTCGCGGTCAAATAGAAGTTGAAATAAGTACTCCTATTAATAGTGTCGTCTACTATTCTGCGCGACAAGAAGATGAGCGTAAGTAGTAGTAGTAGTGTAGTGCTACTTATCAATCTTTGTGACGGTGGTCACACTACTACTACTACCACTACTAGCTACTAGCTACGGCTCACCCATCGACGCAATTGCAACTGGTACGATGGACGACGGTTATGAACTCTTCCATACGGCTCACATGTCCGTCACGGAGCGCTTGATTGCGTGTTTGCAAAATGAGACCATGGTAGATGTAGCCCTAGTGGGCGACGACGGAACTCCCGTGCCAGCCTGTCGGTACATTCTAGGAAGTGCCAGTGCCGCCATGCAGCCACTGTTGTACGGCAACTTTCGAAGTGCCAGCGACTCCAGCACCGTCAATATAAGAGGTTCTAACCAGAAGTCCCTAACTGCCCTGGTAGAATTCTGTTGCTCTGACAACCTCAATACTACCATATGGGCGGACGCTCATCCACTCGAGATTGTTCAAGACACGGTAGCCCTCGCCAAATTGGCGCACACCTACGAGATTCCCAAGCTCCAGCTCCACGTTCGAGATTTCCTTCAACCTCTCATGGTAGCGTATCCACCCTTGGCATGTGCCGTCTTTAATTTGGCATGCCAGGAAGCTACACCCGATGTTTACGATTCGGCACTGGCTATTATTCAAGAACAAGCCTACGTTGCACTCAGATGCAGCAGCAATACTAGTACCACTAGTACCACGAGCAGCAAGGCAGGTCATGGTTCCAAAATTGGTACCATGATCTGCCTGTCGCCGGAAAAGCTTGAAGTCATCCTTGCGGACAATAATATTGAAGCAGATGAGCTCTTTCTGTTCCAGCAATTGGTAGGTTGGAGGGATGCCAATGCTGCCAAGTACCGCAATGCCAATTCCATTTGTCAGTCGTTGGTTCGACATTTGGACCTTTCCATGATTGATCCCAACGAAATTGAAACAACCGTCATGAAATCAGGATTTGTCGATGCCAACATGTTGGTACAGGCTCTCATGGCACAGGCCAAGAATGCTACTATCGAAGGATTAGCCTTTGCATCCGTACGGGGACCCAGAGGTCGCAAGTATGCTCACATCCTCGTCGAGGGAGCTGGTGACAGTGATTGTAATGGTACCTACGTACACGTCAAGAATCCTGATAAGATGACCGTAGAAACACCAACCACAACCACTTCTACGCTCAGTGCTGACGGTGGACGCAACAATGATGGAGATGGTAATCTTTTGTTTTTCATCAAAAAACCCAGCAGCAGCAACAACAACGACAACAACATCGACATCAACAATAGTAATGGATCTCCTTTCAAAGCACCATTGATCAGCGGAATCGATTCTACAACCAAGACGTTTGTGCTTGTGCAAGATAAGCAGGAAGTCTGGAGAATTTGCGATTCGGACAAGAAGATTCTGTACGAGCACCACAAAAAATCTCAAAGCGATAATGACCAATCACAAAAGGAAGAGGACAATGGTTGTGGTTTTCCACGTAAAGGGTGGACTGCCGTTACAGGACAGTTACCAGCACCAGAATGCCGAAAGGTTACAGATGCTGTTTCGAGCAACCAATCTACGTCCGCTTCTACCCGAACGGAATCAAAACCATCATCAGCACATTCCAAGATCTCGTCAGCACAGTCCTTAGAGATTGATGTCCCGAAAGCCAGTACTGGCAGTACCATGTACAGAAAGTTTGAGGAGAAGAAGGTCGATGAAGAGTTTATGGTGACGCCAGAAAGAAACAACAATAGCAAGAAGGAAAACACCGAACGCAAGTCTCCATCATTGTTGCCAAACGAAACAACCACGCCGAGTAACATCACTAACAGTGCTGAACAGAACTGTTCTCCACCAAGAGATAAGATCACAAGCTTTGCTTCGCCTACATCTGTTACTGCCGCTGATCGCCCAAGCCAATCGGAAAGTATTGATGAAGTCCTGAGTCGCAAGATTGCGAGCAAATCCAAGCTCAAGTCCAGGCAAAGAAAGTCTGTCCAACGAAAGAATTCTTTGGTAGATGACCTCCCATCAGACGATACCTCTGCTCTCCTAGTTGACGATTCTTCTTCCTTTGCCGATCCTATTGTTGGAAGCACCATTGGTTTACCAGAGAAAAAGAAAAAGGCGACGGCATTGGCCGACCTCGATGAAATTATGAGAAATCATTGTCTCGAGATGTTTGATGAGACAAGGGATGGCAAGAAATCAACTAATGCTGACGTTTTGGATGGCGTTGCAACGGCCGAAGAGGACAAGGGAATTTCACTTTCTTGCATCTTACCAAAGGCGAACGGCGAGCCTGTGGCTGTCAGTTGTACGCCTCAATTGCCAAGCAAGGTTGATGTAACGGAGATGATTTCTCAAATGACTACTAAACGATAAATTCTATTGTAGACAAAAATAACTACAGCACATCTACGTGAATACTACAGTACATCCACGTAAACACCGTATTGCTCTACCTTGTTGTAGTTCAAGAGCGCACGGGAGGAGAGAACTACCTGCTCTGGTATTTTGAAGTAAGCCACTGTCGGGCGACTTGCGATAAGTACTAAGATTCGAAGAAAGGTGGTGAGCCCCAGCACATCGTACTGGATGTAAACGCCAAAGAGCACCACACCACATCGATCGATCGTTTGGATCTTGTCGAAATAAAAGGCAGCCAACAAAAGCACGCCTGATGTGTTCGCTCTTGTACTTTTGGTGGATGCGATCGAACTTCGAAATGGTAATCTCGTGGAACAATGTTCACATGAGTGTTCAAATCAAGAACAAGAAATAATGTAGAGGTACAAATGAAGCAAGGCCATTGTGGGGTGAGTCCTGGAGATAGAAAAGATGATGTTGAAACAGCTCTCTTGCTAGATTCGTAAAACTAATGCGTTTTTTTTAAACTTAAGGAAGTCCACTTTGGGTTCATGCTGGAGTAGAATAGTAAGGAGTAGCAAATAAATGGTCATCACTCTCAAGAACGTAGTAGACGGACCTAAGGCAGTGGCAAGGGTTCCAACTCCCAGAAACGTTCAACGTCTTCACCTTGAAAGTTTAGGCCGGATAAGATTGGGTCTTCTATTATTTGATTGCTATTTCTCAATGTACCAAAACAGCTGTCGATGGCAGTTGTGCAGCTCCCAGGTTGTGTTGGATTGGAAAGACAGGAGGATCCCGTCTGGAAACACACAATTTTTTGCGGTGGCAACAAATGGTTGATAGTCGTAACGGAGTCAGCAAGAGGAAAAGAAAATGGTTTGGGCTGCAAAAAGAGGAGGTGTTGGTAAGCGGGGATAACTTCGTGGCCCCCAACTCGCGTTGAGAATGGAAGCGATTTCATATTACTGTCAAAAAGCTCTTCATCTTCTGTGACAGAACAATGACTGACTTGATTGTTTTTGTTCTTGAATTCACCGTGGTTGTCTGCGTCGGTGTCGATGTTAGTAGGTGCACACCGATTCGACTGTTCTTTTTGTACCGAAGGATCGGGCGAAGCAGCATCATGAGCATCAGCATGTGCATCATCATTATTAGCGCAACCCTTGCCGACTGTTGTCGACAATGCGGGTTCAGAACGATTCTTTCGCTTATTTTTGTTAATGCGGAGAGCTAGTTCGGGTTGATCGCGAACGAAATATTGATGGAATATGGCTGCATTGTTAGTGGCGGGTCCTTGTTGTGAGCGAATACGAGTGAATCCGTGACCGCTGATTCCTCGAACAAAACTGGAGTACTTGAGACGAGAGAACCAAAGAGGCATCACCGTGTGGATAAACTTATTCCTGTTGTGGACTTTGAAGGATGTGCCGTCCGGACTCCAGCTGACAATGGCAGCAAGATGTGACGACTCATCCGTTTTAGCCAGCTGCTCAATGTCTGATAACATGCGGTGAAGGCGACATGGGAAGGATGCTTGTGGGCCGACTGTCGACTTGCACTGATAGCTTTGGGTTAACGGCGTTGCATACGGCTTTCGAGGCTGTCATTCTATTTTCTATTATTACTATTACTATTACTATTACTATTGCTATTACTATTACTATTACTATTACTATTACTATTACTATTACTATTACTATTATTAAAATAATAATAATAATAATAATTCTTATAGAATCTGGAGAATGTGTTTGTCTTGTACCCTGGTATGCACAAGTTGAAATTATGGGATCAGGAAACAGTAGACTACCTTAGTAAAACCAATAGTCTAGTAGTACTGGTACCCCAGGGTACAGGTACAGTAGGTGAAAATGCGGCTGGCATGCAGAATATTTTATTTATTACAGTAGACTACTTGACTTTTTTTTCGGGTGACCTTGGCGCCCTGCGGGCGCCATAGTTGTGATCCCCGTTAATTAGATGTTCAATTTTTTTTACTTGACTTTTTTTTTAAGAACAGTGGAAATACTCTACTACTACAGTACCAGTACCTGCTGGTACGTAGTACCAGTAGTGGATTCTTCACTGCAATTCATAAAAGAAGCACTACCGTAATAGTCATCTTACTTTCATTGCCATTATTTAATGAACAATCCCGGAATTTAGACGGTACTACTACAACAGTTTTGTATTGAGGGTACTACTACTGTAGTTAATCTTGGCAACTTTTCTCCTGGAAATGGTACTGTAATTACTGGACACTTCTTCTTTTCAGAACGATTGCTTGATAATAATTAATGGTAACTGGTGGTACTAGCTAGGTTCGGTAGTGGAGTACTGGTACCGGTACTACGTATTGCCAAACTTTCCTACCAGGTACCTGTACCTCCTATGGTACCGGTACCTGGTACTGTACCAGATACACTGAAAGAAAAGGCTTGAAAATTCCAAATGCATTGAAGAATCCTAAGCTTCTAGATTGATTAAGCTATTCTGTCATTATTACTGTAGTATCAAGCCCTTCAGTACTAGTACATGGTACCAGAACTGGCCATTGGCATAGAAAGCTGTATGCACCATCGCGTACGGTAGCTACTATATAAGCACCCTGCGTGAAATGCTAATAATAATACTACGGTAAGATACTACTGGGGGAGTGGTAGCTACCTGAAGCAATTTACCAGGTACCAGGTTGTACAGCACTAGCTAGTAGTATTCCAAGTACGGTAATTCTTTGAGTGTTTAACGGCCCCATTGTCATCTGTCTACCTGGTACCTGGTACTGTACGACGTACTACTAGTAGCACTGCTACTAGGTACCAGGGTACGTGGTACAACATCTGATGGAGTGATTGGTACAGCTGTATCCAAAATTATCGTATTTTAGTAATGACTACCAGGTACGGTACCATACCAGGTACGGTACTAGTACTACTACTACTAGTAGTAGTACCAGTTACCCGGTAGTACTCTACACACCCACTACTACCTGGTACTAGCTAGACTACTACTGGTAGAAGTACCAGGTATATTATTATTGAGTTTGGACAGCTCGACTGGACTACCTGGTACATGGTAATAGTACTCTAGTAGTAGTGGAGTATCGAACCGATAGAAACACTTTTTCGCTTCGTAGTAGACTACCGGTGCCACTCACTCACGACTAGTAGTCTACTCCTCTGTACTGGTGGTAGTCATTATCAGTAGTAGCTAATATGACATGTTACTTTGGTTAAAATTTGTCTGCTGGTCAAAATCTTCCAATTTTTTTTTGACTAACTACATGATAATAGCAACTATCCCGCAATTGAAATACAGCGTACTAGTAGTAGTAGTACGTGGAGGGCAAATTGGAGGAATACCAGGTAGACTACTAGAGTACGAGGCAGGCTCGGATCCTCGACTGGTCTGTCTGTTCTTTTGTACTCGTACCTTCTTGTAGTAGGTAGTTCTCCAATACTAGTAGACTCCAGACCGAAAGTACAGAAATCTACTGAAGCTAGCTATTCTAGTCGGGAGGATATGCTAATGCAGCTAGAGAAACCTATTACTTCTAGTAATAGTAGTGGTAGTAGTAGTAATAATAGTGGCTTCTCCTCTAGGGAGGATTGCACACAGGAGCTAGATTATTTTGGATAACCCGTAGGAAAATATCGTTGCCGACATTGAGGTAAGAATGAGGCCCATTTCAGTTTCAGCTAACCACAGACCCTTGCACAAAGAGTGCTATGGCCCGTATGAATCCGACCGTAGAATGCAAAGACTGTAATGACTTTGGGTCCACAGCAACAAATGTACTAGTACGTCGCTACTCTACTAGCAAGCTAATGCGCTAGAGAGCATATAATAATATTTACTTATTTTGACGCTCCTGTGGCTCTATTAGCTGTCGCTCCTTGCGCCAGTATCTGTCACTCCTGTGGCACCAGTGGTATCTGCTGTTGCTTCTGTGGCTCCAGTATGTCGCTCCAGTGGCTCCTGCAGCTGTCGCCCGTGGCTCCAGTGGATCGTCGCTCCTGTAGTAGCTCCAGTGGCTCCAGTGTGTCTCCAACCATGGCTCCTGTTAGCTATGCCTCTGTGGAAATTGATAGCTTTGAAAAACGTAAGCCCCGTAGATGTGAGGATCCAGTGGGAGTCACAAAAGGCCTATAACCGGCAACCAAGACCTATATATCATGGCATGGATATATAGGAACAGTTGGCAGTTTAAACCAGGCGGCAGATCCAGTGGAGTG
>Ga0100402_1006121_pt1 | contig 12065 bp, 7 predicted proteins | sample CryGeyme20150102_FD_80419 | JGI IMG/M metagenome (GOLD analysis project Ga0100402, IMG submission 80419) | Groundwater microbial communities from Crystal Geyser aquifers in Utah, USA - Crystal Geyser metaG 2015-0102 | ecosystem: Environmental > Aquatic > Deep subsurface > Groundwater | place...
CAACCGCCAGCTATCTGGGGAGCGCGGCTGACTGGCCACCGCCTCGTGGCGCGCGTCATGCCCAAACCCAAAGTGGCCTACTTTTGCGCCGCCCAATGGCCGGTTTTTACTCCGCCGTTGACACCATGTCTGGTCGGCCGGGAACCGCGACGGACGCCTGCCAGTCGATCTCCACCGCCGCGCGCAGCCCCTCGGCGTCGAGCGGCGCGATCCGCGCCGCGCCGCGCAGCGCGCGCCAGTGAAACCGCGCCGGGCGCGCGCCCGCGCCCAAAGCGAAGGCCTCCAGCACATAGCGGCGCGTGAAGGCGGGGCCGCGCGCGACGCGCGCGACGGCGGCGTGGGTGTCGAACAGCCGCTCCGAAAGCCCTTCCACGGGCAGGCCGGCCTGCGGATCGGGCTCTTCGATCACCCGCAGCGCCGGCGCAGGCGGCGCCGTGTCGCGGGTCAGCGCGTTGGCGCGGCGGAGCAGCCGGTCGAGGTCGATGGCGGCGCCATCGAAGGCGGACGGATGGGCGGCGCCGCTCATGTAGTCGGCGTCGGTCGCGATCCCCCTCATGGACCGGCGCACAAGCATCTGCAGCGTCGGCGCGATCAGGCCGCGCTCGGCGAGCCAGGGCTTCACGTCCGGCTTCAGCGCGGCGAGCGCGGCCTCAATCGCCACGAGAAACGGCCGGTCCGAGCCGGAATACCCCTGCGAAATCAGCAGATAAGGGATGGCGGCGGGGAAAAGGTCTCCGTTTTCGGGATCATGATCGCGATGCTCGGGATAGACGTAGATCTGGTTGGTGCGGCTGAGCGCGGCGAGCCCCGCCATGCGGAGCGGATCGCTCATCGCCAGGCGCGGATGGCTGCGCCACATCGGGCCGCTGGTCAGCGCGGTGGAGGAATTGCCGAAGGCGATCGCGTCGAAGCCCAGCCGCCAGTTCAATCCGTAATCAAGCCCTGCGGCACCCAGAACGGGGTCATAGACGACAAAGGCCAGCTGCGGCCGCTCCGGCGCGGCGAGCCGCGAATGGCCGCGATCGCGATTGTCGTAGAGATCGCCGACATTGCCCGCCGCCCGCCCGCGCCCCACCCATTGCGCAAGCTGGCGCAGCGCCGGATCGTCGGGAGGCCGCCGCCGCCACGGGGCGCGACGGGGCAGGGGATCCTCGAAGGAAAAGCGCGCCAGCAGCAGCCCGCTGCCCGGCTCGGCGGCGACGTTGGCGGGGCTCGCCAGCGCGACGCCCGCCGTGACCGGGGAAACGCCGGGCGAGGCCGCCTGCTCCGCGGCGAGACGCGGCCGGGCGACGACCGCCGCCGCGCCGAGCGCGAGCGCGGCGCGGCGCGGCGCGTGAGCGGCGTCGCGCCATTCCGGGCAACACAGTATCGGGGCAATGCTAAGCTCCTGTTGAGGATACCCTGCTTCAACACTATACGACAAAGAAGGAGATGCGCGATCCGGAAGCGGAAGAATCCCTTCCGCGTGACGGTCGACCGGCCCGGAGCCGGCTTTCATCTCGCCGCGCCCGGATCGCACGGGGCGCGGCGCGCCGCAGCAGGAACGGGCGCAGCGCGCCGCAGAAGAGAGACGCCGACGCAATGACAACGACGTTCTCGCCTCCATACGCCACGCGGCGCGACGAAGCCGCCGCGCCCCCTGCGGCGCCGGATGTCGCCATCAACTACTGGCATTTCGTGCTGGCGCTGTGGCGCGCAAAGTACGTGCTCGTCGCCGCAGGGCTGGCGATGGCGACGCTGATCGCCGCAGCCAGCTTCAGCATCACGCCCACCTACACCGCGATGACGCGGATCCTGCTGACCACGCGGCAGGCTCAGGTGATCAACATCGCCAACGTGGTGGACAATCCCGAGTACACCGACACCGCGATCCTGTCGGAACTGGCGATCATCCCGTCGCCGCCGATCCTGCAGGAGGTCGCGCGGCGTCTCAATCTGGCCAACATTGCCGAGTTCAATCCCGATCTGCAGCCGCCCGCGCCGGTCGCCGATGCGATCAAGGCGCTGCGTCAGGGAATCCGGCATCTGTTGAACCCGCCAAACGACGACATCGCCGATGCGACGCCGGAGCAGGTCGCCGCAGGCATTCTCGCCAGCAAGGTGCGCGTCTCGCAGTTCGGCACGTCCTACATCCTGGAGATCGAAGCGGACTCGCAGTATCCGCGCCTGGCGGCGGCGGTCGCCAACAGCGTGGCAGAGGTCTATATCAAAGGCCAGATCGAGGACAAGCTCTTCGCCAACCAGCGCGCCATCGACTGGCTGTCGGCGACCGAGGCCGATCTGCGCACCCGCCTGCAGGAAACCGAACGGCAGTTCGAAAGTCGACGCGCCGAACTGTTCCCCGAGGACGCGCTGTCGCTCGAAGTGCTCAATCAGCAGCGCGGGCAGCTCACCGGCGCCCTGGTGGCGGCCGACGCCGACCGGGCTGCGGCGGTCGCGCGCGCCGTCCGCTTCGACGCGCTGGTGGCGCAGGGCGATGTGAGCGCGGCGATGCAGTTCGCCAGCTCCGCCCGGCTCGGCGCGCTGGTCGAGAAGCACGAGGCCGCGCGGCTGCAGCGCACGGCCCTGGAGCGCAGGGCCGAACAGCGGGCCGCCGACCTCGCCCAGCTCGACATCACGCTGGCGGAGATCGCCGGACAGATCGAAGAGGAGCTCGCACAGCTGTCTCGCAGCCTGCGCGCCCAGATCACCACCGCCGAGGAACGCAGCCAGACGTTGCGGGCGCAGCTTGTGGCGCTGGAGCGCACCATACTCGGCTCCACCATCACCAACCTCGACCTGAGCGCGCTGCAGCGCGAACTCGACGCCCAGCGCGCCGTCTATGGCCAGGTCATCACCCGCCTCACGGAGACGCGAGAGCGCGGCGAACTTCAGGACCCGGACGCCAAGGTGGTCGCCGAGGCGTGGGCGCCGCAGGCGCCCTCGGCGCCGAAGCGGATGCTGCTGATCGTGCTCGGCGTGATTCTTGGCGGCGGCGCCGCGTCGGTCTGGGTCTTGATCAACGAGGCGCGGCGCGAGGTGTTCCGCACCGGCGACGACGCGGCGGCGAGCACCGGCGCGCCGGTGCTCGCCGCGCTGTCGAGAGGAATGACCGGGGCGAATACGTGGATGATGAACCCACCCCCCGACGCCGTCGGCGCGCTGCGCAAGATGCTCGCGCTGATCGATGCGGGCATGCGCGAAAGGCCGGCGCGCACGCTGCTGGTCACCTCCGTCCTGCCCGGCGAGGGCGCGCCCGAACTATGCGTCGCGCTGGCGCGGGTCTGCGGCGGGGACGGCGAGCGCGTGGCGATCATCGATTGCCTGCCCACGAGCGACGACGCGCTCAAGCGCGCAGCGGCGCAGGCGGGCGCCAGCGCAGTGGGCGGAAAGGGGCCTGGTTTCGAGATCCTGCGCCTGGAGCAGCCAGCCGCCGGCGAACGGCGTCAGTCCTTCGGCGAGGAGATGCGCCTGGCTCTCAAGGACATCCTGAACAGCTATGACCGGGTGATCGTGTGCGCGCCGCCGGTGCTTGTCGCCTCGGGCGTGCTGTCGGTCAGCCGCCATGTGGACGCCGCACTGCTGGCCTACAAGTGGGAGTCCACGCCGCAGGGCGCCACGATCAACGCGGTGGCCGATCTGCGCAGGCTGGGCGCGGCGTCCGCAGGGCTCGTGATGACCGAGACGAACTTCTCGGTCGCCGCCGCATATGGCTATGCGGGCGCGGCGCTGGTGGGCCGCAAGGTCCGGGATTTCGCCAGCGCCGCCTGATCGGGCCCGCCTTCGACCGTCAGGGCGGCGCAACGGCGCCCTTGTCGCGCCGTCCCGCGCCCCATGGGCCGCCGTCGTTGACATTGGGCAGCGGCGCGGCGACGCCGGCGACCTCGACCGCCGCCGCATCCCACCACGGGCCGTCGGCGGCCAGCGGTGGAAAGGCGTCGTCGGCGACAACCTGAAAGTTCGAGGCGCCCCACAGGTTCTGACGACGCTCCCGGTCCTGCAGATCGTTGTGGAACGGCGCGTCGGCGACATAGACGTTGTTCTCGCCGATCGCGCGGATGATCGGATGGCCGACGCCGATCACCGACTGCGCCACCGACACGCCGGGGTCGCGCGTCGCCAGATCGTGATAAGCGACGAACCAGCCGCGCAGGGCGGCGCCTGCGGCGTCGGCGCCGCCGTTGCGGCCCTCGCCGTCATTGTCGCGGTCGAGCTTGTAGATCGCACGGCGCTGCGGCGGCTCGCGGTCGTTCTCGGGTCCGGCGAAGGCGCCGAAATGGATGCGGTTGCGCTCGCATTCCAGCGGCCCCCACACCACCGCCCCGCAGCCGACGGCGTAGAGCGGCGCCGAGGTCCAGCGGCGCAGCCGGGTCTGATCGAAGAAATTGCCGAGCACGAGATTGCAGACGTTCGCGCCCTCGAACTCGATCGTGTCGTCGGCGGCGCCGCCGACGGCGTTGTAGGCGAAGACGACCTCGCACCCGACACCGCCGTCGAAGGACTTGTTGCCGCCGCCGCGAACGCTGTCGTCGTAAAGCCGGTCGTCAACCGCGCGGAACACGCTGTCGCGCACATTCCAGCCGCGACCGACAAAGCCGCGGCCGCGAATCCCGATGGCGTTCGCGCCATCGGGATGCACGGCCATCATTCGGCTGCGCGGCAGAAACGAAGAATCGAGCTCCTGCCAGGTGTTGGCGCTGAATCGCGGCGCGCCGACATGACAGCCGATGGCCAGAACGCCGTCCACGGCGCGCACGCTCTGTGGGACGGAGAGCCACGAGGAATGCAGGCGCGCGAAGCCGACGCCGTTTTCGAAACCCGTTGCCGGCGTCGTCGCCCAGCCCCAGCAGGCGCCGCGGCAGCGCACGAGGCGCAGGTCGGCGGCGCTGTCATCGCCGATCTCGATCGCGTTCTCGGGCGCGCCCCAGCAATCCACATCGCGCAGAAGCACCTTCGGCGCATCCACCAGGATGCGTCCGCCGCGCACGACGCCCGAATGCAGCTCGACATGGACCTCCGGCGGCGCGTGCAGCACGATGTCGGGCAGCCCCGCGCGCGTCACCGTCGTCACGCCGCCCCGACGCGTGATCACCACATCGCCCGCGACCACGCCGAGCGGGGCGGAGACCTTGGCGGGCTTGTACCCCTTGGTGCGGGTCAGCGCCCGCCAGACGCGCCCCCCCTGAAGGATCTCGACCTCATATTCGGTGTCCGGCGCCAGATGGCGGATGGTGCGGCGGTGACGCCCCGGCACGATTGAACTGGCGTCGAACCGCTCTTCCGCGCCCGCGCCGCCGTCCGCCTCCGGGTTCCAGCGCCAGCCGAACGTCGCCGGGTCGCGGTCATCGTGCAGCAGCGGGAGCGCGGGATGAAAGCGCGGCGCGCCCCGCTTGCGGAACCGCGCCAGCGCGGCCTCAGGCGCGACGCTGTCGAGATAGACCGCCACGCTCTCCCATGAAGGCGACAGCGTCAGGTCGTCGGACGGCGCGGCGGCGGCGGCGCGCTCATCCCACCCGTCGGCGGCGAAATCGTGGGGGCGGGCGTGGCGCACATAATCGGCGGCGAGATCGGGGGTCAGCGTGGGCCCAGGCGGCGGCAGGACGCCCTCGCGCGCCAGCACGCAAAGCTGTGCGCCATCGCGGGCGACCACTTCATAACCGCGCGGGCGCGGATCGACCGCGACCGGCGGGCCGCCGTTGCGCAACAGCCGCAACGGCCCCACGGCGAAGGGTCGGCCGTCTGGCAGGCGCCCGAGCGGAACGGGGCGGTCGAAGCGAAAGCTCACCGGGTCGCCGTCGGCGTCGAGCCCCACAGCGGCGACGCCGACCGTGCTCGCCATGCCTGCAGCGCCCAGCACCAGAAACCGCCGCTCGACGGGGCCGCCGGGCGCGTCGGTCCAGTAGGAGACCTCGGCGCCCTCACAGGGAGCGAGGTCGTTGAAGCAACCCAGCGGCTCGAAATGGCGGCGCAGCAGCGGCGGCAGGGGATCGGGCGCCTCAGGCGCGCGCGCGCGGTTGAAGGCGACGACCAGCGGCCCGGCCGCCCCGGCGAAGAACAGTTCTCCCCCCAGCCCATCGCCGGGCGCGCGATCAAGGCGGATCGGATCATCCGAAGGCTGCGCGGCGGGGGCCGACAGCGCTTTCGCGACGACGGAGACCGGCGTGTGATCAGCGCCGTCGGCCCAGCAGACAAAGCGGAAATCGTCGGCGCGGCTGGGCGAGACCGTCTGACGCTCCGACCAGCGCCCGGCACCGCCTGGCCCGGCGACGCGCCATCGCACCAACGCTGACGCGCCCGGGCGAAGGCCGTCCAGTCGGTGCGCTCCAGCCGTGGCAGGCGCCAGACGGCGCGGGCTGGCGCCGTCGATCTCGACGTCGATGGCGTCGGCGGGGCCGCCCGGCGCGGGCGGCAGCACGTCGATCCAGAGATAGGCGGCGTCTCCCCCCGGCGCGACCGCGTCGGCAAGCCGCCAGCGCGGCGCCGCAGCCGCTGCGGCCCGCCTGCCGCGCATTCCCAGCGCCCCGACCCCGGCCAGCGCGCCGACCAGCGCTGCGCGCCGGGTGACGCCGCCGACGCCCGGCTTCGCCGCTCCCGCTCCTGTGCGGGGCCTCACCCGATCACCCGTCGATAAACCTCCAGGTCCGGCGCGCAGACGGCGCGGATGCGCTTCATCAGGCCATCGTCGGCGCGGATGCGCTCGATCACCTCGCTGCGCGGACTGACGTTGCGCCGCTCGATCTTCAGCGTCGGCCCGAAAGCGTCCCGAAACCCCGCGATCCAGCCGTCGAACTTTTCGACTGTCCCCACCAGCCGGAATCGGCTCAGCGTTTCGATCGCCTGCTCAACATATTTCGCGTGATCGGCTTCAAAAGGATGCTCTTCATACATGAGATCAGAAAAATAAAAAAGATATATTACCCCATTCCACAGACCGCTATGTTGTTCAAGATATTCATCTATATCATATACATTCTTGAAAAATTCAGATTTCTTGAACGTGTCATAGGCATAAGCCGACAAAAGACGCTCCACCGGATCACGCAGCACGGTGATGAAGCTCCAGCGATCGCGGAACATCTCGATCAGCTTCGGCGGGCAATGAACGTGACCGGCGGCGTATTTGTAGCGCGTTGAGGCGAGGTGATAGGCCAGAACCTCCGGCGCGAAGGTCCACAGCGAGCGACCCGTGAAATCCGACGCCTTCGCCCCGGCGCGCAGTTCATAGCCGAAGTCCTTGAGCAGAAGCTGCTGGCGCAGCGAAAACGCCTGCCGCCGGATCGCCCAGGTGACCGAGGTGCCAGCGCACTTGGGCACGTGGATGAAGCAGATGCGCTTCACCGAGGCGCTCGCCCGATCGCGCTCGGCGGTCAGCATGCTCTTGAGATCAATCATCGGGCCGTCTCCGGACACACGCAAGGGACGCACCTTTTTCTCCGTATCGCCGCATCGCTGCAAGCGCGATGAACGCGGCGGCGCACATCCTCCGCGAGCGCGGCGGATGTGCGACACGGCGCGCGGCTATGCGGAGCGTCGCGCGCGCAACCTTTTCTTCTCGCCGACGCCCGAGGATACTCCGCACCCCGGTTCTGCGGGTTCGCTCATCCGAGACCGCCTTCGTCTGCGAGAATCCGCCATGTGGACCACCATCATTCTCGTCTGCTCCGGGGTCGGCCTGCTGGTCACGCTGCTCCAGTTCCGCCTGGTGCGCGATTACCCGACGCGGCTGCTGATCCTGGTGATGTGGGCGCGTTTCTCGATCGCGGCGCTGCACGAATTCACGGCGAAGCCGTTGGGGGCGGGGCTGTCGATCAGCGCGCTCGCCACGATAGGCTTCACGGGGTTGCTGCTGCTGGCCTGTCGCGGCCGCGACTTCCGGGCGCCGCACTTCGCGCTCTACGTCCCGATGCTTGTGATCATCGGGATCTCCGCCGTCCTCAACATGCAGGTCAAGGGGTTGATCAACGAACTCATCGCCTGGGGGCTGTTTCTTGCGGTGATCCAGGTGACGACGCTCACGATCGCGGCCAACGGGATGGACCGGACGATGAAGGCGGTGATGGCGAGCCTGCTTACGCCGGTCCTGCTGCAGCTGGCCTCGATCGCCGTTGGCAAATCCATCGGCAGCGAGCTTGACGGCTCACGCGGCTTCATCGGCGGCTACATCCACGAAGCGGTGTTCTCGCGGGTGCTGATGATCTTTCTCGTGGTGATCGTGCTGGTGCGCTGGCGGAGCGCTCTCATGCGCATGGGGCTGATGCTCTACGCCGTTGCGGCGATCTTCGTCACGAACTACCGCACCACGATCATCGCCGTCCTGCCGATCGCCGCAGTGGTGATGGGCGCGGCGTTTCTGGCGGCCTTCACCGCGCGCTGGCGTCCCGTGGTGGTCGGCGTCGGCGCGCTGACGGTGATCATCGGCGCCACGGTGGCGCTGCCGCTTCTGCCCGAGCGCTACACCGAGATATTTCTCGCCGTCTCGAAGATCGGCGACCTGATCCAGGAGCCGATCGCCTTCACCGACGCCGAGAAGCGCATCTTCTCTCATCGGTTCTATATCTGGTCGTCCTATGTCTCCGACTACCTTGATGGAAATCCGGCGCAACGCCTGTTCGGAATCGGGCCGTTCTCCGATCAGGGAAAGTTCATCGTGGCGCACGCACACAGTTCTTACATCAACTATCTGTATGAATACGGGCTGTTCGGCTTTTTTTATCTGATATTCATGCTGATCTATAACGCGATCTATTGCATGCGGGTCTCTGATCTTGGCCAGCGCGCGACGTTGCTGTCGCTGCACGCCGGCTTCGTGATCCTGAATCTGACGACCGGCGCCATGAAGAGCATCGAGGGGCTGCTGGTCTATGCTCTCATCATGGCGGCAACCCTGTCCTGGGCGCGGTCGCCGACGCGGGGCGGACGGACGGCGGCGGCGCGCCCCGGCGGTTGAGCATGCGGCCGGGGGCGCTCCCTCAGGCGGCGACGCCCTCGGCGGCGATCAGGCGGGAGAAGACGCCGCCTGCCGCAATCAGCGCCCCGGGCGCGCCGGCCTCGACGACGCGGCCGTTGTCGAGGACGACCACATGGTCGGCGCGGCGCACCGGCGCCAAGCGGTGCGCGACCACCAGCACGGTGCGTCCCGCCGAAACGCGCTGGATGGCATCCTGCACCAGCCGCGCCGAGAGATTATCGAGCGCATTGGTGGCCTCGTCGAGAATCAGCAGATCGGGGTTGGCGATGACTGCGCGGGCGAGTGCGACGCGCTGGCGCTGGCCGCCCGAGAACTGCGAACCGCGGTCGCCGAGCCGGGTGTCGAGGCCCTCGGGCAACTGGTCGATGAACTCGGCGGCTCCGGCGATCCGGATAGCCTCGGCTATCTCGGCGTCGGTCGCGCCCTTCTTGCCGAAGGCAATGTTGTTCCTGATGGTGTCGTCAAACAGGAAAACGTCTTGCGGCACCGTGGCGATGCGGGCGCGCCAGCTGCGCAGATCGAATTCCCTGAGCGACACGCCGTCAACCAGCACGGCGCCGTCGTCGGGATCGAAGTGGCGGCACAACAGCGACAGCACCGTGGATTTCCCCGCTCCTGAGTGGCCGACCAGCGCGGTCGTCTTGCCGACGGGGATATCGAGGGTAAGGTCGGTGACCGCATCCTTGTCACCGCGCACATAGCGGTAGCGGACGTGATCGAGCCGGATGATCTCGCGCGGAGCAGGGGCGGGGAGGGTGCCGTTGGGCAACGGCGTCGAACCCGGATCAGCCATGAAAGCCTCCACCTGATCGAGGGAGCCGCCGAGACCAAGGATGCCGATGCGGAACTGCATGAACCGGCTGGCCTGCGGCTGCATCCGCTGCAGCAGCACGAGAAACACCACCAGCGTCAGCAGAGTCTCGGGCCCCTGCGAGACGATCAGAACGCCGATGAAGCCGGCCGACAGGAACATGATGAGCGGCTGCGGGATCGCCTCCATCAGGTTCAGCATGAACTTGCGGCTCCACACCCGCCGCGCCACAGCCTCGAAACGCGCGCGCTCCTCCACGTCGCGGTTGAACAGCAGGATGGTGCGCAGACCGCCAAGGGTCTCGGAGACTCGGGCCGACAGCTCGGTGTTCTCCTTCACCAGCTGCTTGCCGAAACGGCGCGCGCGCGAGGTGACGACGTAGACAAGGGCAAGGATGCCCACCATCCCGACGCCGACGACAAGGGTCAGATTGATCGAGACGAACAGCATCAGCGCGAAGAAGGTGATCATCGCGGTGCCGTGGGTCACGAGACCGGCGAGCTGAGCCATCCCCTCGGAGAGCCGCAGCGCCTCCATCGACAGAATGTTGAGAAGGCGTCCGGGCGGCTGGGCGTCAAGGAAGGACTGCGGCGCATTCAATAGCTTGTCGAGCGCGCGGGTGCGCACGATGTAGCCGATGCGTCCGCCGGCATAGGAAAAGGCCGCGCGGCTCGCTACCCAGAGCACGCCGCGGATCAGGATGAAGAAAACGATCAGCCCGATCAGTATCGGCCCTTGGTAGGGGCCGGCGAACTTCTCGGCGACCACGTCCAGCGCGCTGAACACCCCGCTCTGATTGACCGCGTCGATGGCCACGTCGCCGCCACTCTGCCTGGCGAGCGAGGACAACAGCGGGATCAGCAGGTAGATCCCGAAGCCTTCCGAAAGAAAGGCCAGCACGTTGAGCAGGATGATGCCCGGCACCATCCACCACGGCCCGTCCACCTGACGCACCATGCGCCGCGCGATGTCGATGAACGTCGGCATTCTCAGCATGGCTCTGACCTTTCGAACGAAAAACACGCCGCCACCGCCAAACGCAGACGGTCTGAACGTGAAAAGACACAGGGGCAGACCGCGATCAAGCTGAATCGTCGTAAACCCGCCGTCTGCGAGAGCGCCGTAGCCTGCACACCGAATGTTCTTGAGGCTCACCGGTGGACGGCGCCTCAACGTTGAGCAGGCGAAAGCCCAAGCGGGTTCAGGCCGACGGGCCCCTGCGCGCGGATGCGCCGCGCAAACGCCTGTTCCATACCCGCGAGGCGGCGCAGCCGGCCGGGGAACGGCGTCGGTTCGCTCCAGACGGCGCCGGCGGTGGAGTCGGCCTCATGAAAGCGCGGCCCGACAGGGGGCCGGGCGTCCGCGCCAACCAGACGGCGCAGCGCGCGGCGGAGCGGTCGTCCGCCATAGGAAGCCATGACGGCCGCAGCGTGGATCGGCGCGCGCGACAGACCCGCCCAGACGCAGCCGGTCGCAGCGCGGACCGCGCCCCGGCGCGCGTGCTCGACCGCCATGCGCGCATCGACGCCCGCGAGGGCGGCTGCGCCAAGAAAGGCGGGCAGGTCCGGAAATGCGGCTGTCACCCGATCGACATGCCATTTCTGCGCACGCGCCATGCGGGCGCGATCCGTCGATACAGATCCAGGGGTGCGGCGATAGCCGACCAGCCACTCGGGAACCACGGCGATCGGCCCCAGCGCGGCAAGCAGCGACTGGACCACCATTTCATCAGACCCATAGGCGTTCATCGCCTGTCCCGAGACGTCGAAGCCGCCGATCCGGTCGATCGCCGCACGCCGCATCAGCATCACGCTGCCGTTGCCCACGAAGTTGAGCACCACCGAGCGCAGGAACGCGTCGCCTGCGAATCCGTCGAGACCCACGGCGCCGATCACCCGGTCCTCTGTGTCGATCAGATAGGACAGGCAATATACGAAGGTTGTGGCCGGATCGGCGGCGCGCAAGGCGGCGAGCTGTTTCTCGATCTTGGTCGGCGCCCACAGATCGTCGCTGTCGATCGGCGCGATGAAGGCGCCGCTGCAGGCGCGGATGCCATGATTGCGCGCATCCGCCACGCCGCCGTTAGGCTTGCGCAGCAGCCTCACGCGATGGTCCTCGGCGGCGTGGCGTTCCGCGATCGCCGGGCTGCCGTCCTTCGAGCCGTCGTCCGCCACGATGATCTCGAGGGCGCGGTGCGTCTGCGCCCGGACGCTGGCGAGCGTGGCGTCGAGCGTGCGCTCGGCATTGTAGGTCGGGACCACGACCGACACGAGATCTTCTTCCGCCATCCCGCCCCCGCTCCGCTCA
>Ga0100402_1006122_pt1 | contig 12065 bp, 10 predicted proteins | sample CryGeyme20150102_FD_80419 | JGI IMG/M metagenome (GOLD analysis project Ga0100402, IMG submission 80419) | Groundwater microbial communities from Crystal Geyser aquifers in Utah, USA - Crystal Geyser metaG 2015-0102 | ecosystem: Environmental > Aquatic > Deep subsurface > Groundwater | place...
AGGCGCTTATCTCGATCAATAATTCATCAGAGTAGGCTATTACATCCATAACGGGTACAAAGGAGAGTAAGAGCAAGCTCAATTGGACATAGTTGATGTTATTGCCAAATCGGAAAGGACCATTATTGCTGAAAAACCTAGAATTACAAAATTCTAAATTGAGTGGGAAGAAGCTATAATTCCAGCAGAGCTATAAAATTAGGCTCAAGAAAGCGATGGGCAAGCTGATATGAAAAAGAAACTTGAATAAAAGAAGAAAAACAAGTCAATACTTGAATTGGCGGCCAACCGAAAATAGTCCTCTGAGCTGTTAAGCGCCAAAGGTCAATCAGAGTACTCTCATAAATAAAAAGAAGAGGGAACTGAATGAAGAAAGTGATTGCATTATTCTGTATCTTTTGACATATTTTAGTCAGAAAAAGAAATAGAATCAATTGCGTCTGCTTCCCAATAAGCCTTGTCGGGTCATCTTGAGAGATTACTGCTTGGAGTGCAGCCTAGCCCGAGCTCGACTGATTGCAGCATCGCCGACTAAATCTCCACTCATTTCCATCACAACCACATGTTTCGATCGACTCACAGCATCAGGCTAGCTGGACTCAGTTTCAATTTTACCAGATTCGTCTTTATTGAATACTTTGCTATTAAAAATCATAGCTGTTCTGTTTAGTTGTTTGAATATTTATCTCCTTGTCTTATTGTCATTTTTAGTGATGAAGTTGAAGGTGAAAGTGTCCTTGAATTTTTGATTAGGGCTTTGAGGTCTTTGTCTCAATTTCACAAGAGAATTTTGTTCAATTAGAGAAGTATTTTTACTTTTTGTTATTTTTTGGCTGACAGATGCTCCTCTTCTTGGAAGTTCTTTTTTTTCCGACCTGAAGATCTATCTTTTTTCACTCATACAAGGCTAAGTCTCAACTCTTTATTGCGGTTTTGGTGTAAACTGAAAAATTCTATCCAGAAAATCATCAGCTGAATTGTTCACACCATAATAAGCCCGATAATTGCTGATATTATTGCTGATAAGGTTATTGCACTGTTTGGCTAGAAAGCACACCATTTCATGAGAATGTTTCTGACAGCTTACTCCTTTAGGTTTTGATATACGATTCAGATATTCATGATCAAGATCTAGGCAGTCATGTAGAGCATAGATATTCATCAGCTAGCCTCTGATTAGACTGTAGAGATGCTATCGGGAGAAAAATGTTAATCTGTTTGTCTTTTGAATTGATTGCTAAGTTCTTACTCGATCTGTTGTGGTTCTGGTGGAAAAAGTGTCAGCTTGTGAGCTGTGAATTTGCATCGGTCTTGCACCGATCTTGCTGGGTACTTTGGACTGGAATTATTCCTTGAAGATGGATTTTGACCACTGGGACAGTCGATATAGATACTGGTATGGTGCTGCCGAAGTGCTTGGTTCTTTATCACTAATGAGTGTGCTAGTTTGAGGATGTCGATGCTTGCTGAAAAAAGCATTTAGAAGTTCACTCGGTTGCTTGTTTTTTTCTGGAGAGGTGAAATACTATGTGAAGGATGGGTCATAAATTGCCATAATTTCAAGAATGGCTATCGATACCTACTTCGTTAAGAGTCTACTTGATGAGAGGAAGGTTGCTATATCTGAATTTGTTCAAGAACCATGAGTTATTGTGCTATCCTTTGTTGCTATTTGAGTCTGTAGGTCCGCAGTAGGGCTTGGGCAGGCCGGTATTGTGCTGATTGAGGCCTTTGCGAAGTACTAACTGAGAGTTGGGGTGGTCTGATCAGTTGTTTGAGGTCGATGAGTCTGCTGATAATAATATTTTTAAGCCTCTCCATAAAATATAATAAAGCTGAATGTTCAACAGATTGGTTGGATAGAGATATCATTTGTTGATGGCATCTTGGTACACTTTGTTGGCCTTGAGGGTTTCCTCCCTCTTGAAGAATTCGTAGTCTATGACCTCAACATCTTTTTCTTATCCGAATTTTTAGTCAACAATCACTCTGATTGACATTCCTTGAGCATTGGGATTTGCTAGCTGAACTTTCAAAAATTGTTAGAATCTTTGAGAATTTCCTGCATATATTAGAGTTTACCTGCTTCAAGAACCTAGAAGTTGTCATTGATAGTCTCTAATTCAGAAGTGTTGGTATCAAATTTAGCTTCAGTCATTTTTTTGAGCACCAATTTAACCTTCCCTTCCTCTTCAAAATGCCCAATATATACCATTTCAATGTAGACTACTCTATTAAGCTCTCCTTCAATCTCCTTCACATTCTTGATTTGTCCTACCTACCCCAAAACATACCTGAAGGATTAGTGAATGGATATTCACCCTGGTCGACGACAGTATTCTCATTGAGATAGAGATATTTCACAAGGTTGCCATTGACACGATAGTAAGTGAATTTGTTTAGCTTGTGTTTGTTCTTTGGTTTATTGGCTCCTTTCTGATGAGTTTTGGTGAAAGGTTGGATAGTCGCCCACTTAGGTAGTTCATAGTTGAGATGGAAATGTTTGATTGGATTGGGAGGTTTTGTCTGTTGGGGATGGGGGTTGTTGTTGTTCTTTTGGTCGGTAGGATTAGCTTCCATTTAAAATATATCTGATTGTATGATATTATCTATGCGCCGTCTCCTAGTGCGGGCTATTTCAAATTCTTTATTGATTAGATCAATCTCCAATCTTGACAATGAGAACCAGAAGATCAAGACAAGCTCAACTACATCATGAAAACAAGGATACTCCTTCTGCACCTGAACTTCCTAAAAGTCAACAAAAAATATCCTTCTGCTCACAGTTAATCGTAAATGAATGCTTAAGTAGATGAATCTGACCCAATCAGGAGCATCCAACATCAACAAATGGCTTCGGAAAGGGTAGCAGCTCCTCTAGGAAACTTTGGAGGCCCAGTGGAATGACAAGGTCACTGAATAACTCTAACAGCAGCCAAGTCCAGTTGATCCTCAAGTAGTGACCTAAACTACTCAGCACTGCTGGAACAAAATATATTCTCAAGCCTAAGAGGTACTATCTTTCTTACTGAGTTCTAACACAAACTATCTTAATTCGATATATAGTAGTAGTAGCTGTCTGACAAAATTGATTCTCTCGGAGGAGAGATCCTTCGTTTGCAGAGAGAAGCAAGAAAGAAGTATCAGGAGCAGAGATAATGATAGTGGTGATTGTCATAGTATTTAAGGTATAAGTGTTATTTTTTAAGTTATAGGTTATAGTTTTCGAAATGAGTGATCCTGTCTACAACCCATCTACTAAAAATTTGCTGCAATCGATCCATCAACGTAAGTACAGCAATTTCAAGCCTTACATCTAAGACATTGAGAATCAATAATAAAAGGCAGAAAAGGCAGTCAGCACAGCTCTATAAGAATTACTTGTCAATAAAAAATACAAAGATGTTAATTTGATGTTAGGAGGGCTCATATTGTACAAGCATGTTCTTTTGGGAGCAACCATGGATTACATAGTTATTGAGGATGTCTTTCCTCCAACCATCCATCAGCAAATATCAATGATATGTTAGTTCAAAGGAACAGAAAAGGATTTCCAGTTGAGAGGGAATGCCTACTTCAAGTAAGTTGTCGGAATGTAGCTAACAAAGGAGACATAGAACGAACGTTACAATTTTATTGTGCTTGCTTGCTAACTGCTAAAAAGTATGGCCAAGTGTTATCCCGTTGAATATGACGACAAAGAGGCCTAAAGTATATTCAAGCTCTATTATGACAGACTGGTCAATAAAGGAGTGATTTTTCCCTAAGAAAAAAAATTCATGTTTGTGAAGAAGACCGATGAGGATCTTTTCAGAAGAAATTACCAACGGTTCATGGAGTACCAATAGAATGGCTAAGAAAAAGGTGATGCTAAGACTCAAGAGCAAAAAGCCTAGCCTGTATTAATTGAGAAAAAGACTGTCAAAGAGGTTGTTCCTGTAAAATTAGAGCATGCGTCACCTAAGCAAGAAGTGGGTCGATTCAAGGCGGAAGCCCAAGATTCGAAAACAAGAGGAGTAAACATTATCGAATAAGCAAAAGCGAGAAAGCACTAATCAAACACTCTCAACCTTCCAAGTGGTTCCCCATCTCCCCCAAAAATATAGACTCCAATAAAATCCTTCAATTCGTAACAAAATGTGATGAAAGATGAGGTTAAAGCTCAGAAAAAATAGGTGGGTCCAAAAAATGAATTTAAGTTCAAGTCAACAGAATCAAAACTAGTTGACAAAGTGGCATAATTTGAAGATAAGTTCAGAAGTATTGACAAAAAAGCATCAAGACAAAATATTGAAGCGAATCATAATGCAAGCAAACCTCCACTACAGCCATAGCACAAAGCTGCAATCAAGCAGCAGAATTATTTCGATGCTTGTCCTCCTAAATATGAAGGAAATACCATGAATATATTCTCTACTTTCATGGAAGAACTTCAGACAAATTATTCAAAAAGAGAGACACCCCAGGCATCACCTAAAACCAGTCCCGTACCTTCTCCCAAAACTGATGGCTTTCCTGAGAAAAATGCTTTCCCAAAGCCCAAGCCCAAACATGAAGTCCCTCAAGCTAGAAAAACTGCTCCTAGGCATGAATAGCCGAGGCCGAAGAGATAGCCAGAAAAGGAGAAAGTATCAGATTTGTAAACAGTTCCTGTAATAACTGTGGTTAGACCTCCTCCTTAAGGTTAGCCCAAACAATAGCTAAGCATCAAAGTTGAGCTTGAAGAAAAGAAACACGTTACAAGTCAATAAAACATTTCGAAGAAAGAAGTGGTCAAGATCAATGTTGAACCTCCTATTAGCAGAGAAAGTTTTCATCCAAAAAGAGTTCAAACTCCTAAATCTCTGAGAAGAGTATAAAAACCTCATGCATATCACTCAATAGAGCTGGAAAATAATGTAAATACAATAAAACAGCAAGAAATCCTTCCAGAACGAAACAATTCAGGATCTCTCTCAAGAGGACATCGACCTAAATCTCTCCCAAAAACCGAAAGACAGAAATTTATTGACTTTGGTGTCACAAATTATAAGCAAATGACAAAGTACCAAAAAAATAATTTACTTGATGAATTTCTAAGCAATGGAGGGATCAGAAGAGATGAACCTATAGATGTGTTCAACAAAACTCTGTCTTATTTTGCCGTCTCAAGAAAAAAAGTTAGGGCTGGTTGTCACTAATTATAGAAATTCCATTCAGCAGGCTAAATGTTGGAAAGAATGAAACTGGACAAACATGAAATAGTTTTCAATGCTCGCTATTTTGAACCCTTAACCTTATAGATGAATTCTCTCAGAGGTTAAGCATTAAATTTATTCGGTTCTGGCTGCAGTTATGGTCATTTTTATTTCGGCAGGTACATTGAAGCTCGACTAATCAAAGAAGGAGACAACTAGTACCTGCTATCTCTACACAATATAGCTGATGAGCCTCTAGTTATTTAACATCAAGAGATGAAAAATGCCAAGTTTAGCCGCAGAATTTAGATAATCACTTGGGCCAACAAATAGGTTATAGCCCCTTGCACTCTTCCCCAAAATGGATATCTGGATATCAAATTTCATTTTAAGGTCTATGACCTTAACTTCAAATTTTTGACCTTCCAATTGATCATCAATAAAACTCTCTAAAGTTTGGTTCTCCCAATAACCTTGCTCGATCTATGTCAAATCAGTCATTCTGATATGAGACATATGCAATAATTTGCACTCAAGGGAAGTATCCTCACTTCTCACCCTTTCAGACTCAGAGCAGCTGGTCTTCCTCAATTCATGGGGGGCTACCGTTTCTAAGACAAATCAGCTCGAATATAGCAATCAGCAATCATAGGCCAATGTTCAATCCAGATGGATCGTATTGATCGCAACGAAACCTCAATGGCCGATCTTCACGCAGTAGTAAAGTTACTTGACCATTCCTCACACAAGGTCCAATTGTAGCTTCTATACAGCACAAAAGATCAATAGAGCATGAATTTGGCAAAAGTCATGCTGTATTTACTCACTTTCTTGTTGGTGGATTGATAGTTGATGTTTTCATTGTTTAAGAGAGAGCTGTTATTGACTTTATTATATTTTTATTATGACCAATAAAGAGTAAAAAATGTCAGCACAGCACCTGCTGACTCTTGTCTAAGGAAAAAAGTACAAATAATATAAGTTGTACATCCAGTAAATCGAAAACCAGGTACCTGATGCTGAACAAGCAGTCGCACGAGTGCTATCTGATATCTTAGTATAGAAAAAGTATGACAGACCAGACCTGGCTTTTAACGCTCTCATTCTCTACCGTTAATTACTCATCAGTGCCTCCTTTGACTATTTGTGCTAGCAGGAATACTTCCCACAAGCCATCCATCGCTAACTAGGCAAGATCTGTTCTTTCAACCACACAGAAAAAGATATATACAAACGTGGCGAACGATACTTTGTCTAAAACTACAAAATACCAGCTGAACGTTAAACCTAAAAATATGGTTATAACTTCCTCTTGTTAGCCTTGGAGTTACTGAAAGCTATGAGCAAATGGTATCCGAGTGATTATTTGGACCCCAAGAAGAAGAGCATTTTTAGGGAGATGTACTATAAATTAATCGATAAGGGGGTTGTTTTCCCTTAGGAAAAAGATTTTAACTATGTCAAGGAGAAGGACTACAATCGATTTAAGTAAAACTATGATAGGTTCAAGAAAATTCAGGATGCGGTTGATAATGAATACAAAGAAACACCTGCACCTAAAGAAATAAATTCTATTGGAAATGTAATGGTCAACTTGCCAGGATAGGATGATAAAAAGAAAGGAAATACTCTTAATTATGACTTGAAATAACTGACGCCTATCATGGACTCTTAGAAAAACATGGAAAAAATAGTCGAGAGAAGCACTTCGGCTTTGAATACAAAATCGGGAGAAGCTGTAAAAGATTTCAATGAAATTACTAAAAGTATATTGAAACCTCAGAAAAAGCAAAGTTTTCAACCTGAATACAGATAAGCCGACGAAAGAAGAAAATCGTTCCTAAGAGAAGATAAAAAATAGATGAAAAATGAAGACTACAACATCAAAATTATGAAACCTGAAGAATAACTTATCAAATCTAGTCTAAAAGATATAAGCAAGACTTTCAAGCAATAGTTCCACACTCCCTCCAAAATACCCTAAAGTCAATCTGTTTATGTGAATTTACCTGAAGAGGTGCAGAACAAACTCAACTTGGGAGCAAACAAGCAATACATAAAGAAACAATATAACGACCGATATCGCTAATAACCCCAGCTATATAAACAAAAGTCACCTTTGAAGATGTCTAGAACTGAAAAACCCCATGAATATCCTCATCATCCTCCGGGGTATCCTCATTATTAGACTCCTGTTAAATCTTTTAGCCATAGATCAATGCCCAAGACAGAAAGGTCAAGAGTTCATGAGACACCGGTTCAAAAAAAGAGTAGATCAGGGATGTGGATGAATACCTTCACTCCTCCTCAGATTCAAAGTCGTCTCAGGATAATGACTCTGTCTCAGATGTCTTAGCAAAGAAAATAGATGAGCATGGACTAAATCCATAGGTTCAGGGAGATAACTGACCTCTTCTATAAAATGAGACTCGATGAATCATTTTTCTAAGTGAAGATAAATTACTTCAAACCTTTGACCATAGCCATGACTAGTTTAAGATAGGAAGCTCTCAAAACAGGAGAATATCCAGGTTCATCAAACCCATTTTATCGTGGAGGCAATATCGAAGTTCGTTTGCTGAAGTAGCAAGGACACAGATTCACCTTGAGTCTAAGAAACACAGATGATGCGGCTTTGCTAGTAGGCTATAAAGATATGGGGCAGTATCGTCACAGTAATCAGATAGAGATCTTAAACTGGGGCAACAAAAAAAGCATAAATTATAATCCATCTTGTTCACTCCTCAAACATCAGTATCTTGACATCAAATTTACAGTTTAGGTAGTCGATCATTCCATGAAGTTCCTGCCATTTGATCTGGCTATCAATGGCTAGGATTGTTTCTTGATGCTGCCTGTCACCTTACTGGATATGAGCTCTGTCCATCCTTTGCATAACCCTAACAATATAGAAAAATATAGTCTAAATGGTGCTACTCTAGTCTGCTAACCCTTCAACTTAGCTAGTGAATAATTGCCGGCTTTTATGGGTGCATTCAGGTTCAAATCATTTTATCCCCAGTCGATACATCAATTTAAAGACAGAATCATTGGAGGATGTACTCTGATTATTCCCACCGACAAGTACCTGCGAACGGAAGATAGAAGTATAATTATTTTAGCTCGACTGGTCAATTACCCCAAGAGAACAATCCAATTGATCGCTCTCCATCACCGAAGAACCACCTAATAGATTGAGTACAGTCAAAAGATCCTTCAATTGTTGTATTTTTTGATGGTAGATCCATGATTGTCAATCATATTTTTATTCATAATGTGTGATTGATGATCAAAGATAAGCATTGAGGTTGGGGAAAGCCTGCTTGAAAGAGGCTCTCATTGACTCTCTATCTTTTTCTGTTAGGCTGTTCCATCGCACGTCGATTTATTCGAGCAAGGTCCAACTTGAATTCTTCATGCCGCTTAGTCCCTTCATTGTTATTTTATTTTATCCTGAGTCCAATCATTAATACTTAAGTTCAGGTCTCTTAGCTTCCTCCAGTCACATCGAATAAGTACTTCCACTCCTTCGTGGGTCAAGTGATTGCGAGAGAGGTCTAACTGTCTGAGTTGAGGCCAGTTTGCCTGCTCAAGGTGGCCTACAGCTGCATCGTTCAGACTCGCCTCAGCTGAATGTTATACTATTTACTGAGGATGAGAGTATGCAGGTCGGTATATTGGGCTGTAACTAGAGCTTTGATGCCCTATTATCGGATGCGATTAGCTCCTAAATTAAGCACCATCAGGTCAGTATAGTTAGCCTTGACAAGAGCCTTGACGGCTTCCTGGTTGATATGCGTTTGGACTAGCTAACACAAAAGGTACATAAGTCGAGCTCAATCATATTTTTCCAAGGGCCACTCAAGATGGCCTCCATTCCTTTATTACCGATTTTATTTTCATCTGAATATATATGATACAATACTTAGGGCCAGATGTCTCAACTAGGTCCAGTTAGTTTTTTTGAGGAATTATACTCCCTGAGTCGTAATGTTGTTGTTGCCAAGTCGAAGAGCAGTCAACTTAGGCCAGTTACCTGCACAGAGGATCTCCAGGCCTGTATCTTAAATGGTGTTATTTGATAGATTAATCTATCTGAGATCTTTCCAGGTTCCATTGACAAGATGACTCATACCAGTAGGGCCAATTCTGTTGCCTTCAAGGATCAGATCTGTCACAATTTGGTATTTTTATTTCATGATTCTTTCTAATTTCTCATTGCAGACCCATCGATATTCTACATTAAAGAATGAGTACTCAGATTTAGATGTCCAACTTTTTTTGAGAAGTTATTGTTGAGAAGTTCATATAAAAATCTGTATAATTTGAAACCTTTAGTTACTTCGGGAGCTGAAGAGTCAGCCCACAATACAATGCCAAACACCAACCATTAACCTTGAACTTGTACCATCACTGGAGCTCCGTAGCTCTTCGGATCTAATTTGCCATTGATTCCGAATACTTTAGGACTCATGGAAGTCAGTTTAGTGTTTGACCTGCATAGTTGGCTCCTTTCTCCTTCATAGCCGACTATCGTAACTTGTGATGTAGGATCAAGTCGATCATAATCAAAGGCAACACCCAGATATCCCATCTAGTCATCCATTGATTTTTATAATTCTAGAACTGAGAAGTCAAGATAATTTTCGCTCTTGACAAGTCCTTCTCCTTAGAAAAGTCCGTCCAAGTAATGTGCTTTTTTGACCTTGACTCTAATAGGTGCTAGTTATCCTCTGAAGACAACATGAAGAGATGAGTATTATTTCCTGCTATCAAATTTCATGCAGTTATGGGCACATGTCAATGCCAGTTGCTTGTGGATCAGGAAAGCAGTTCCTGTAGATAATATTTGTCCTTCATCTTCGGCTTCTACGTAGCCGACACAACATTCAGGATATCCAACTTTAGTTTACACATCTGGCATTTTAGTCATTGACCTATCTGTTTTAAGTTCTGTGCTGCTCTCTTGCACCTGTCCATGTGCTGGTATCGTACTCAACTTTCGTTACTTCCCTTTCTGAGGTGGTGCGGGAGGTTGCGCAGGCACTTTACCTCTCGATATAAGGGAATGCAACAACTTTTCATTGGCCATATGATAGATTTCCTCCTGCACTTCCTGAACGGGCTGTTGTTGTTGCTGTTGAACAGCTCCTTTTTAGTTTTAGTTTCCCATTGATCGATCAAATAAATATTATCAGTCATAAGCCATTCAATTTATATATTTTATAGTTTATTGTTAGATCAGCTAGAGAAGATATGCCTAAACTACAGACTATCTTGTTACTGGCTAGCATTATAATTGCTGTATCAAGCATCAACTTCTTCAATTTGAGACAGTTGAACAAAACCAACGGAGCCATGTGCCTAGATGGTTCTCCTTACGGCATCTACATCTATGAACCTGATCCCAAAGATGTCAAAACTGTGGCCAACAAACTGCTGATCTTTTGGGAAGATATTCCTTTTGGTTGGTGCTACAAGACCAGTACTTCAGCTTCAACTTAATAATGCCACAAATTTATCACTCAAGATAATCTCAATCAATTCGCTTCGTCTGTAAATTGGTCCAGTAACATTAATTTCCTTGATGGCATTTTGAGTGTTGAAAATGGAGGATATTTTACGAATTGGTATAAAGTAATCATCAAGAGTTGTGATGGTGGTAGTTTCTTGGGTAATGCTGATCCGATTGTCTTCAAAAGGCAGAAGATGTACTTCAGAGGATCACAAAATGTCAAAGAAGCAGTCAACTACCTCAATAAAATCAACTTTCTCAAAAATAGAGAAGAAGTTGTCATGGTGGGATCATTCAATTCAGGAGTTGCTGCTCTTCAGTGGAGTGATTACTTCAAGTCACAAACCTCAGGCTCTTTTAGAGTGATAGCTGATGCTACTGTATTTCTCAATAGTCTCAACTATGAAAACAACCAGACTGTAATTGAGGACAGAATGAGACAAATCCAACAATTCACCCTCTAAAGCACCGATTTACCCAATCAAGCTTGTGCTCAGGCCAATAAACCTGACCTTTGGAAGTGTTTCTTTGCAGATGAGTTGATCAAGCACATCAATCATCCTGTTTACTTCCTTCAGTCTCTTTATGATGGATTTGGAATTGCTGAAGTCTTAGGATTTAAGTGTGCTTAAGATACTGCTTCTTTATCTGAGTGCACATAAGAGCACAGGAAAATTATTGAAGAGTATCATTGGAATCTCACCTCGGCATTAAATATCATAACCAAGTAAGAACAACACAGTGCTTATGGGATTTCATGTGTTTCTCACTCATTTTTGGGAATCAGATGGAACAATGATTAGTTCGAAGTTCCTGAGTTAAGCGGTCATCGAGCAATGAACTCTGTATCAAGTTGGGCCTAAGGAAAAGGAAGATAGCTGTATATCGATACTGTTGAATGGCCCAATAACAAGCCATGTGCACGAAAGGCAGTCACCTACAACCTCAAGACTCAATGATCATCCTCATACAAACATATCATAACATATCGATCAAGGTGCTCAATCACTTGGTTGGCTCTTTACTAGTTAGATTCCTTTGTTATTTGCGACAATTTAATAAAGTTACTCAACTTCTTCCTTCTCTCCTTTTTAATTTATTTTTACTCGTTGAATGGCGAGGATAAGTTTTTAGTTTTGAGCTAATCCTTTGATTGAATCCATCGGTAATTTCAGTTCTACTTTCTGACTCTCTGTGCTTTCGTTAAGTCCATTCATGGAATCTTCAGGTAGAAATTTATTGATGCTTGCTTCTGAAAGCATATTGATGACACATTCAGAAATATCCAGAACATTTCTGTTGTTGACTTTGCTAAGCTTTATCTTTGAGTTTTGGGAAATGTTGGAGATCGAGATGCTGTCCATTTTAGAAAA
>Ga0100402_1006123_pt1 | contig 12065 bp, 13 predicted proteins | sample CryGeyme20150102_FD_80419 | JGI IMG/M metagenome (GOLD analysis project Ga0100402, IMG submission 80419) | Groundwater microbial communities from Crystal Geyser aquifers in Utah, USA - Crystal Geyser metaG 2015-0102 | ecosystem: Environmental > Aquatic > Deep subsurface > Groundwater | place...
ATTCCTTTAATCTTGATTAATTCATATTGCTGCAATATTGGGAGCATAAGTCTATTTCTATAATGAACGTTCAATAAATTAAATGATTCTGTTATTAATATTCCAATAAAGCAGCCTTTGACTTGCTCTTAGCATATATCGATCAGCCTTTGAAAGCTTTCATGCTAACCAGGGTTATTTTCGTTATTTTTACTTTTCTTTATGGAAACTTTTAACAAAGTTGATTAAAAATCGACAACTTGCAAAGTTTATGAATTACAATAAAATACAGATCATTTAAAGAGAAGTTTAGAAAACCAGTCTGATGTTAAGATGTAATTTTTTTATGGTAAACTTTGCTTTGGAAGAGCTTAATCTCAAAAATAAACGGACTTCAGGAAAGCACCATTGTTACATAAAATAACATTTACCTTCAACAATAGCAGTCCAACCATTATGATGAGCATGATTTAGTGAAATTGCGATAACCTGAAATAATATAGCATGGGTGATACAAACTAATAATTTGAAATTGAGCATGAGAGGAGATCAGGGTAGCACTCAACACCAGCGATGATTTAATTTATTGATTCTTCTCGATTGTTAACTGTAGGCCTTAAAATATAGAAAAAAATTATTGATATGCTATATTATTTAACCTTAAACAAAAAACGTAAATGTTTCGAAACGAAAACAGCCACCCTTACGACAGCTTCCTATGTTCAGTGTGCCCTCAAAGTCATCAAGCAACAAAACCTCAAGCCAGAAGATCTACGACCTATCAAAAAAAATCTCTCAAGAGGTCTAAGGCCCAAAAAACACACACTGCCCAGCCTCTATTAACCTAGAGACCTATCCTTACCAACCACTGCCTGCCTCCTATGGTCAAAAACACTGTCCTTAGGTCACCTGAAGTCCATTTCACATTCCAAAATTCAATCTCACCACAGAGAGCTTACAATCAACATCCCTCAACAAACAATCAATATGCTTACAGTCAACCAAAAATTCAACTCAATATCAAGCAAGAACAAGCAGACCCCATGCTTTCTAAGAACGATACCACCACTCATTGCTCAAGCATCATGGACAAAGAATATAAACCCAAAGTCAATAAAAAACTCTTAAGAATTCCGAGTCGACAGCGGAGAGTTGACTCTATGACTTCTTCAACATAGTTAGTCAGTCCGACTTTCAACTGGAGATAATCTTCAGCAAGCTCATATTCCTCAATGGTAGAATAAATTCCCAAAAACAGACTGAGCCTCCTGCCAGTAAAATAAGAAGAATAATTGAACATCAGAACAAGCGACTTCAAAGAATCTGAGCTGAGGACAACAAATAACACCAACAAGACAGACCGTACAAGCCTCAGTCCTCACAAAAGTTTGATCAATAAATCAAAATCATATCCCAAGAGTTCCCTTTTCATGAACATTCGCAAAACTGAAACAATGTTTTCAGATTCTGACGACTAGGAATAAGATGATGCTTAAAATTCAGTGGTTATCGATGACCACAAAAGCCTCCTTGCTAAGATCGCCGAACATCATCAGGAAAACTCCAGTGCTGACTCCAGAATTGTTGAAGTTTGATATTTTTCTACTGTTTACTTCTTACTTTTGTTGTTATTAGTACACTCGGTTGGACCTTACATCATTGACTTACTTTCTATAACAAAATCAATAAAGCTATGAACAGTCTGGATGAAAGAAACTATTAATAAAATAGATAGGACACAGCCGAGCCAGTGGACCCCTCTTCATTCTATTAAATTGTTTAATACCCCCAGGAAGGTTTGTGCAATCAGTTGACAGGCGTCCTCATTCGTCCGCCTCGATTCACATATGACCCCATTCTCATCAGACCGAACGTTCATAAAGAAGAAAGATATACCTTTCGTACCGTCAATGTTGGCTTCGAAATGACCATTTACTAACAAGATCCCACCAATTACATGGTTTTATATTTACATGGAAATGGATCAAGTAGAGTCTAGGGTAGCCTTCTTCTCAGATATCTTCCTGAAGGAGTTGGGCTGGCCTGCTTTGATTTCAATGGCTGTGGTAATCGGAACGAATCCTAGTACATCACACTGGGTCAAAATTAAAGCATAGAAGTCGACATAGCTGCCAGATATTTAAAATAGGAAGGATATCAGGTGGTCGGATGGGGCCGCAGCATGGGAGGTGTTAGTCTTCTCAAAAGCAAGGAAATCGACATCATGGTATCAGATTCAGCATACTCTAATTTGACAAATTTGTGCAAATAGTCTACCTCTAAATTTGTGCCTTCCCCTTGCTGCTGTATCTTTTATGCCTGCTTCCCTTGCATTTTCAGCTGTATCAAGTCTAAAGTTTAGTCCAGGTCTGGCCTTAAAATTGAAAATATGGATGTTGCCGGACATCTCAGCAAAATCAGCAAGTAGAACAGTAAGAAAGCAATATTATTCATCCATGGGGAAAATGATACCCTGGTGCCAGTTTCGCATGCTCAAATTTTACATGATGCTTTCAATGGTAAAAAAAAAATACTACTGTTCAATGGCTCTCACAATGGCTCCAGGCCTCGCTCAGTCATCAATCGCTGCTTTTAATTCATCTAATAGTGCCTATCAGAAAGCCAAAAACTGCCTAAAAACAACAAGAAACTCAATTAGATGCAGTAGCTTCAAAGCATAAATGCAACTTTTCCTACCTTGAAAAAAGAGTAAAGATCAAAATAAGCCAGGCCGACTATTATCCACATTCGCAACAAACTCAACAGTACAGATCATGAGCGCAGCATGACAGGATCGAACCTCAATACAGAATAACCTCTGGGTGCCTCCGATGCTAAGTTGTTGCCCGAGGAGGCACATGAATAAAGCGAGGATACATCTGGTAAGATCAAGTTGGCATTTTCAGACGATCCATCGTAAAAATAAGCAAAATATCCCAATAGTTTTGCCCAAGCAGCCCAGTAATCTGAATCCGAGTCCTAAAAGAATAAAAATTTGAACCAGTACCTCAAACAGCACTAGACCTTTAAGCGTATATTTAACCATTAATGATATTTATCAATCTGGGCCGACCTTTTATCTGTTACTGGTAGGATAGCAGATGGAAATGCATCATGATGTCACAGTTGATATAATAATTTAATTTTGTTCATTTTAAAATAACATCCATGTCCGTGACCGCCAGCATTCCCTCCGATAACACAATTTTTCATGATTATCATGATAATGTATTGTTGGACACCACTGTTAAACCACCAGCCAATTCCTCCTTCATCCCACATTGCCTCAAAACCTGCCTCCTCAATAATGTCAACATCTCTCCTCAAGAAAAATACTGCCTGGCCAGTTGCTATCAAAGAGAGGCCAGAAAAATGCCCCATCGGCCCAGACTTAACATACTCTGACCCTGATTATTTCCCTACTATATTCATGCCATACCTCTCTATTTAAACTATTTCGCCACAATGCTTAACATCCTCATCACAAAATATAAGCAAGTGATGCTTCTGCGCTCACCTTGGTCAATTCATTAGCAGGAAGGAAGTAACTCTATACGAACAGTTGACAAATCAAAACTATAACCCTTCACATCAGATCGCAACTGCTCTCCTCTTATTCCTTCTTCTTTTCTTAAGTGGGGAGTGTCTATGCTGATGCCTTTTTTTTCTGAGTGAGCATGGCTTCCTGCTGATCGATTTTCTACTCATAACACAACAACACATAATTGCCATCTTTGTCCTTCTTGCACTGCTCCTTGATCTCCCGCAGTTCCTTTGATGCAGCAAACTGAGGCTTTTCTTTGAGCTTGTTGGTGAGGAAGAAGTACCGGAAAGGGTTTGCTTTGTTGGTGGAGATGTAGGAGGTCAATTCTGATATTTTGGTATGCGAAGGGACGAAGATGGTGATTTTGGAGAACTAAGCTACCGCCTCTTCCATGAAGATGATGGAGAAGTGAGCATGCTACTTGCTGTCGGGGAGACCGATGAAATTTGTGAATACGTTATCTTTCATTATGACTGTGACTTGATACTTAAAATATCAATAGAGCTCAGCCACACAAGAAAAGTATAGTTCACAATGCGCAAAATAAGAAGATCTGGCTGGATAATTCAAGACAATCGGCTGGGATAATTAAATGTCTAATAAAAATATGACGGCCGTCACCTATTTTCGTAACCCTAGCCTCAAAAGCCATACAGTGCCAGCCTAACCTTACTCGCTTTCTCGGCATCAGAGCAATCACTACCAGCAATCAGTCAAAAAGTCCTCTTTGGTCTTTCTTTCCACCCTCATGCAAATCGAAAAGAGCAACATCACTGACCTCCAATAAAACTCTAAGCGGCAATCATAACCTGAGTAGGCGACAACCCTTATCACTTACCAACCAGAATCGCCATCCCCTCGCATGAAACACAGGATATAGCCCTAATACGAGCACTACTACGCCAGCAAAGCCAAAAAGATGTAGAATGATGAGAGGTCAATCACTAACTTGATTGGGATGTTTCAACCTCGGAGACCCAACAAGAAAGAAATATTGTTTGTATCTAAAACATTAGAAAGAAATCGCACCTTCACCACAATTCCTGTGGAGAAGAATCAGGGATCGACTGAACGAAAGATAGAGAGTAAAAAAATGGGAGATGGGTTCTATGAGTTGATGTTGAAAAAGAACCAAAAAGTGAAGAATTAGAAAAAAAGGGGAGAGTAAAAAGGATTCACAGAGCATGATAGGAAGGAAATAATCAACAGAGCAAATCACATAGCTAATATATATTCACAGTTCAAAGTCAATAGTAACAGAGCAAGAATGCTTACTCAGGCTACTCAGTCCAGAAAGACCCCTAAATCATGTAGCCAGTCAGTTTCTATTCCCTCCAGACCTCCCAAAAAATAGAATAGATAGTTCAGATGGACTCGCATAGGTAGCCGCTAGCCTTTCAAACTCAAAACAACCCCTATCTGATTATCTGATTTTTCATTTCTTATCGCAAAATTTTATAAATATAGAAAACGGATGTTCATCTCCCGCAAGACCGTTAAACTGCCTACTCTCAAAAGTAGACCATCTACAATTCAGACAAAGTCTCCAATTAGCAAGTGGAAGGCTAGAGTGCAATCGACCAACTTCGCTCAACAACCAACCATCGCCATCGTCCCTAGACCGAAGTTACTCGCTACCCTGTATTCAACATGCTGCTGGCCATTGCCTTTTTGGTGGCGTTCATCTATTTGATGTATTCTGTGAATGGCGGCAGTAACAGCATTCCAGGTTTCAACGAGAGGTACATCGATGATCATTCATAGGTTGTGGTGGCAATACCTGCTGTCATTGATAGCTCTATTAGTTTCTGTGCTTTTGCTAATTCTGTCGCAGATCGAGACAGTTGAAATAGCTCGTGATACCATCACATTCAGCAAGTAAGAAGAATACTAAACAGATCAATTTTACTGGGATTCTACAAATGGGAGATCAAGTAGCGAGATCTGGGGGAGTTACTCGGCATTTCCATCATCAAAAAAGGCATCTAAAGTTAGTCATATTCTATTCAGGGATTACTTTCACCAACAGCAGCTACTTCTTGGTTTTTAACTTCCGCCCTTATTAATAAATACAGGCACTCTAGTGCAGCTCCGACATCACGGCAACCGAATACCTCGAGCAACTCAAGTCGCACGTCCCTCATCTCCGTCGTTCCCAACATCGCATTTCAGTCAAAAACATAGTGGAGAAATGATGATTTTCTATAAATATAACAGTATGAACAAGTTCCTCAAAAGAAATAGAGAAGACCTCAAGGATAAAATATACAGCAAACTGGCACTATCTCATGAAGAAGAGGAGCGAGACTCAACACCAGCACTATAGTTGGATCGGGCTTTGCGTGAAGCAGGTATGAATAAGATGAAATAGAGAAGAAAAAAATAGGAATTAGGAAGTTGGTGAGCCAACATTCACCGCATCTATAATTTTCCGATGAGATGGCACAGCTCAGATGGAGGATTTAGGCCTTAAGAAATTTCACAAGCGATAAAAGACACGGACTGAACAATCCCAACAGCACTTCCCTCACAGGAAACGGCGGTTCCAACGTCAACAAAGATCTCACATTTGATGAATTGTACGAGCAGCAGAAGAAAAAGTTCAATCTTCTCAAATAGAGAAGAAAAACCAAGACTTCTGATCCAAAGTACATCGAAATGATTGGCAATTTGCAAGCCAGGAAAGAGAAGCGTAAGAGCATGGCAAAGAGCAAAGTCGACTAGCAAATGCAACTACTCAACCAACATCTATCGGAAGACAACTACCAGTGAATCAATTCAATTTTCTTATCCGGTGATTATTATGCTTACTCTCTACAGTCCAGTTTATTATAACCTAAATATTAAGTTTTCGCAATCGAAAAACTCATGGGTCTTCTAGCTCTACTCCTGCTGTTCACTCTCGTCATCAATTGTGATTCGGTCGTCGTAGCATGTCCTACGGGGGCAGCTCTAATCCCGAATTGTATCACCTGCATCACTTCGGGAAACAACATTATCTGCTAGACTTGTCTCAACGGATACTATTTGTTAGGATCATCTTGTGTAGCCTGCAGCCTGGCCATAGCCAACTGCCAGTTTTGCACCAAAAATACAGCCCAGCAGCTCACCTGCTCTGTCTGTCTCACTGGCGGACTGCTCAATGGAACCTGTCAGAACTGCTCTGCCATTTCGGGATGCACCAGTTGTCAGGTGATATCAAATCAACTCCGATGTGTGACCTGCACAACAGGAATGGTCTATTACTCAGTCCAGAATAGCTGTGTAGCTTGTCAGATTAATAATTGCTCAAGTTGTACAGTCAACAGCTCCGGCTTTTTTAATTGTTCATCATGCAATGTGGGATACTATCTCAGCAACAATGTATGTCTGCTCTGTGCATCAGCCATCCAATACTGCTCTTCCTGCTTGACCAACGCCAATAATGAGGTGGTATGTGCTAGTTGCGCCTCAAGCGTGATGTACCCATCAAATAAGGCTTGTGTGGTTAATTGTACACTAGCAGGGCAACCGACCTGCCAAACTTGCAACATAACTGCCATAACAAATGGAATCACCACCTGCTCGAGCTGTATAGCTGGATACTATCTGAATACAGCCACTCAATTGTGCTAATCATGTAGCGGCAGTATCAGCGGATGCCTTAATTGCACGTTGGCAGCAGGAAAAACCAGCTGTTTGCAATGTATATCTGGATATTATCTTTCTTCAGGAAGCTGTCTGCTATGCTCGACTATCACAGCCAATTGTTAGCAGTGCCAAGTCAGCTCAACAGTCACCTGCACTCAATGCAAATCAGGCTATTACCTCAATTCAACAGATAAAAATTGTTACTCTTGCAGTAATTCGCCATATGTCAATGCTAGTTTCGCTCCAGGAACTTGTGCAGTATGCCAGGTGGGCACGGATGGTTTGTTGGCTTGTACACAGTGCACAGTCGCCTATTATTTCAGTGGCGGAGTCTGTGTGAGTTGCGCTATTACTATAGCTAACTGCTCTACCTGCAGTACAGGTCTGATCTGCACCCAATGTATAGCTGGCTCTCTTTTATCCAATGGAGCCTGTTCACCTTGCTCGAACACTTACGCCAACTGTCTATACTGTAATTCAGTCTAATGCACCGATTGCATGATAAACTACTACACTACAGACAACAAGGTGTGTGTGGCCAACTGTTTAGTCGCCAACTGTCAGACCTGTCAGACCAAGAACAACCTGATTTGTGCAGCATGCAAACAAGGATACAATTTACTGTCGGGGCAGTGCCAAATGACTATTTGCTAGGGTGCTTTGGCATTTAATGGAATAGCATGTTCCTGCCCAATTTTGAATTATGTGAGTGGATCGCAATGCCTACCCTGCTCCGCCAATAATTGTCTCTACTGTGGAAGCAACATATGCACAGCCTGTCTGAGAGGATACTATCTCACGACAAATTATATATGTTCTATCTGCCCCAGTCGCTGCCAACTATGTACTGCAAGCAACTCATGTCTGCTCTGCGACGACGGCTACTACTTCACAGGATTAATCTGCTCTAAAATAACAGATAAAGTGGCAACATTAGCTGGCCTCTTCAAGCTAAACAACCTCAACGCTATCTGTGGATAGGGCTGTTTGAGATGCACCTCTGAAACAAGCTGTTCAGACTGCTACCGAGGGTACTACTTGAATGTGAGCAAATGCGTGCAATGTTCTGAAAATTGTCTAGCTTGCAATTTAGCATCGAGTAATGAAACCAACAGTACCTGCCTTTTGTGTGCATCTGGAACAGCAAAAATCAATAATGTTTGTACGACCTGCAGTGACCCAAATTGTATCAGTTGTGATTTTAATGCATAATTCTGCCTGCAATGTCGAGTCACCTACACGGCGACATCGACAGGGGGTTGCCTGGCTTGTGCTTCACATTGCGATTTTTGTGACTCTAACGGACCGGGTACTTGTGATCCCACTTCCTGTTCGATCGGCTACACACGCTACAACTATGCCACTTGTTTGCCATGTCTAGGTGGTTGTTCCTCTTGCAACGCCATCTTTCCCTTCACTTGCATCGGCTGCCTCATCGGTTCTTACAATTAGACCACCACGGGACAATGCCTCAATTGTCCTTAAGGATGCTACAACTGTAGCAGTTCGACTGTGTGCACTTCCTGCTTAGAGTACTATTATCTAAGTGGTGGGCAATGTGTAATGTATTGTAGTTTACCTTGTGTTAATTGTAACTGGAGCAACGGAAACCAGATATGTTCTGGATGTTTGAGGGGATATACACTGATAGGTGGTGTCTGTAGCCCTTCGCTGGCTTGCTCTAACTCGGTTATCTGTTAGTTCTGTCCAATGGAATATTTTGCTTATAAGGGAGTGTGCTATAGTTGTCCTTCTTTCTGTGGCAGCTGTGCCTTCAATGCTCCATCACCTACCTTCGTCATTTCTGGCAACAACTACCTCAGTTACACCAGCTGTTCTTTCTGTCTCTAAGGATATTACCTCTCCTCATCTACTAAAACCTGCACCCTCTGCCCCAGCAACTGTAAAATTTGTTCATCATCCAAAAACTGCGTCATATGCAAGAAGGGATACTTCATGGAAAAAAGATACTACAACTTCGGAGTGACCAGTTAGTATGGCATTGGGCAATGCTTGACCTGCAGCAGCAATTGTCTTACTTGCTAGCTAAGCCCTAATAGATGCACCAGTTGCAGTACTGGGGAGAAGCTGGTCAGCTTCAAGTGTATGTCAGATAGTAGTGTCATTTTTAGTTTAACTTTGGCTGTGGCTACCTCAGTAACGGCTGCAGGAATCACAGCCAGTTACTAACAAATCATGAATGATCTATATACTGCCTTCGGTGAGCCTTACGCCAGTAATTCTGCACTGGTCACTATCACTTCCCTACAACTTGGGTCACTCGTCATCAACGGAGCAGCTTCCACCAGTACGATCGATTCAAATACTGCATACACCAACATCCAATCTGGTCTACAAAATACACAATCTTTCGGCGGATACACTCTCTCAAGCCATACTGTGCAAGCTTAAGGGTTTGTTCCATCATCTGAATCATCAGAATCAGTCAGTCCTATTTTGATTGTGATAATTGTTGGTAGTATAGTGGGAGTAGTTTTAATTGTGCTGTGCATCTGCTGCCTGGCCAGGAGAAATAGAGCCAAACAAGCAGAATAAGAAGGGGAAGAAATTCAGACTGGAACAGAGCAGCCTCCTACTTCTAAAAGCATGATTCAACGCAACATGACCGATATATAATCCTAATTCGATAATCCAAACCCCCCACCTGTTTCTCACCGCTAGGTCAAAAGGAAAAGATAAGTTAGTCACATTTCAAGGATGATCAGCTAAGAGCCAAATGGTGATTTATCTCGATAGACCCGCAAGCAGAAACATCAGGGGAAGCGGGTTAGCTACAAAGAACAAGATATCGTTTATGATGAAAGATAAAAATCAAGCAGATACCCATAATAAGGACCTTCCAGGAGTAGATATCCAGAGTCACAATCAAGACGACCCTCACATCGAGAAAAGGAACAGCTAGATAGAACAATATAGAAAAGCAAAGCCAATAATTACATAGACTATGGCAGTGAATCACAATCCTCCAATTATTATCGTTCAACCAACATGCGCCCTTAGTCCTCCTCTCCCTATCTACCCAACGACACTCACCTTTCCCGTAACCACCAGCCCCCAGCTTCCTCTTCTGGTGGCAAACGTTCAGGTTCGGTCGAGAAGAAGCAACCCAATAAAAATACCTACTACATTTGAATATTATCATATCATAGTGTTTATCCTACTAGCTTATTGATTGATTCTATCTATTTTAACATGATGGAGGAGTTACTGGAAAGTGATTTTGAGCAGCTACACCCTTAGTGCACCAGAAAGGTTGAACTGAGGAGAATGTGCCCGATGAATGAAGCCAAACCAAGGAAAGGAAGGAGAGATATAGAGGAATAGGATTCGGATACTTTGGAGGAATGGGCAAATAAGGGATAACTGGCGTTTCTGCACGACCAGCAAGAATGGGGCAACAACACGGATGGCAATGAGTGGGTAGCTACCCAACGAAAGCTCAAACAAAGAGAACTGGCTCACACAGCCTCCAAGGATGACTTCCATTAATATGTGGTCTCATATGTTGAATACAAAGCTGACTCGCTAGCTCTCAATCCCGTTGGGTAAAAATCCTTCGAGCGCTTTACAGATAAAGATTTTCCTGCGACTCAGGAATCTTTAACGGGTTAGTGGGGATCTCTAAAAAAATACGAAGGGGTGAAGTGGAAAAAGATTAGCGAAATGATGAAGGATTGTCGAATATTTGATGGTAAGGTCAGTCCTCGAAGCATCAGGGAAGGTCGGGTAGGAGATGGATATTTTTTAGCTGCACTTGCTGCCTTGGCTGAAAGACCCGATCGCATTTTCAATATTTTCGTGACCCACGAAATCAACAAGCAGCACCGTTTTGCCATTAAGATGTTGCTCAAAGGTAGATTACAAGTTGTAGAGGTTGATGAATACTTCCCCTACTTCAACAAATAAGCTGTTTGTTCAGGAACAAAAAACCATAATGAATTATGGGTGATGATCCTCGAAAAGGCTAGAGCTAAACTTTTTGGCAATTATATGGCCATATCATCTGGACATGTGTCAGAGTGTTTGCATGACCTCACCTGTGCACCCGTCAACTTCATCCCCCTCAAAAACAATAGCAAGCTCAACTAGGATAAAATATGGAAATATTTACTGAAGGGTACGAAGAAGGAGTATGCTATGTGTGCCTCTTTGAGCAAAGGGGCAGAGGCCATGCTAAGTGAAACTGGACCTGTTTAAGGAAATACTGAAACTATCCTGAACGCATTTTACTTGAATCATGAAGGAAATCGCGTGAAGATGCTCCAGATGCGCAACCCATGGAGCAACAAAAAGCTATAAAACAGTCATAAGGTCAAATGGAGCTACAACAATCCCAACTGGAAAAACATTGAAAAATAGTAAAAAGAAAGGCTCAAGTTTGAGGAGGGAAAAAATTAAGGAATTTTCTACACTTCCTTCGATTAGTTTTTATTGAATTATCGCTCCCTTACAGTTGCATAAATTGATGATCAAGCCCACTATGTGTACTAGACTGCTCGAGACCCAACGTCGTAAGGTGTATGCTTCAAGGTGGAATTATATGACACAACGGACTATACCTTCCAAATCGACTCTTGCCCCAAAAATATGCTGTCCGTAAAAGATAACAACTACTACTGCTACCCACCCGTCACATGCAAAATTCTTAGTGGTCGCAATAGATAACTTGTTGATTAATTCAAAGGCGAAGGACAGAACAACCATCATACTCTCAAGCTGAGCAAGGGAACCTACTACGTCAATGTGCTGGTTATTTTTGATCCTTAGTTTGAAAGATAATTTGATGTGACTCTTGGCCTTTACTCACGAGGTGGATGCTCAATCAAGCTTGCTGATACCAAGGAACAGAGCGAATTGAGCGTAGTGTATGAGGACAAAGTTCAGGGAAGAA
>Ga0100402_1006124_pt1 | contig 12064 bp, 11 predicted proteins | sample CryGeyme20150102_FD_80419 | JGI IMG/M metagenome (GOLD analysis project Ga0100402, IMG submission 80419) | Groundwater microbial communities from Crystal Geyser aquifers in Utah, USA - Crystal Geyser metaG 2015-0102 | ecosystem: Environmental > Aquatic > Deep subsurface > Groundwater | place...
ATCGTCGTAGCGCTGCTTACGCATATATAAATCAGCCAATAATGCATACGATTGATTTGCCGAATCGGCATGGCCGGAAATAAAAATGCGCAGCAACTCATACGCTTTCAAATCTTCGCCACGTTGGGCAGCAAGCTCGCTTCGCTGGAGCACAACATTTTCTTCATTAGGAAAAAGCTGCTGCATTTTTGCCAACACTTGGTCGGCTTGCTTGTAGTTACCCTGCTCCATATACAGCTGCACCTGATACTGACGCAACTGCAAGTGCTCATGGCGCTTAATACCATCATGCAGCAAGGCATGGGCTCGCACAAACTGCTCGCGACTTACTTCCAAGCGCACCAACAATAATCTTGCTTTCACAAAATCAGGATTCACATCAATGAATGCCTGCAACATCTCTGCTGCTTGGGCTAATGCATTGTTGGTAATGAGTATTTGCGCATAGAGCATCTGGTATTCAGCCAAATCCTCACCAGCAAGTGAATCTTGTACCGATGCAGGCATCGCTTCAATCACATGGCGTGCTTCAAGCACATGATTGGTGGATAAAAGCAAGTTTGCTAATTCCAAACGTGGTGTGAATGCTAGTTCATCTTTTTGCAAAATCGCTTGTAAGAATTGAATCGCCAAAGTCGGTTGACCTTGGCTAAGTGCATTTTGTGATGCTAGGTATAAAAACTCGACGTCCATACGCTCAAGCGAAACTGATGATGGCTCATTTTCAGCTGTCTGTTTGGTGTTAACTTTAGGCTCACTCGCAGAATCTGCTTTTGGCGTGCTCTGACAGCCGGAAAAAAGAACCAATAAAATTGTGCAAAAGAAAAATTGCATCCACAAAGGTAAAGCTCTCAAGGTTGAAGACGCAATGCCTGAAAACGGCCACCTTCAGCCACATCATTGCTCAATACCCAACCGTTAACTTCAGCAACTTGGCCTTGGCAAACGCTAATAATAGGATAGATAAAACCTTCCCAAGCGCTTTGCAAATCCGTTGGCGAAGGTTGTGCAGGGCAATCAGGGTGTGAATGAAATACGCCAATAATTTCTTGGCCCGAACCGCGTAAAGATTTATCAACAGCTTGGTAACCGGCAGGGTCAAGTTGAAAGCGATCCGCTGCGCGCTCTTCATTGATATTCGTCACTTGGTGCACAGATTGAACATGCCAACCTAACGCAGAGCTTGTTCCCACCAACAGCCCACAAATCTCATCGGGGTAGCCAGTCACTGCCATAGCTTTCATCTGAACCATCGCTTCATCATCAAAATCACAAAGAAGCTGGCTTGGTGAAGACTCAAGAACGTTTAAGTAGGCATCACTTAAAAACCGTTCTGGCACAGGCACTACGATATCCTTCATCTTTCAAAGTACCTTGGAGAAACTATTTTGCTGCGCTTTCAGTCTTAAATGCTCATCAAAGACCATAGCAACATTGCGAATCATCAACCGACCAGCAGGCAAAACCTGTAAACTGGTATCGGTCATCGTCAGCAAGCCATCCTCTTCCATCGTTTTTAAATCTTCAAATGCGTCAAGGAAATGCTTTTTGAAGATAATACCATAGCGCTGCTCAAACATGGTGAAATCAAGCGCAAAGTCACACATCAAACGCATGATAACCGCACGGCGCAAATGATCTTCTGCGGATAAGGTATAACCTTTAAACACTGCCAAACCATCTTCTTCAATAGCCTTGGTGTACGCATCCATATCTTTATAATTCTGAAAGAAACTACCACCCACATAACCAATCGAGGTCAAACCCAAGCCAATCAAATCGCAATCAGCTTGTGTGGAGTAACCCTGGAAATTTCGATACAACTCACCCTTTTGCTGGGCAATGGTGAGCTCATCATTGGGTTTGGCAAAATGATCCATGCCGATAAACACATATCCAGCATCCAGCAGCTTATTGATGCTGTGCTCTAGGATGTTCAACTTTTCTTGCGGCGTTGGCATTGCCTTCTCATCAATACGGCGCTGCGGCATAAACATTTCCGGTAAATGCGCGTAATTAAATAAAGCGATACGGTCTGGGCTAAATTCGATAATCGTATCTAGCGTAGCATCAAAAGTTTCCACCGTTTGATGCGGCAAGCCGTACATCAAATCGATGTTCATCGAGCGAAAACCTTCAGCGCGAGCATCATCCAGCACTTGAAGTGTCACTTCTTTACTCTGAATCCGATTGACTGATTTTTGCACACTCGGGTCAAAGTCTTGCACCCCCATACTCATGCGATTAAAACCAACTTCACGCAATGTTTTTACCGTTTCCGGCGTGCATTCACGCGGATCCATTTCAATGCTGTATTCAGCATCAGCATCATCAACAAATTGAAACGACTCGCGTAATTTGCCCATCAGCGCACGAATTTGCACATCATTCAAAAAGGTCGGGGTTCCGCCGCCAAAATGCAGTTGCGTCACTGGCCTGGTTTTACCTACCAAACTGGCAACCTTATCAATTTCTTTAAACAGCAAATCCAAATAAGGCGCCGCTCTATCATACTGCTTGGTGACAATTTTGTTGCAGCCACAGTAGTAGCAAACGGTATTACAAAAGGGAATATGGATATAAAGCGAAAGTGGTGCCTGTTGTGTTGCCACATAACTTAATGTTTCGGCATAGGTTTTTGCATTAATACCAGCATGAAACATCGGCGCTGTTGGATAAGATGTATAGCGTGGGCCAGACTTGTCATGCTTTTTAATAAGTGCCAAGTCGAAAAGATCAGCGCCACCCAATTGGGTGGCGCTTTTCGGAACTACGTTCATATTATTTTATCTCTTTACGAATGTAAGCAATCAAATCTTGAGAGTCATCTTCACTCAAATGCGCAACTTTTTGACCCGCACGATTCACATGGCGACCATGACGAATACGTAGGTTTAAAGCGTAATCACTAAGCTCAGAAACTGAAGATTTATGCGCAAGGTTGCCTGTGAGGGCAATTTTAGAAGGGGTGCTATGGCAAGACTGACACGTTGAAGCAAACAACTTCTTACCTTTCTTGGCATCGGCCTGATAACGAAGCTCATGCACATAATGGGAAATATCTTGTATATCATCATTGCTCAATTGGTGGCGTTTACCTGTCATGATGGTGTTGGCACGACCATAACGAATGGTGTGCGCCACATCATGTAGACTCAGTGTTGAATACACCAAGTTTTTAGCGCCCATGCCGGTTTTTGCACGACCGTCCATGCCATGGCATGTAGAGCAAACAGCTTCAAAACGTTTTTTGCCCATAGCCAAGTCCACTTTACGTTCAAAGGTTTGGATATAATCAATCACATCTTCAATGTCATGCTCGTCCAAATCATACTTTTTAGGTGTCATGGCCGTACCTTGAATACCATAAGCAATAATGCGGCGAAACTCATCACGATCGACAATTTCAGCCAAGGCTGTGAGGTCGCGTGCTGGATAAGGTTTGAGCGCTTGTCCCATCTCCGAAACTTTTCCGTCCATGCCATGACAAGAAGCGCAATTGGCTTTAAACAATGCCTTTCCAGGCATTTCTTCAGCGACAGCACCACCTATCAATAGGGAAAACATCCCAACAAACATTCCAACTTTTTTCAGCATACTCCCTCCAGAATATCTTCTTTATTTTTGCGCTTGGATATACAAAACCAAGGCATCAATCTCTTCAGCAGAAAACTTTTCACCAAATTTTGGCATACGGTTTTGACCATTGGTAATGGCAGACCTTAATGCTTCAGAATCAGAATTCATACCTTTTACAGCAGGCCCAGTTTTATTTTTATCAATAGCATGGCACATCGCACATTTCTTTTTAAAAAGTTTGGCGGCATCAATACCTTCAGCCGCGTCATTTGCATACGTTACAGTCGCACCCATTAATACGGTTGAAATAACCAAGCCCAGTTGCATCATTTTTTTCATTTCACTTCTCCTTTTCTACACTTCAGTTAATACAGATTTAGCCTTGTACAACCACATCTGATAAACCGACAACAAAATTTGCACCCAGAGCGAAACGCCCATGAGTCCGCCAGAAAGCACAACAACATAAGCAAATTCAGGGATAATTTTGGTAATATACCAAGATAAAATATCAAGAATAACCGCTACGAACGGCACAATCACCGCAACACGTTTCCAAAATGCTGGTAACTCACATAGCAAGAAAATTCTACCCACGAAAAACAGAATAAAAGCAATACCAAACAAATGAATATGTGATACACGCACCAAGGCTGGAATCGTAGCACCTGTGTCTTGCTCGGTCAGTGCTATAACATTGGCATAACTTTCCAATGATGGAATATTCATACCGCTTTCAACGGAGTGACAACCAATGCAATTATCATCAAAAATCATCCGAATTCTTGAATCATATATCTCTTCGGTTGCGCCACTGTTAATCCAATCTAGAATTTCCAACTTGGCGGCATCCGATGGCAGGTTTATACCCATAGGGCCATTGATCGCTGCACCCAAACGTGTTTGGTCATGGCTTCCTGAATAAGCAATCATGACATCATCTACCGACAAACCCGGCTTTCCATCACGGCCCTCATGCGAATAGTACATATGCAGCAACGCAAAAAGGTAAGCAAGACCTATCATGAGCAGAAACATGGAATCCAACAATTTTTCACTTACGGATGTATCAGAAAACCTACGATAATGAGCCAAAAGGCACCTCTAAAAAACCACTATTTTTCGAACAAGTGGCACCCTGCGCTCTTATACCCTTTCTTGCAACAGTGTTTTTTCAAGCCAACGATGTGCTGAAGCCTCATCAGTAAAATATCCATTCATCTGGGCGAGATAAGCTTGATTTAACAACTCACCCATCCTCGGAGATGGTGACACTGCATGAATCAAAAGCATCTTACCTGTGACAATAGGCTTCACGCTAAACATCAAACAATCGTTCGCCAAAGCAAGCTCTCGCCATATCAAAGCTGGTCGCGAAGCGGGCAAAGGCGGGCAGCCTGCAGCATCGGCTTCAGTGAGCATTTCCCAAAGATGGATATTGGCAGGGTAAAGCCTATGGGCGAGATGGCGCACATTGGCTGGCTCAGGGCTTTGCGCAAAATGCAGCACATGCTGCGCCACAAGAGGCATCACCACTGCCACGATTTTTTTAGGGCAACCCAAAGAGAACAGAAAGTCTCGTGCAATTTCAACACCGACATGTTCATGATCAACACAACTCACATGACCTTTCGCATCCACTCGTGTCGTTTGCGGCTTACCCAAGTCATGCACCAAGGCTGCTAACATCAAAATCAATCGCTCATCCGCAGAGCTCTGCTCCCTGTCACAAATGCTGGCCATAGCATCAAGCACCAATTTCGTATGGGTCCACACATCACCTTCGGGGTGCCATTTTTTATCTTGTGGGCAATCAATCAAAGCATTTAATTCCGAATAATTGGGCAACCAACCCATATCGTGGAAAGCATTCAACCCAAACGACGGATAAGGCGCTAAAGCCCATTTTTTCCATTCCTGCCAAATACGAGAAGTCGGCAACGATGATGCTTCTGACAACATCTGCGCACAAAGCGCCGCTGTTTGACTATCCAACTTCAAACCAAATCGCGCAGCAAGCTGCATCGCCCGCAGTGGCCTCAGTGGATCCTCTACAAAGGCTGAGGAAACATGACGAAGCAACTTCGCATGCAAATCCATTTGCCCGTTATGCAGGTCCAGCCAAGCATCTTCAATAGCATCAAACATCATGGCATTGATTGTAAAATCGCGTCGCAAGCTTGCCTGTTCAGGCATGATGAAAGGATCACTCTGAACTGTGAAACCAACATGCCCGTGCCCTGCTTTTATTTCCGTTCTGGGCAGTGCAATATCGATTTCAAGATTGAGTTTTGCCTTGCCTTCAATCGCTATCCAAAGTTTATAAACACCAAATTGTTTGCCCACATAATCACATTGCCCCAACTTTCGCAGCAAAGGTTCAAGCTTTTTAGCCTCCAAACCATATACTTCAATATCCCAATCCGATGGTATTTTTCCTAACAATAAATCGCGGGCACTGCCGCCAACCAGCCAGCCTTGCCCTCCCGCAGCAACCAAAGCATGCAAAACCGACATCACCTCAAGGGGAATAAACTTTTTATATTGTTCGAATGTATGCATGGGTGCCGCATATCCTATGTAAACTCAAGCACAAAGCGAAGCCTGACGGACATGGAGGAAGCGCATACCAATAAAAAACATTGCTCATCAAGCCCAGAAAATTATACTGCGCAACCTTTTTGCGTTTTTGCTGTCTTATTTATATGAATAAAGTCAACAAAGCACGCGAAAAAATCCAGCAACGGGCATACCCGTTGGATCATCATAACTTGGAGTTAAACAATGTCTGATTATAAACTAGAAGCAGAACTACGCGAATTAACTGGCAAAGCAAACACACGTCGCTTGCGCCACGCTGGCAAATTGCCAGGCATCATTTACGGCGGCGACAAGCCAGACCTACCTATCACTTTGGATTACAACGAAACTGCCAAGATTATGATGCGCGATGAGCACTTCTACACATCCATGATTGAAATCAGTGTGAAAGGCAAACGCGGCAAAGAATCAGTAATTTTGAAAGACACCCAATGGGATGCTATTTATGACACCCCACGTCACTTGGACTTCTACCGTGTAGTTGGCTCAGACGTTATCACTGTACACGTTCCGGTTGCTCTTCTTCATGCAGACACTTGCCCAGGCGTGAAAGAAGGCGGCCATATCGAAATGATTCGCCACGAATTGGAAGTAGAATGCCGCGCTGATGCAATCCCTGATCATATCGAAATCGATTGTTCAGCACTTCAAATCGACACGACTGTACACATTGATGATGTGAAATTGCCAAAAGGCGTTTCTGTTCCTCACGATGTAAACTTCACTATCTTCAACATCGCATCACCTAAAGGCGCAGTTGTAGAAGAAGCTGCTGCTGAAGTAGTCACTGAAGCTGCACACGGCGCTGAGAAAAAAGCAGACTAAGCATGAAAATGCTGGTCGGGCTTGGGAATCCAGGCGCGAAATATGAGAAAACACGCCACAACATCGGCTTTCGTTTTCTTGATAAGCTAACAAAATCAGAGGGGCTGCAGTTTTCTGCAGTCCCTCGTTTTTGTGCGGATACAGCAACTTTTCAAACCAGCAATGGTGAGAAGGTTTTACTGGTCAAACCCTTAACCTTTATGAATAACAGCGGTGAAGCAGTAAGTCAGCTTGCCAAATTTTATCAAATTGAACCTGAAGATATTGTCGTAGTTTATGATGATTTGGATTTACCCTCGGGCAAAATCCGCATCAAAGCTGGCGGCGGGCATGGCGGCCATAACGGCCTGCGTTCTCTGAATCTTCATTTGAGCAACACCAATTATGTACGCATCAAAATTGGTATCGGCAGACCGCCAAGTGGTGATATCACCCCTTGGGTATTGGGTGGCGCTGACGAAGCCGACCGCGCTGACGAATATCGCAGCTTTGATGCATTATTACCTGAAATACCTTTGCTGCTTTCTGGCAAAGTCGATACGGCTGCAAACCGTGTCCATATCACCCTGCAAAAAGCAGAACCACCCACACCGAGGACATAACATGGCATTAAGTATTGGTATCGTAGGCTTACCCAACGTAGGCAAATCAACATTATTCAACGCCTTGAATGGTGGTGGCGCAGAAGCAGCCAACTATCCATTTTGTACCATCGACCCCAATGTTGGCTTGGTTGCTGTACCCGATCAACGTTTGGATGCCTTGGTGAAAATTGTAAACCCGCAAGCTATTCAACATGCGGTTGTCGAGTTTGTGGACATCGCAGGTCTAGTTGCAGGTGCAGCCAGCGGCGAAGGTTTGGGCAACAAGTTTTTGGGCAATATCCGCGAATGCTCAGCCATTGCCCATGTGGTGCGCTGCTTTGATGATGAAAACGTCACCCATGTCAATGACAAAGTAAATCCAGTATCCGATATCGAAACGATTGATACCGAATTAATGCTCAAAGACATGGAAAGCCTTGGTAAATACATGGAGCGCCAGCAAAAACTTTCGCGTTCTGGTGGCAACAAAGATGCTGAAACTGCATTAGCAGCTATGCAAAGCGTGCTCACCGCACTTGAAGATGGCATCACCGTGCGACGCCAAAAACACCCCTCTTCCGTACTAGAGCATATCGAACCATTAAACTTACTCACTGCCAAACCAGTATTGTATGTGGCCAATGTTGATGATGGCTCACTTCCTGATGGTAATGCTTATGTGGAGCAAGTGCGCGCTTATGCGGACGCTGAAGGCGCAGAAGTTGCCATTGTTTCAGCGCAGATTGAATCTGAACTGATTGAAATGGATGCGGCCGACAAAACTGAATTCCTCTCCGACTTAGGTTTGACGGAACCTGGCCTCAACACCGTGATTCGCACAGCTTATAAATTACTCAATCTTGCCACTTACTTCACAGCAGGCGTGAAAGAAGTACGTGCCTGGACCATTCATGTGGGCGACACTGCCCCCAAAGCAGCTGGTGTGATTCACACTGATTTCGAAAAAGGTTTCATTCGCGCCGAGACCATTGCTTACAACGACTTTGTCACCTTAGGCGGCGAAGCCAAATGCAAAGAAGCTGGTAAGATGCGTCTAGAAGGCAAAGACTATATCGTTAAAGATGGCGACGTTCTCCACTTCCGCTTTAACGTCTAAACCGCTACAACATCATGAAAGTGAAATGAGTAAACATATCTGCTATCACTTTCAGATTTATGTACACCCATAAGCCTTGATATAAAAAACTCAGAAGCGCATCTTTTCTAAAATTATCGGTAAACATATTGCACAAGCATATCGATAAGTAATCTTTCAGGGGTGCCTGATGAAAGAGACAAGTGTTTTAATCACTTCCGATGATTTGCTGCATAATATTGCAGAAGGAATTCCCGTTCGCATCTTCTGGAAAGATTGCGAAGGACGCTATCTTGGCTGCAACACTTTATTCGCAAAGGATGCCGGGCTTTCTTATGCTGAAGATATCATCGGAAAAACTGATTTTGATTTAGGCTGGAAAAATCAAGCCGATCTTTATCGAAGCGATGACGCTTTAATCATCCAATCCAAAGAAGCAAAACTAAGCTTCGAAGAACCCCAAACCACTCCTCAAGGTCATACCATCTGGCTGCGCACCTCAAAAGTTCCCTTATACGATGCATCCAATAAGGTGATTGGTATCCTCGGAATGTACGAGGATATCTCAGCTCAAAAAAATACCGAAAAGAAATTAACCGAAAGCGAAGAGCGGTTACAACAGGCGCAAACCATTGGCAATGTAGGGGTCTGGGATTGGAATCCAAGCACAGGTGATTTGGTATGGACCGAAGAGACATTTAACATCTTTGGCTACAAAAAGGGTGAAATAAAGCCAAGTTATGAACTCTTCCTAAAGCATGTTCACCCTGATGATCAGGATATTCTAAACAACGCGGTAGGGGCTGCACTTCACAGTGGTGCCAAATATGATATCGATTGCCGATTCTCACGCACGGATGGCAGTTTTGGTGTGGCCAATGCTCAGGGGCAAGTATCATACGATAAAGCAGGGCAACCCATACGCATGCTAGGCACATTCCAAGACATCACTGAACGTAAACAAATTGAAACAAAACTACTCAAATCACTTTCCTTACTGCGCGCTACACTCGAAGCCACAGCCGATGGTATTCTTGTGGTCGACCATGCTGGAAAATGGGAAACGTACAACCAACAATTTATTCAAATGTGGAACATACCAGACTCCATCCTGACTTCTGGTGATGATAAACAGGCATTGGACTATGTGCTTGATCAACTCAGCGACCCCAAAGCTTTTATCGATAAGGTGATAGAGCTCTATGAAAACCCTCAAAAAATAAGCTTCGACATATTACACTTTAAAGATGGCCGCGTATTCGAACGTTATTCCAAAGAACAACGCTTAGATGAGCAAATTATAGGTCGCGTCTGGAGCTTTCGTGATATCACCGACAAACATCAAGCTGAAGAAAAGCTACTTCATTCTCAAAAAATGCAATCGATCGGCACACTGGGTAGGTGGTGTTGCCCATGAATTTAACAACACCCTAGCTGGCATTACAGGCAGACTTTTTCTAGCTAAAGAAAGTGCTGAGAACAATCCTGAAACGCTTCAACATATCGAAAAAATATCTTTACTGACCAGCAATGCAGCAACCATCGTTCAACAGCTGTTGGCGTTTTCTAGAAAAAGCCCCGTCAAAATGACAAACTTTAGCCTGACGGCATTTATCAAAGAAACCATTAAACTCCACCGGCTTAGCGTGCCCGAAAATATTAAGCTCAGCACCGACATCAGTGCTAACACGCTCCCTATTCAAGGCGATGCCACACAACTTCAGCAAATACTGGTTAATCTTCTCCACAATGCCCGTGATGCAGTGGTTGGCGTGAATGAACCTCACATCAACATCACGCTTAGCGAATTTAAAGCTGATGCTTCATTTATGGCACTACACCCAAACTTGAAAGAAACAAATTATGCCAAACTCACAGTTGAAGATAATGGGTGCGGAATCCCTGAAAAAGAAAAGGAGTGCATCTTTGACCCCTTCTTTACCACCAAAGAGGTTGGCAAGGGCACAGGGTTGGGTCTATCAATGGTATATGGCTCGATTCAAACCCATGAGGGTACTATTGAGGTAAGTTCAAGCCTTGGCAAAGGCACTCAAATGCAAATCTATATTCCGCTGGCACAACATATTCGTATAGCTGAACCAAAACAGAACACACAACTCATTAGTGGGCGCGGTGAAAGCATTCTTTATGTTGATGACGAAGATTGGCTTCGTGAAACAGGTAAAGAGGTGCTTGAAGCCTTGGGTTATAGTGTACTGGAAGCATCCAATGGTAGAGAGGCGGTTGAAATGTATATGGCCAATCAAGATTCGATTGGTCTGATTATCATGGATGTAGTGATGCCAAATATGGGCGGCGTTGAGGCGGCTGAAGAAATTCTGGCGCACAACAGTGATGTCAAAATCATCTATTGCACAGGTTATGACCGCGAAGATATGTTAAGAGGGGAGAATCTGGAACATGCCACGGTACTTACCAAACCCTATAAGGTGCATGAATTAAGCCAACTTCTTGGTGCAATATTCCCAACGTAAGCAACTGACTTTAACGCAGAAGCTCCATAAAGCATTGATGAACTTCCATCATACGCGACTTTAATGCCTGTGGTGACGCAATGGTGGCATGCCTTCGCATGGTTTCCCATATTGTATCGGCACTATCCGCCGACAACTTACCAATCGAAGCCCAAAGCTCGACACGCAACGCATTTTCCATCTGCCTAAAATCGATGTAGGTATCAGCGAGCCAGACTGATTTTTCATGCCACTTATTTGGTGCAGATGCGGGGAGATGTAAAAATGTTTGCACAGTCCCCAAGCCTTGGCCGCTTCCTTTGCCGTATGCCAAGCGGGCAAATTGTGCCAAAAACTCAATATCAACAAGCCCGCCTTGGTCTTGTTTAAGGTTTATAAAATTGCTGTCTTTGCTGCTTAAGTGATCCAGCATTTTCTGGCGCATGTGTTGCACTTCGGCTTTAAGCATTGCTTCATCTCTGGGTTTGGACAACGCAGCTTGGATGACTTGCTGCAATTCTTGTTGGTGGGCTATTGAACCATTCACCACACGCGCACGGCATAAGGCTTGATGCTCCCAGATGTGCGCTTCATTAAGCTGATAATCGCGGAAACCCTGCATCGTCGTCACCAAAACACCGCTATTGCCTGAAGGACGCAACCTTGCATCAAACTCATAACCCGCTCCAAAGGGCGATACACCCGTGAGTTGACGAATCATCCTCCGCCCCAGTCGCTGTGCCCATTCCCTCGAAGATTTACCATGAATCTCCTCTTCCGCATTACCAGCTAAGACAAAAACCATATCCAAATCAGAGACTAAACCCATTTCCTGGCTACCATGTTTACCCAAAGCCAAGGCCAGCAGTGGAAAATCAGGCGGCAACTTCAGTTCAGACACAGAT
>Ga0100402_1006125_pt1 | contig 12062 bp, 11 predicted proteins | sample CryGeyme20150102_FD_80419 | JGI IMG/M metagenome (GOLD analysis project Ga0100402, IMG submission 80419) | Groundwater microbial communities from Crystal Geyser aquifers in Utah, USA - Crystal Geyser metaG 2015-0102 | ecosystem: Environmental > Aquatic > Deep subsurface > Groundwater | place...
AACAAACATCCAACTGCGGAACAGGAATATGCAAAAATCACTGGAAATGACCTTGCGAAAGATTAAATCTCTTCAAGAAATTGAAGAAATTCTTGAAGAAGATCGAAGACATAATTTAAAAATTGTTCAGTGCCATGGAGTTTTTGATCTTCTTCATCCTGGTCACATTCGTCATTTTGGTGCAGCCAAAGCTCAAGGAGATAAACTTGTAGTATCTCTTACTCCTGATCGCTTTGTAAATAAAGGTCCTGGTAGACCTGCTTTTAATGAAACTCTCCGACTTGAATCAATTGCAGCCTTAGAGGATGTCGATTATGTAGTTCTTAACGATTCTCCGGATGCTGTCTCGATTATAAAAAAGATTAAGCCTTCCATTTATGTAAAAGGGAGTGAGTACAGTGATCATGCAGCAGATATTACTGGAAAAATTTCTGAAGAGGTTCAGGCTATTGAGTCAGTTGGGGGAGCAATACATTACACCGATGATGTTGTTTTTAGTTCATCGTCTCTTTTAAATCGATATTTTGAGAGCATGCCGCCAGAAGTAACAAACTTCCTCAATAAACAAAAAAAACAGTATACCTCGGATGAAATTGTAAAGTTAATAGACTCACTGAGCGATCTAAAAGTCTTAGTTATTGGGGATGCGATTATTGACCAATATCAATTTGTGACTCCACTTGGCCAGTCAGGCAAAGGGGTTCATATGGTTGCAAGAAACTTAGAACAAGAGACTTACTTGGGAGGGTCTCTCATTATTGCAAATCACATTGCTCAGTTTACTCCAAATGTGACGCTTCTAGCTGCTTTGGGTAAAAACTGTCCCCACCTTAATTTTATACGTAGTCATTTAGATCCAAATGTTGAGACTCAAATTACCTATCTTGAAGATACGACTACATTAACCAAGAAAAGATATGTAATGAAAGATGGCAAAACCCTCACTAAACTTTTTGAGACATACTCTGACCAAGAAGATCTTCTCAACGGAGATCAAACAGAAGGTATTACCAACTATTTAAATAACCATGCCTCAAACTTTGATCTTATCTTAGTGTGTGACTTTGGTAATGGATTTACAAATCCTCAACTAATAGATGCAATAGCAGATGTGCCGACGTTCTTAGCTCTAAATACTCAGGTAAATAGTGGTAACAGAGGTTATAACGTGGTAACCAATTACAGAAGAGCTGATTTCATTTCTCTTAATGAACCAGAATTTCGTCTTTCTGCTCATGATAAAACGAGCTCTCTTGAAGGATTAGCTACAGATATTTGTCAGATTATGCAGTGTAAAAATATTGCTATTACGCAAGGTGTTAAAGGTGTCTATTGCCACTCTGAAGGTGGGGCCTTTGAACAAATTCCAGCATTTGCGACTAATAGCGTGGATAGAATTGGAGCAGGAGATAGTTTTCTTTCCCTTGCATCACTCTGTTTGGCTAAAAAATACTCTCCTATCCTAGCCGGATTTATCGGATCGGTTGCCGCTGCAATGAGCGTTCAAATGGTAGGAAATCAAGAAGCGATAAATAAAGCTTCTCTTTGTAAATTTATTACTCGGTTAATGAAATAATGGTTACTCAAGAAAGTCTTTCCTTAGAACTGTATAGGGAAATGTTACGGATTCGTCTAATAGAAGAATCCATTGCAGCTCGATACCATGAACAAAAAATGAGGTGTCCAGTTCATCTCAGTATTGGACAAGAAGCTGTTGCTGTTGGTGTATGTAAAGCTGCTTTACAAACTGATTACTTGATTAGCAATCATAGGGCTCACGCTCACTACCTTGCTAAAGGAGGAAGCTTAAAGCAGATGATGGCTGAGATTTACGGCAAGAGTACGGGCTGCTGTCTAGGTCGAGGAGGGTCTATGCATCTTGTTGATCGATCAGTAGGTATGTACGGCTCCACTCCTATTGTAGGAGGAAGTCTTCCCGTAGGTGTGGGCTTAGCTTTTGCAACTAAACTGAAAAAGGAAAGTGATATAACTCTTATCTTTTTTGGTGAAGGTTCAACTGAAGAAGGTGTTTTTGGGGAAAGCTTGAATTTTGCTGCTCTAAAGAATCTGCCAGTCCTATTTATCTGTGAAAATAACCTGTATTCTGTCTATTCCCCTTTAAATGTTCGTCAGCCTACTGAGAGAGATAGAGCCGCTATTGCAACGGCTCATGGGATACAAGCCGAAACTGGAAATGGAAATGATGTTGAGGAAGTTTATAACATTACAAGTAAAGCTATTACTTCAATACGTAATGGTAATGGTCCTGTGTTTTTAGAATTTGATACTTATCGTCACCGAGAACATTGCGGGCCAAATTTTGATAACGATATTGGGTATCGAACAGAAGAAGAATTCTTTTTATGGGAAAAGAAGTGTCCTATCAAAAACCAAGAATTAAAAATAAATGCTGATCTAGATACGATTCGGAGCTCAATCCTTACCGAAATTGAAGAGGCCTTTACCTTTGCTGAAGAAAGCCCATACCCTACCTTTGATATAGAAAAAGAAGGTGCTTATGCCTAGGCAGCTGAAATTTTACGAGGCAATTCAAGAAGCTACTGATCAAAAAATGGCAATCGATCCGAGTATTTACTTAATGGGCCTTGGCGTTCCCGATCCAAAAGGTATTTTTGGAACACTTTCCGGCCTTTCTGAGAAATACGGCCCAGATCGGGTTATGGATATGCCCACATCAGAGAATGCAATGACTGGGGTAGCAATAGGATCTGCTCTTTTAGGTATGCGTCCTATTATGACTCACCAAAGAGTCGATTTTTTCCTTCTGGCACTTGATCAACTCATCAACAACGCTGCCAAGTGGCATTACATGTTTGGATCTCAAATGAAGGTCCCATTAGTCATTCGTCTGATTATTGGTCGTGGTTGGGGGCAAGGTCCTCAGCACTCTCAATCGCTGCATAGCTTTTTTGCTCACATCCCAGGACTTAAAGTGGTTATGCCCTCAACACCTCAAGATGCAAAGGGGCTTTTGATATCTGCAATTGAAGATGATAATCCTGTTGTCTATCTAGAGCATCGCTGGTTGCATAATACGTTTGGAGATGTGACGGAAGATTTGACTCCGACCCCAATTGGAAAAGCAAAAATTGTACGAGCAGGATCAGATATTACAATAGTTGCTGTTTCACATATGGTGATAGAAGCAATACGCGCAGCCCAGTGGCTAGAAAAAGATGGAATATCAGTAGAGATCATTGATCTTCGGACCATTGCTCCTCTTGATAAAGAAACGATTCTAACTTCTGTAAAAAAAACAGGCCGCATCATTATTGCAGACCCTGATTGGAAAACAGTCGGTATGTCTGCAGAAGTGCTTGCTATTGTGGTAGAAGAGGCTCTTTTTTCTCTTAAATCTCCTCCAGTAAGGATTGCATACCCTGATAGACATACTCCTACAAGTTGGGTCCTTTCAAACCACTTTTATCCAACTGCAAAAGACATAGCCATTGCGGCTTTGACAATGTTAGGTAAGCCGACAAAGGCTAATTCACTGCTTGAGGAATTGATTAAGCAACAAGCCCAAACTCCTCTTGACGTACCTGATAAAGAATTTACCGGCCCGTTTTAATAAAAGGTTAACTATGAAAAAAGTACTTGTAATTGGTAGCAACTCATTTTCTGGCAGTGATTTCATTGATCTTCTTCTAGAGGGAAACGAGTACGATGTGATTGGTATTAGTAGATCTCCTGAAAAAGATCCATTATTTCTTCCCTATAGAGCAAAAAACTCTAAGAACTTCCAGTTTCATCAGATTGATCTGAATAAGGATCTTGATAGGCTAGCAATCCTATTAGAAGATTTTCAGCCTGACTACATTGTTAACTTTGCAGCTCAAAGTGAAGTAGCTCCAAGTTGGGAAAATCCTCATCACTGGTTTCAAACCAATGCAGTAGCCCTCACTCAATTTGTAAATTTAATCAAAGAAGCTCCTTACTTAAAGCGGTATGTTCACATCTCCTCACCTGAAGTTTATGGAACATGTGTTGGGAATATTTTTGAGACAGCTCCACTTAATCCTAGTACACCATACGCTGCATCCAAAGCTGCTGGGGACCTATCTCTATTTACCTTCGCTAAAAATTTCTCATTTCCTCTTGTGATGGTACGGGCAACGAATGTTTATGGCGCTTATCAACAACTATTTAAGATTATCCCAAGATCAGCAATCTATCTAAAGATGGGAAAATCTATTGAACTTCACGGTGGTGGAGTAGCAATTAAATCCTATATTCATATTCGAGATATTTCTCGAGGAGAGCTTGCTATTATGGAGCATGGTCGTATTGGTGAAATCTACCATTTATCTCCAGATCAAGGTGTCGCTGTAAAAGATGTTGTTCATGCAATTTGTAAAAAAATGAAGGTGGATTTTGGCATAGCCACTAAAATTGTAGCAGAGAGACTTGGGCAAGATAAAGCTTATACTATTGATTCAACCAAGGCGCGGACAGAATTAAACTGGAAGCCGTTGATCACACTTGATGAAGGGATCTCTCAAACAGTTGACTGGGTAGAGAAATCATTCGACGAAATAGCAAAACAACCATTAGTCTATATCCACAAGGAATAATATTATGGGTCAAGAAATCGATCTTCTCATTAACTACCCTCGCACAAAGCGTGATGTAAAAGAACGGGGAGCTTCCAAAACTGTAGAAGATAGAGAGATAGCTAGGAAGTTTGGAAAAGATTTCTTTGATGGAGATCGTCGTCATGGTTACGGAGGGTTTAATTATTTTCCTCGATTTTGGCAGCCAGTTATACCAACTTTCAAAAGTCATTATGGCTTGGAGCCTTCCCATTCAGTGTTAGATGTAGGGTGTGCTAAAGGATTTATGCTTCATGATTTCAATCAACTGATTCCGGGTATTAAATTAGCAGGCATTGATGTTTCATCCTATGCAATTGAAGATGCAATAGAATCAATAAAGCCGCTTGTTCAGGTAGCAGATGCTAGAAAACTTCCTTTCAAGGATAAGTCATTTGATCTGGTGATCTCTATTAATACTATTCACAATCTGGAAAAAGATGACCTGGCGATTGCTCTTCAAGAAATTGAGCGTGTATCGAAAGGTAATAGTTTTATCACTGTGGATGCCTACCGAAATGATGAAGAAAAAGAAGCTATGTATGCTTGGAACTTAACAGCTAAGACAATCATGCATGTCGATGAATGGAAAGCTTTCTTCAAAGAAGTCGGTTATACCGGTGATTACTTTTGGTTTGTCCCATGAAGTTATCAGATTATGTAATTGATTTTTTAGCAAAGCAGGGAGTTAAGCATAATTTTCTTGTTTCAGGCGGTGCAGTTATTCACCTTGTCGACTCAACATCTAAACATCCTGATATGGATTACATTTGTGGTCAGCATGAAGAGCATAGCGCAGCAGCAGCAGATATGTACTCGCGTGTAACGGGAAATTTAGGTGTAGTAATGACCACAAGTGGTCCTGGCGCTACAAATATTGTTACTAGTGTGGCAAATGCTTATTTTGATTCTATTCCAATGCTTTGCATAACTGGTCAAGTTGCTCGATTTCGGATTAGAAAGAGTAAGAAATTACGGCAAAGGGGATTTCAGGAGACAGATGTGGTCTCTCTTTTTCAAGGAATTACAAAATATTGTAGTTTAGTTCTTAAACCTGAAGATATTCGTTATGAACTTGAAAAAGCTATTTACCTGGCTAAAGAGGGAAGACCAGGACCCTCGTTATTAGATATTCCTGATGATCTACAACGAGTAGATATTGACCCACTAACTCTGCGTGGATTTACTCCGCCCACTGAGCAGAAGCCAGATATTTCTGAAAAGGTAAAGACACTTTCTCAAATGATATCAGAATCCCAACGACCGGTAATAATTTTTGGAGCGGGTATTCAGTATGCAAAGTCAGCCAAAGAGGCTCTTTCCTTTGCAGAATTTCATAATATTCCAGTAGTTTGCACCTGGGGAGGGGCCGATGTTATCCCTTATGCTCATCCATTAAATATGGGATGCATAGGAATATGCGGACCAAGAGCCGGGAACTTTGCTCTTCAAAATTCAGATTTAGTAATTGCCTTAGGCACGAGACTCTCGCCTAACATTACAGGTGGTAAGCAAAACTTATTTGCAACTCAGGCTAAAAAAGTCATGATTGATATTGATGAGGAAGAACTTAGTAAATTTGATATAGAGACATTTACTCTTGACTTATCTATCTGTTCAGATCTTAAAGATTTTTTTGCAGCACATAAACCTCTTCAAATTAAGAAATCTGATAATTACTTGAATTGGAGATCTCTCATTGAGTCATGGAAAGAAAGGTACCCAATTTGTCCATCAGGTTATGAAAATACAGATTTTAAAGTGCAGCCTCACCTTTTTGTGAAAATGATTTCAGCCCTTGCTAGTGAGGGAGACATTATTATCGGGGATACAGGGGCTAATTTGTCGTGGATGCTTCAAGCTTTTGAAACTAAATCTAATCAGCGCATTTTTTCAGCATGGAACCAAACTCCGATGGGTTACGCGCTCCCTGCGAGCATAGGGGCCGCATTAGCATCAAAAAATAAAGTAATTTGCATGATAGGTGACGGCGGATTCATGATGTGTATGCAAGAGCTGGCAACAATTCGGAGGCATAATCTTCCTGTATTGATTTTTCTCTTCAATAATGCAGGTCATGGGATTCAGAAACAAACGATTGATAATTGGTTACAATCTAATTATGCAGCTGTGGATCAGGCTAGTGGTCTTTATTTTCCCGACTATAAAAAAATAGCTGCAGCATTCGATATCCCCTACTTTAAAATAAGTACAAATAGGGAGCTCAATTCCCTCCCAGATGTATGGAAGCACAATGGTCCTTGTTTTTGTGATGTAGAGATTATAGAGAGTGAAAAGATTGCACCGATGCTGAAATTTGGAGCAGGCATTGAAGATTTGGATCCTAAGATATCAACACTTGAATTAGAAAAAGTCATTTTAGAGTGTCAAAATCTGAATAGTAAACAATCCCTGTATTCGGTTGATAATGCGTAATGCGATTGTGTTTTCTGCCTCAAGTGATATAGGTGCAGCTTTATGCAAGAATTGGAAAGAAGCTGGTTGGAATGTCTTTGGTACATATAGAACTGAATCCAAACTAGTAGATGAGTTGAAAGTGGAACATCAGATTCAGATGATTCATTGTGATTTTTCTGATATAGAATCAATCAAAAATGCATATACCAAATTGAAAGAAAAATGTTTTTACTGGGATGTTTTAGTATTTGCATCAGGGATTATGGAGCCTATTGGAAACTTTGAAGAAGTGAATTTTGATGAATGGGAGCAATCAGTATCTACAAATTTGCTGAGCCCTCTTAGAATGCTCCATTATTTCCTGCCACAACGAAATGTGGAGATAAATTCAGCTTCTCCAATAAAACCAACAGTATTATTTTTTGCTGGAGCAGGGACGAATAATGGGGCTTTAAACTATTCAGCATACGCTTTATCTAAAGTTGCCTTGATAAAAACATGTGAACTGCTTGATGCAGAAATACCAGATTCCAAATTTGTCATCATTGGACCAGGTTGGGTAAATACAAAAATTCACACCTCCACATTGCAAGCTGGAGAAAAAGGGGCTGGTAGTAACTATCAACGCACCCTACAACAAATTTCAGAAAAAAACTGGGTACCAATGGAAAAGGTTATTGATTGCTGTAATTGGGTAATCAATACTGGATCGAATGGGGTAGGCGGAAGAAATTTTAGTGTAGCCTTTGATTCTTGGGGAACAAAAGATATTGAAGATGCCTTAGAAAATAATTCTGATATGTATAAACTTCGTCGAAGTCATAACTCTTGGAGTAGTAAATGAACCTAAAAACTGAAAATTTGATCGAAGAGCTTATCTTAAGTCTTCCATCGGTAAAAGATCAACACGCTCGAACAACAGATACCTATTCTATGTATTATATGAATCTTAGAACGGCAATTGAATCATTATTTAACGATTCCTCTGAAATAAAAAAGCCTTTTGGTCCCTTCGGCGAGATTGTGTTCCCTTATTTTAAAATGGGTAACAGAAGCTCGTTAGATCTTTTTGATCTGGATGAGTTTATTATATTTAGCTTCTATTGGCAGAATCGCACTAAATATAAAAAAGTTCTTGATATTGGAGCAAATATTGGACTTCATACCTTAATTCTTTCGAAGTGTGGATTTCATGTTGAGTCATTTGAGCCAGACCCCATCCACTTTAATCAACTTAAGCATAACTTAGACATAAATCAGGCTAAGAATGTGAAGCTTAACTGTGGAGCAGTATCTTCGGCTAAAGGACAGGCAGAATTTGTTAGAGTATTAGGAAATACTACATCTAGTCACCTTGCTGGTTGTAAAAATCCCTACGGAGATCTCGAAAAGTTCATGGTAGAGTTATTTGATATTCATGAATTAATTCGATCGGCTGATTTTATTAAGATGGATGTTGAAGGGCATGAGGATCAAATTCTTTTAGCGACACATGGATGCGATTGGGACTCAACCGATGCTATCGTAGAAGTTGGTGATTCAGATAAAGCTCTATCAATATTCAATCATTTCAAAAATGAAAATGTAAATCTGTTTGCTCAGAAAATTGGTTGGCAGCGAGTCTCTAAATTTGATGATATGCCTATGAGTTATAAAGAAGGTTCCCTATTTATTTCAAAGAAAACACAAATGCCTTGGGAATGATTAAGATATGAAAACACAGGCAGCTGTTCTTTGCGCCCTTAATCAGCCTTTAGAAATTATGGATCTGGAGATTCCTAAGCTAGCTAAGGGACAAGTCTTAGTGGAAATAGCGTATAGTGGTATTTGTAGAACGCAGTTAAATGAAATTAAAGGATATAAGGGGCACGACCCATATTTACCCCATACTCTTGGTCATGAAGGGTCAGGTATTGTTCTAGAGATTGGGCCTGATGTATCAAAAGTTAATGTTGGTGATCATGTTGTGCTGACCTGGATTAAAGGCAGCGGTATTGATGCTGGTGGCTGTAAGTATATATCACAAAATGGAGTTGTAAATTCTGGTGCAATTAGCACTTTTATGAACTACTCAATAATTTCAGAGAATAGACTTGTACCTATACCCAATAATCTCCCACTTAGAGAAGCCGCCTTATTAGGGTGTGCCATCCCAACAGGTGCTGGAATTGTATTTAATCAGTTAAAACTATCTAAAGGGAGCTCATGTGCTGTATTTGGTACTGGAGGCATTGGTCTGAGTGCAATTTTAGCCGCTAGATTCCTAGGGGCTAACCCAATTATTGCTATAGACATTAGTGATACGAAACTTGAACAAGCTGTTGTGTTAGGGGCAACACATATAATAAATGCTAAACTCTCTAATGTGACTGAAAAAATTCAGGAGTATACCAGAGGTAAAGGAGTCGAAGGCGTTATTGAGTCCGCAGGTCACAATGAAGCAATGGAAATGGCTTATCAATCCACTGCTTTAAGGGGGACTTGTATTCTTGCTGGAAACTTGCCAAAGGGGCAAAAAATTCAAATTGATCCATTCGATTTGATTTTAGGAAAAACGGTTAAAGGAAGCTGGGGAGGAGAGAGTAGAATTGATGAAGATATTGCTCAATACGTTCCAATGCTAATTGATTCAAAATTAAAATTAGACAAACTAATTACACATGAAATTCATTTAAATGATATTAATAATCTTTTAGAAGATTTACAAGACGCAAAAGTAGGAAGAGGGATTATTGCCTTTTGTTAAAGAAGAATATGTAGGTTAGTATTATGACTAATATTAGGTTGTCAATAGCAATAGCTAACTATAATCATGGCCGCTTTCTGCAGCAAAGAATCAGCTCTATTATGAGCCAGATGAGTTCGAGAGATGAGCTCATTATTGTTGATGATGCTTCAACAGACAATAGCTGTCAGATTATTGATGAATTTATTAGGCATGATGACCGTATAAAATTATTTCGAAATAATCAAAATCTGGGTGTTGTAAAGTCTGCAAACCGGGCAATATCTGAGTCAAGAGGAGAGTATCTAGCTTCTTTTTCTGTAGACGACGTTATTTTACCGGGATTTATTGAAACAACAATGAAAGTTCTGGTTGAAAATCCTAATATTCCTCTTTGTTGCTCTGAGTTTGCATTTTTTCATGATACCCCTCAAAAAGAAACTGCCGATATTATTTATACAAATCATTTAATTAAAAATACTAAAAATGTACAAGTATATTCGCATAAGAAAATAGTGGATGCATTTAGAAAAACAACTTTTTGGATTCCTGGACATACGGTTATTGTAAAAAGATCTATAGTTCTAGATCATCAGGGGTTAAATGAAAGCTTAGGACCATTTTCAGATTTTTTTTTACTACACTCTATTGCATTACTGTATGGGGCCGCCTACATTCCTGAAAATTTATCCGCACTGAGACTAATTGGTGAGAGCTATAGTAATGTTGAGTCTAGAAATAGAAAAATATCTAGAAAAAATGAGCTCAATCTAATTGATATGATTTGTAATAAATCTTCCGCAGATTTGCGTTACTTATTTAGAAGGTCTGGTCTTATCAATGGATATTTGCGAAAACGATTTATGGATTTGGTTTTATTTCCAAAATATTGGGATTTTTTAATTAGTTCTTTTATTCGTTTTATTGAAAGACGTACGTATAAGATTGGAAAACGCATAAGTTCTATGCGCAGATAAATTGCCCCATTATTAAAATAAATATAGGGGCTCAGCTAAATTTTGATTTTAAGGATGAAAGGCCTTTTTTTTTCCCAGCAATAAGTACTTAATTGTTTCATTTCTGAAATACCTGTAACACCTTGAAACTCATTTTCAATAATATTTGAATCAAATGTTACTATTTCAAAACCAAATTTTTCTAATAGCTCCTGTAGCTCTTTTCTGCTCCACGCGCTTTGATGGCAAAAATTGTAGTTAGTTTCTAGTCTTGCTACTTTTTTCCGAAGTTCTTGTGTAATTTCTGATGGGGTATGATTATGAATCAATTTACGTAGGTCTCCTAGAGAAATAGCTGCAGGACCAAAATATGGTTTAGTATTTTTCTCAGCTAAGGGATTAAATGGATTTCCAAAACTGTCGTTAAAAAATGAGCAAAAAATCATAGAGGCTCTATAGTCCAAGGAGTCATATACACCTTTAGTGCCCCATGTGGAGGTGACTGTTTCAATAGCCCACCCTGTTTGAAAAAAGCTATAGTCATTACTTATCCAAGAAGAGAGAGCTTTGTCATAATCTGGAATTTTTATTATTAAATTTCCTTCTGATTTCAATACGCGATATGATTCTGATAGTAGACGATATACAGTTGGTATATTTAGGTGTTCGATAGCATGTGATGTGTAGATATTAGAAATGGAATTGTCTTTAAAAGGAAAATTACTATTTGGGTATATTTTAAAAGGGCAGGGGTTTATACCACTAGGAACTTCCTCGAGATTAATCCAACCTTGGCAACTCCAATTTGGTCCTCCGCCAATATTTAAACCCACAAGATCACCTTTCCAATGATAGGTAAAACTTTGTTTAGAAGTTTTTTGCCAGGGTAGAATGGGGTGTCGCGCATTTTGTCCCGCTGGAGTAGGTGTTAAATCAAATGAAATTGATGGTGTTAGTGTGATTTCTACTGCTATCCTCTCTCCAGTTATAGGTGCAATACCACGATGCAAAATCTCGGAAGGCTTAAATAATAGATACGAACCAAGGCTGCTTTCAATCGAATAAATGTTTCCATTAAGTTCTAATTCTACTCCTCCATTTCCTTTATTTATGCCAAGAGGATAATACATTGAGACTGTTGCATAACCCCCCACCAATCGTGTAAAATATTTTCCTTACAAGTGAGGGATATATGGCACATCAAGTATCAGGACAATTAGATTTAGTAGATTCTCTGCTCGGCAATAACCAGAAACTCAATCAGCGACTTGATAAGATCGCTCGACTTGTCGACTGGAAACCTTTTGAAGCAAAACTGAGCCGAATTTACTCTTCGCCTAGTGGAAGACC
>Ga0100402_1006137_pt1 | contig 12052 bp, 10 predicted proteins | sample CryGeyme20150102_FD_80419 | JGI IMG/M metagenome (GOLD analysis project Ga0100402, IMG submission 80419) | Groundwater microbial communities from Crystal Geyser aquifers in Utah, USA - Crystal Geyser metaG 2015-0102 | ecosystem: Environmental > Aquatic > Deep subsurface > Groundwater | place...
TGAGGACTTTCTCAAAGATGCCCCCTTCTCCGTGCTCACCATCACGCACGATAGGCTCTTTCTGAATCGCATATCAAAACACATTTGGGAACTGGATCGAAGACATGATGGCAACCTACTTTGCATCGAAGGTGACTATGCGACGTTCTGCGAGATTAAGGACGCCCAATTCTCAGCTCTTGAAAAGCAAGAATCTAGCCTGAAAAACACACTCCGAAGAGAAACCGAATGGCTTAGACGTGGTCCTGCAGCAAGAAGCACCAAGCAAGTCGCCCGGATCAACCGAGCTGGAGATCTTGCTGAAAATGTTGAACGACTTGAAGACCTCAATCGAAAACAAAACGTCTCCATGGCTTTTGCAGATGTTGAAGGCACTCCTAAAAAACTTATAGAAGCTAAAAACGTTTCAAAAGCCTACGGAGAGAAAAAACTTTTTGCAAATTTCGATTGGCTTATGCAAAGAGGCTCTCGTCTTGGACTCTTGGGACCCAATGGAGCCGGGAAATCGACTCTTATCAAGATTTTTTTAGGTTTAGAATCTCCTGATACTGGAGAAATTATTCGAGCCGACAAATTGGAAGTGGCTTACTTTGACCAAAATCGTGAGGAACTAGACCCCAACGAAACCGTCCTGAAAAGCATTTGCCCCCAAGGAGACCATGTACGCTACCGAGGGCGATATCAACACGTCAAAAGCTACCTCGACAAATTCCTCTTCAAAGGAGAAAAAGTCGACAGGCCTGTGTCTCTTCTTTCCGGCGGAGAGCAGGCCAGACTGCTACTCGCTAGACTCATGCTCAAAGACGCCAACCTCCTCGTTCTCGACGAGCCGACCAACGACCTCGACCTCGCCACACTTAACGTCCTAGAAGAAAGCCTCAAAGAATTTCCGGGCGCCATCCTTATCGTTTCACATGATCGATACTTTCTCGATCAAATCGCAGACCAAGTCATTGTCCCCTATGATGGACAGATCGAAGTCTTCAGTGGCGTCGGCCAATGGGAAAGCTGGTATCGCGGCGTTTTACAGGACAAAAAAAATCCCGGGAAAGCCTCAACTGTTATTAAGGACTCAGTCAATAGCGCCGCATCTCCATCAGCCCCAGAGCCTGCCTCCGCCGAAGTGAAGGGGATCAAAAAGTTGAGCTACAAAGACCAGAGAGATCTCGACTCAATGGCAAGCAATATGGAAGCCCTAGAAAAAGAACTAAGCCAACTCAACGAGAAGATGACCTCCAATGAGGTCACGTCCAACGCTCAGAAGTTGACCGAACTTACGCAGCAAATGGCTGAAATACAGGCCAAGATTGATATTCTTTATGCAAGATGGGCCGAATTAGAAGCCTTACAAAGCTCATAAATGCAGATACATAGCTCCTCTTTTTCTGCACTGCCCCTAGATTCTCTTCATTTATCTGTACCAATGACCGATAGAGTGTTAGAATTTAAAAAGGCCCAGAAATCGAAAGGGCGCTCATAAGTCTTCTAATGCTTTGATCCAAAGCGAATGTAAAAAACTCGTTTTATCAAAAAGTTGAGAGTCTTGTAAGAACACTCAAGGAAGTGCACTCGAAAGAGTTCGCGACTGAGAGAGTCCACACAAGGGCATCGTATAGGAAAAAAGTGAAGAAGCAGAAGCTACATTTCAAAAATTTAAGTCTACAAACTACAGCATCACAACTCGCACAGCTTTGTTCAAATATCGGAATGGTTCGCAAGTTCCGTATTGTCAAAGACCCGGTCTTAATGAGACCTACTGGAGCGGGAATCATTGAGATGAATGACCCTCAGGATGCCGACGCATGCATAAGCAAGCTCAATGGCATGACCTTTATGGGACAAGTCATATCTGTTAGTTGGGCAAACGGCTGGGCCAAAGGAGTTTGTCCGACAGTTTAGTAGCAGTGTAGTTTAGAAAAAAAGAATCGTATCAATTAACAAAATTACCCCACCCAACAATTGGGATCTATGGGGAAGTAAAAAAGGAAATTAAATATCATGGAAAATAAATTATTCGTAGGAAACCTCGCATTTTCAATCACTGAGCAAGAACTTCGCAACATGTTCGACAAAGTTGGTGCTGTTGACTCTGTTAACCTCATCACTGACCGTGAAACTGGTCGTGCTCGTGGGTTCGGATTCGTTGAAATGCAATCTGAAGACCTTGCCAACCAAGCTATCGAGCAATTGAACGGCAAAGAAATCGAAGGCCGCGAAATCGTTGTTAACCTTGCTAAGCCACAAACTAAGCGTGATGGTGGTGGCGGTGGTCGCGACCGTAACTCTGGTGGCGGTTCTCGTCGCTGGTAGTAGCTACTACCTTTTGAGCCTATTTTTTAAGCCTTTGGCTTGGCGAATACTCAAAAATCTCCTATAATCTCGAGTAGATTAGGGATAATTAAAAACTAGATCCCCAAACCTAATAAGTTTGGGGATTTTTTTTGGAATTTTACAAAGAGTTAAAAAATGAACCCATCAAACGAAATCATGCCAGCCGAAATCATGTCAGCACCAAATTCCACTCCTAACGCTTCCACAGAAGCCTCCGAAGCCACATCGGCAAAAAACCCAACCAAACCATCGGCAAAACACGTAAACTTTACGTCGCTTTCCGAAGACCCCTTCTCCGTTGAACTCAACCAGCGCAAACAAGAGTTTATTCAATCACTCAAAACTTCCTCCAAAGGTGGAGCCCTCGTCTACATCAAGGCGATTTCCTATTATCTGATTCTTGGTGGATTGATTGCGACTCTTTTTATGGTGCCTCTTTCTGGAATAGCAGCTTTGGGCATTTGTGCCTTTGCTGGTTTTATCGTTGCCGCCATAGGATTCAACGTCGGCCACGACGCCCTACACGGTGCCTTTTCACCCAACAAAACGATCAACACACTAGCCGGACATAGCTTTACGATGAATGGTGCCAATACTCACAACTGGATTATTCTGCACAATCACATCCATCACAACTACACGAACTTAGTAGAAGCAGACGGCGACCTTGCCCCCGTCCCGCTACTTCGCTTTCACCCAAGCACTGAGGGGCTCAAGCCCTACCATCGCTTTCAGCACTTATACGCTCCATTTTTATATGCGCTTACCTCTCTCGTTTGGGTATTGAAGAAAGACTACGATCACATCAACAAAAAATCTCACATGGGATACGTCAAACCTCCTTTGCCAAAAGGTGAGTTTGGAAGAATGATCATCTTCAAGGCTTTGTATTATTTTGCTTTCTTGATCGCTCCGATGATCTGGAGCTCCTATAGCATAGGCGCCGTCCTTCTTGGGTTTTGTGTCATGCACTTTGCTCAGGGCCTCACCCTTGCTCTCGTATTCCAATTGGGACACATCGTGGAAGGACCAGAAACCTCGCACGTTCCAAAAGATGGCCAAGTGGTTTCTTGGCACAGACTCCAAATGCTAGGAACGTGTAACTTCTGCTCTGAAAGCAAGATTGCCAACTGGATCTTTGGAGGCCTGAACCAGCAAATTGAACATCACCTCTTCCCGATGATCAATCACACCCACTACCCGGCTCTTTCAAGAATCGTAAAAGAAGTGGCCGAGAAGCACAACGTTCCTTACTTCGAGAAGAAATCATACTGGTCGGCCCTAGTTTCCCACTTCAGAGTCCTGAAAGCCTGCGGCAATCCCGAGCTTTTTTCTACGATTTCATCACGGCACCAAACTCAACCTACGGTCTAGCTTTCCAGTACAGTCTCAGCATTCGTCAAATTATTCAAATTGCTTTTTCTTGTTTAGCGCTAACTTATTTGAGCCTACCGCAATGGGATCCCCCCTTTAACTCGCACTGCCGAACCAAATTTTGACGAAGGGCAAGATTTTTTCAATTGATGCCGATGTCACCTCTATGAAATCATCACAGCTTTTCATAGTCTTCCTACTTTTTTTCTCTACCATCGCTCGCAGCGAGAGCTACATCGTCGAAGCTAACTCCTCCCCCTCCTCTTTTCGAACCAAGCTATATCAAGGGGCTAACCTCGAAATCCAGGAAAGCTTCCAGGCTTTCGAAAAAGACTACGTTGTTGTGAACGGAGAGCTGCCAAACATCATCTCCCTTAAACAATCCGGACACATATCAAGGTATGAAAAAATTGTTAGTTTCCACCTTACAGGTGGTTCGAGACCACCAAACGGCCCCTCCTACAATGACATCAAACACCTCGACCCAAAACCCCTTATCCCAAGTGATAGTTCCTTTGGCCGATTATGGGGAATTTTAAACTACGGCCAAAAGCTTCAAGAAACCGGTAGAAAAGATATGGACTCAAAAGTAGCGCAAGCCTGGACCATCAAGACGGATGCAAGCGACGTTGTTGTCGCCGTTTTTGATACGGGCCTTGACATCAAACACGAAGACATACACTCCAATGTCTGGTGGAGCACTGAAAATGGCAAATCCATCTACGGGTACAATGCTGTCAGCGATCGCTTCCCTCCCGATGATGACCATGCTCTTGGTCACGGAACCCATGTCTCTGGAACCATCGGAGCCACAGGCAACAACTCTGTTGGCATTAACGGCGTTGCCTGGAAGGTAAAACTCCTTCCCATCAAAATATTTGCTAAAGACTCGGCTTCTAGCACGCCAGTTATTTTGAAAGCGCTAGATTGGGCCTGGCAACATCGAGATGAAATTGATGTTATCAACCACAGTTGGATTGGCGCTGAAAATTCCAACTTCATTCGCGAAGGCTTCGAAAGACTAGATGATCACGGCATCATCAATGTTTTTGCCGCAGGAAACAATGGTGCTAGTCTTGACGATTATCCTATGTATCCCGGGGCCTGGCCTTTGAGAAATTCTATACTGGTCGCAGCCCACGATAGCCGAGGTCAAAGAGCGAGCTTCTCTAACTATAGCGATAGCGTCGTTGATCTCGCGGCTCCAGGCGTAGACATTTTCTCACTTAATCCAGGGAACAGTTATCGCTCTCTGTATGGAACATCAATGGCCGCGCCGCACGTAACAGGGGCCGTAGCTCTGGCTCTTAGTCAATTTCCCAACCTAAACCCAACACAAGTTCGAGACCGGGTTGTTAACACTGGAAGAGTCACTCCATCACTCGAAGGAAGCTCACGTCTTGCCAAGAGGTTAGATGTTTACGAATTGCTTCGCACACGTTAGATATCTATGATCGCCTTCGCCTTGCGCTTATGTGACCTAACTTCTTTGGGGAGATGCTCCACAATCGAAGACTCAAGAGCTTCAATAATATCTAGCTTCAAGAAGCTACGACTACTTACTAGACTTACTTCCCTAGTGGGAACTGGATTTAAAAAAGGTTTTAATAGATGTTTTTTTTCTCTCTCATGAAGATCCAGGGTCGCGAGATAAGGGAGCAAAGTACACCCTTGACCTCTACGAATCAGGTTGATCAACGTCTCTAAATGCCCGCTTGCAAAACTTAAATTTGCAAGGACAGGCCGATCTTCGTTGAGTGCACATACCTTTAGGACTTGGTCCCTGAAGCAATGCCCCTCCTCTAACAGCCAAACGGAATGATGTTCTAAATCATTTTCCTGAATCACCTTACGGCTCGCTAGCTCGTGCCCCTTGGCCACAAACAAAAAGAAATCTTCATAAAACAAAACTCTTTCAATAAAGCTACTATTGTAGAGCGGAGTAACAAGTAGCCCAGCATCCAGCTCATCGTCCTGAAGGAGGCGTAGAATATCTTCCGTCTTATTCTCACTCACGATCAAACTCACATCAGGAAATCGTTTTGAGAAACTTTCAATGAAAAGTGGCAAAACGTAGGAAGCAAGCGTGGGAATAATCCCAAGCCTGAATTCACCGCTCAGCTCTCCATGATCAGCTGCGATGTCTTGAATTTTTCGGTGCTCTAGCAGCACCTGTTTCGCCTGTTTTATAACCTCAAGCCCTTTAGCCGTGGTGATGATCGGCTTCTTCGAGCGATCAAAAATCACAATCCCTAGAGCTTCCTCGACCTTCTGCACTTGAGCGCTTAAGGACGGCTGAGAAACGGCACATTCCGTAGCCGCCCTGCCAAAATGCTTATGGCGGTGAACCGAAAGGATGTATTGGAGCTGTGTGATACTAGGAAGCATAATAGCTTAATCCTAGCACAAATTTTAACGCGATAGTTTAAAACTATCGAAAGATAGCGTCTTTGTATTGGTATTGACCACAAAATAAGCCGATAGTTAAGTCTAAATGGGGATATCCCAAAAATTTTGCCTCTAGGGGCACAGAACAAAACTAATTAAGGAGTTATCATGCAGACGTTAATCAATACCAACCTTCAAGACTTTAAAGCCCAGGCCTACCACAACGGTGAGTTCCGTGAGGTAACTCAGAAAGACCTAGTTGGAAAATGGTCGATCTTTTTCTTCTACCCAGCAGACTTTACATTTGTTTGCCCAACTGAGCTTGGCGATTTAGCCGATAAATACAGCCAACTCCAGGAGATGGGTGTTGAAGTTTATTCTGTCAGCACTGACACTCACTTCACACACAAAGCATGGCATGACACTTCTGAGACCATCGGGAAAATCAAATACCCAATGCTTGCCGATCCAACTGGCAAACTTTCTAGAGACTTCGGAGTTTACATTGAAGAAGAAGGTCTTGCTTACCGCGGAACTTTCCTTGTGAGTCCAGAAGGAAAGATCAAACTTTCTGAAGTTCAAGACAATGGCATTGGCCGTAACGCTGAAGAGCTCGTTCGCAAAGTTCAAGCCGCTCAGTTTATCGCAGAACACCCAAATGAAGTTTGTCCTGCGAAATGGAAGCCAGGTGCTGCCACTTTGAAGCCAGGATTAGACCTTGTAGGTAAAATCTAAGTTAGTATTTCAGAGGCAGCTAGACTTTCCTAGCTGCCTCATTCTCCCACCACCTACCAACCCGCCACTTCGGCTTACACTGACCACACTTATATCACTAAGAATTCGAGGAATTTATGTCTCTTGACCAAGCGATGTTAGACCAGCTCAAAGGCGTTTTTCAAAAACTCAGCCACCCTATTACTTTACTCGTGGATCAATCCGATCATCCGAAACAATCTGAGCTCTTGGAGATGCTCAACGATGTGAGCAGCACCTCTAATCTACTTGAGCTCAAGACCTCTGGGCAAATCTCGCCCCACCCTAGATTTTCAATTCAAAAAGATGGGCAGTACAATGGAATCACCTTTAGCGGAATTCCCGGGGGACACGAATTTACTTCTCTGATCCTTGCAATCTTAAACTCGGACCTCCAAGGAAAACTACCAGACGAGATGATTCAGAACCGAATCAAGTCGCTCAAAGGCCCCATCAAACTCAAAACTTTTATTTCGCTCTCTTGCGAAAACTGTCCGGAAGTCGTTCAGGCTCTCAACCTAATGGCTATTCTCAACCCTAAATTTGAACACGAGATGATCGACGGAGAATTTGCACAGGACGAGATCGAATCCTTAAAAATTCAAGGCGTGCCGAGTGTGATATTCGATAAGACATTACTCAGTAGCGGTAAGAATAATCTTATGGGATTGCTCGAAGCCTTAGAAAAGCAATTTGGCAGTGAAGAATCGTCTAGCTCCACAGTTTCAAAAGATCTAGGAGACTACGATGTCGTCGTCGTAGGCGCTGGACCAGCCGGAGTTTCGTCAGCCATTTACACAGCTCGAAAAGGTCTTAAAACAGCCATCATTACCGACCGCATGGGCGGACAGCTGCAGGACACCAAAGGCATCGAAAATATGATCTCGATTCCTTACACCGAAGGACCAGAACTTAGCGCACACCTGGCCAAACACATTGCTGAGTATGACATTCAAGTACTGGAGCACCGCAGAGTTGAGAAAGTTGAAAATGGTGAACTCAAGCACCTTGTCCTGAACAGCGGCGAGAAGCTCAACACCAAAGCCCTGATCGTAGCTACAGGCGCCAAATGGAGAGAACTTGGTGTTGAAGGTGAGAAAGACTACCTAGGACGTGGCGTAGCGTATTGTCCACATTGCGATGGCCCCTACTACAAAGGTAAAAATGTCGCCGTCGTCGGGGGAGGAAATTCTGGCGTGGAGGCAGCGATTGACCTTGCGGGTATTGTCAAACACGTTACCGTTTTTGAGTTTATGCCCGAGCTAAAGGCAGACAAAGTCTTAATCGACAAACTCAACTCATTGCCAAATACCACCATTATCAAAAATGCGCGAACGAACAAAGTTGTGGGTAATGGCGAAAAAGTCACGGCTCTTGAATACGAGAATCGCGAGAGTAAAGAACTCAAACAGCTAGAGCTTGATGGTATTTTCGTCCAAATCGGACTCGTACCCAATAGTGCCTTCGTCAAAGACATCGTGAAGACCAATAAATTTGGTGAGATTGAGATTGACGTCAAATGCCGAAGTGATCAAAAAGGCATTTATGCTGCGGGAGACGTGACAACTGTTCCGTACAAGCAAATTGTTGTAGCTCTTGGTGAAGGCGCTAAAGCGGGACTCTCAGCGTTCGAAGACCTGATGCTCCACTAAAATTCCAATCTGGTCCGGCGGAATCAGCCTAGCATCAGTCTGCCTAGCATCAATCTTCGGTCGGCCAAATATTTTCAGAGTGTCTGAGCAAAACGGCTGAATCGAGTTTGCCAGCTAAGAAGCTCAGCATTCCACCAAAGGCCTTACGGTCTTCACCACAATCACCTGAAATGATCTCAGTGTCGTCAGCCAGGCTCGTTCTTACAGTCGAGTAACACTTACCCTTCTCGTCTAGATCGATATATTTCAACATCAATAGCGACGCTCCAAGATAGACTTTTTGGATGGTCTCGCGAGTAGTGCTTTCTTGGCCCACACCCAACAAAGTGTTGAGATTATCCAAATTACCGAAGAGTTGCTTCATTCTCCAAGTAGAAAATCGAGGAGAGGTCTTCCAATACTCTAAATGAGCCAAGTAGCGATCGAGCTTCTTAACAAGATTCAGAAGTCTTAAGACTTCCTTAAGCTCAGTTGTGGCACTAGTAGAATTGGAATTGAGCGATTGAGTTGAAATGCGGATCCCAACAGCTTTACTCTCATCCAATGTTCTCTTTCCAGACTCATCCAAGTAGATCAAAAACCGGTCCATAAAATGCTCGAAGTCTAGGCGCATGAGACCTAACGCTAGAAGGTGAGCGTCTCCAGGAACAAGAGCTCTATCTCTTTGAATTTCAGCAACACCACCAAAGTCATTAATTGGATAGTAGCCCGAATTCACCCACCAAGAGGCATTGGGACTGAACGCAAATAGGAAATGAGAAAAAGCCTCCAAGCGACCGAGCATATCATTGAGAGACGTGGAACTTTTTGAGGGATAGCCACTAGACCATCCATCTCCATCGGGACGGCAAGCAATCATAGCCTTCGGCTCAGGCGCCCAAGAATAGTTTTCCTTAACCGATGCAATATTTGAAAGAGTCTTCTCTGTGACAACGACTCTCATATTTTTGCGAACGAGAGATCCCGCGGCACGGCAGTCCTTCAAAACCGGACGATCTTGTCCTTTTACGATATCGTGAATCGCTGGCACAAAGCTTTGGTTATTAGACTGATATACGGGCAAAGTTCTAACCCCACCCATCAAATGAATCAGCTGGTCTACAGACCTCATCACAATGTTAGAGGCACACGCACGTTCACTCGAACTACGAGAACTCAATCCTTGCACGGCTGCACTCAAGCCGCGCTGCATATCTTCCGAGAGAGCTTCCCAGCCACCCTTACGAAATACAGGTAGCGGTTTTGTGAAAGTTCGGAGGTCTTCGACCCGCAAGTTATCTCCCGCTCGAAAGTTTATCCCATTCTTAATCAGTAGCCATGCGACACTATTGAGCATGTCGCCAGAACCATTCTGAGAAAAAAGACCAGGAAAAGACTTTTCAATCTCCTCCACAACAGCCTCATCGCGCATTTTCATAACATCGATCATTCCGGTCGCAAGTCCCAGCTCAAAAGCGAGCATTTTTACAAGATTTCCGCAATTATCCTTATTCGAATTGTCGCGCTTACAGATGCCGATGGCCTCTCGAGCCTTTACAATAAATTCCTCTCGGTTTGGGAGTTGCCCTTTGGCATTTTCAATCAAGGCAGCAGATTGCAAAGTGTTGCCAATCATGTCTACCCTGCCCCAAGGCACCTTGGTCATAGGAGGGTTCTCAATACCTCTGAACCAATTCCAGGGCATAAAGAAATCAACCAAAGACACGAGCGCTTTGATCAGGAAGAAGGGACCTCCTTGTGACGGAGGAGCCACAGGAACCCTTACTCCAACTCCTCCTAGCAAACGATACCTGCCCGTTTGGGAGGAGTACTTGCGCTCGAGGTTTTTGTGCCATTCACAAGCACTTAACGACTTGTCAGCATAATCTACATATTTTTCTTTTTCTTCTTCAGCGCCGCCCCAGAATTCTTCGGGTTCGATTGTCTGAATGTATTCTCTTGGAAGAGGATCGACTCTTGGAATGTCTCCACATGAAGTCAAACCCAAACCGATTGCTATAAGACAAAATTTAGTCGAAAAAGTTTTTTTAATTTTAGAAAAGTAAAACACTGTCTAATCTCCAATATGGGGCGTAGATGGTATTTCTACCAAAGGTAGGGTGAACGTAAGCAAGGCTAACCTTAACAGGAGCAATAAACTTATTTCGAAGGAAAGCATTGAAAGTGCTGACTTCAACCGCAGCTTCAAAACCCTGAAGAATAGCATCCGTTCCAGAAGTTTCTCTCGCGTAATCGAGCCCGCGCGTGCCATTGATTCTATCGGAAGCTTTGGCTGAGTAAAAATAGCCTCCCATCACATTCACGAGTCCATGGAACATACTTAGCTGAAGACCCGTATCAACATTAAACTCCGCGCCAATAGTTTTAGAAACTGTTTCAATTTGGTAGGGATCATTGAGGTTGGGAAGAAGCTCTTCTGAATTTAAAGCGTAGGCCCTCGTTTGCTCTTTAGCGAAGCGATATTTTCCGCCAACGGTAAAGGACCAATACAAAGTCTTAGGGATGATTTGAAACTCGCTTAGATGCATCATTCGCACGGCCCAAGCTTTCTCAGCGAGATCCTGATCTAATGGATTTGTAATATCAACTTCATGGTTTGATGTGGGGATCACAAGCCCGCCACGAAGCCCGAGACTCCAACGTTTTGATACGAGGTAGGTGTAGCGATTTTCAATCTCCAAGTCGCCCCAGGCTTGATAGATCTGGCTTGAAGGCGCTTGATAACCCCTATCAAGGAAAATAGCTTTTTCAAAAGATTGAGTGTTCAAAGGATACTTGGCCAATTCGTCCAAGCCCTTCTGCAATTCCTCGTTCTTGCCTACGCTTGCTGCGATGGCTGCGGCATTGTTAGTGACATCAGCTCGAAAGGAATAAGTCATTTCACGACGAACCCACGGCAGGATGAAGCCCGCCGCCCATCGATCCGTGATCCCCCAAAGAAAACCACTAACTTTGCGGCTCTCAAAAACATCGATGTCAGCGTAGAGATTGGCCATGAGAAGGTTGTCAGCCCAAACTGGATCCAGACCAGATAGAAAATCCTGCAGTCTTAAGAGGTCCGGCTCGCTTTCAGCCATTTCAGTCAAATTGACTGATCGATTGAGTGGTCTTGCGAGAAGTTCGAGATCGCCATCGGAATTCAACCTGGAATCAATCCCCGAGCCAAATCCCCAAACGTAGGCCAAAGCACGGACGCCCTGAGGCATCGGCTCTGGAGAAGAGTAAGCCAAAACATTCACTGAAAAAGAAGTAATCAGAAAGCTCGTAAAAAGCACGATGCGGCGAATGGCTTTTGATCGAGAATTTTGGGGAAAAGATGGCATGCCACTTAATACCTGAAAGGCATTTTGGATGCCAGGATTAACTACCAATATCATTGAGAAAATTACAAAATTCCCCTGATCTGTTACTTCCTAAGGCATACTGAGTTTATCGACTTAGTTAAAGATTAACCCAGAGCCTGATGATTCTTTGATAGTCTTATAGATGCGGTATGTAGCTTCCCCAGGTCCCCCATCAAACCCATAACAATTTGGAGCATTTATGCTAAATCA
>Ga0100402_1006146_pt1 | contig 12037 bp, 17 predicted proteins | sample CryGeyme20150102_FD_80419 | JGI IMG/M metagenome (GOLD analysis project Ga0100402, IMG submission 80419) | Groundwater microbial communities from Crystal Geyser aquifers in Utah, USA - Crystal Geyser metaG 2015-0102 | ecosystem: Environmental > Aquatic > Deep subsurface > Groundwater | place...
CCAACCCCAACCCCAACCCCAACCCCAGTATGCGATGAATAATTCATTATAACCTATGCATCAATCAGCCTATATAATCGAACCAGGTTTCAACAGAGTACACCACGAGCCATACATTCAAAGCCACGAAAGCTGCTAAGGCCACCTGTGCAATGATCACCCAGAAGATCAGGGTGTACATTTCTAGCAGATAAAAGACCAGCAACAGAACTATGTCTACGACGATAAGGGCTCCGATAAAGTACTTGACGCTTGGCATACGATTATCGTAGCCGTACATGCGCTGATTCCTAATCTTCTGGACAATGTGATTGATGAGCAGGAAGTTTCCTATTAGAATTAAGTCGACCACAAATGTTAGGAGCATATATTTTATTCCTACAAAAAAGTACCCCACGCATTGATGGAAGATATCGTTGCCAAGGAAGGTGAGTACAATCCCTGACAAGCACATTGTCATGAACAGGATTTTGCTAATAAAGATAAAGGCGCATTAGCGAGGTTCATGAACAGAGTAGACGTTGTTCCCTGAAGCATAGTGGTCTTTGAGGCAGAACCAACAGAACTGATGACCACATGGGCATGTCATGTGTGGACAACCTGTCGTTTTTTCGATTGGAATCTAGCACTTGGGGCACTTGTTTGTCAGAAACAGAAAATAGATGAACCCAATTATACCCTTAAGGTTGAGAGTTGCGGATTGAACTAACACTGCCTAGCACTTAGGACACTTCTCGTCAATGTTGACTTTCCATTTGCACTTCTCCATCATGAAAACATAGTCGCAGTTTTAAGAAGGACACTTCTAGATGTCTGTCGTAAATGATGAGTATTTTTTGAAAAGCCATTCTTCTAACTCACTCGAATGACCATTCTCGAGTGTTCCTAGAGCCACACATACATCAACAGGCATTTTTCCCTCGAAAGGTGAGATTATTTATGATCCGGTTTGGTATGATATTCTTGTTACTGCTGCCCTGATGTGTTGGTGCCAACAGTCGTAACAAATGATAGAGGGCTCGAATAGAGATATGACTTTTTCAGCAACAACGCAGCATATCTCGCAGGTCTACTATTCGACCCCTTAGATTGAATGTAGTTTAGCTTATTGCTATAGTTCTTGCATCAAAATGAATAATCAGATTGTAGCGACCCGAGTATTTAATAGTTATTACAAAGTTCCATGATTGACAGACTCGCCTAGCTCAAAAATGTAGCCTTTATGATATGCAGATGACCGGATTGTCAGCTGGATTCTCTGAAGACGAACTCGGTTTAAACGGTATGGAATAAAGTGAGAATGGACAGGAGGACGATGAAGAAATCGAGTTCGGTTAGAAGTTTGCTGAAGAGATAAAATCGGTGAGAATGATGATATCGGGTCTGAACTCCAATAACAAAAAAATCCAAACCATCAAGCAACAGTATGCCAAAGCCATCAAATCAGCCCAAGAGCGTTAGAACAGTTAAGAGATGAATCAGATCTTGATGGAAAATGCTGACTATCAGAAAAAGATCAAGGAGAAGCTCTTGTAAATTGAAAAGTCTGTCAACGAAAGCAAGAAAAATCAGCCAGTAGTATAATTGATATTCAGAATGAACCAGAAACCCGCATGAAACGAAATTTTTATCTCAACCTCAGCAAATAAGTTAGCGAAGTGCTCCTCAAACAGCAAAAATTCTAAGAAGAGTACAAAAACACTGTCAAGGATAAAGTCACCCGACAGGTCAAGCTTATTGACAGAGATTTGACTGAAGAGTAAGTTGAAGGGTATGTAAACGATCCAGACGCTGCCAACCGAATGCTCCAGAAAAAGATCTATGGAGAGGCCAGTATTCAGATCAAAAACACTGTTAGCGACATCCAAGACAAGCTTAGAGATATTCAACGTCTTGAAGCTTCAGTAAATCAATGCGTGATTCTCTTTAATGAGCTGTCAGCTTTGGTCTTTGCTCAGGGCTAAAAAATAGACAGTATTGAGGCCAACGTTGCTGAATGCAAGGACTATATTGAGAAAGCAGAAAAGAAGCTGGTTGAGGGCAAGAAGCACATGGAAACTTCAAAAAAATGCATGTGCATAATTATTATTATAGCTGCAGTGATCTTGCTGATCATTATCATTGCGGTGGTGGCGACAAGGTGATGATGTTTTGGAGTGTTTATTTTAACTATTCTGAATATTATATTTATTATTCGTTTCAACAGAGCATAATCAAAACGCAATGCCACAGAATGACTTCATGGATCTCCACAAGAAAAGGTTTGGTGAGCGACTAGACGCCGAGGAAAAGAGAAGGAAGAAAGAAGCCAGAAAATCTAAGGTCATCGCTAAAAAGGCACAGACCTTGAAGGGTATCAAGGCTAAGCTCTTCAACAAAGAGAGGTTCAAACAAAAAATACAAATGAAGAAGACCATCAAAGAGCACGAATAAAAGAATGCTAAATCAAGAGTATAAGACATCGAGGAAGGAGCAGTGCCTGCCTATCTGATGGACAGATAACAGCAGAGGAACTCCAAAGTGTTGACAAATATGGTCAAGCAAAAAAGAAAAGAAAAGGCTGGCAAGTGGTCTGTCCCAGTGGAAAAGGTTAAGCCTATGACTGAAGCTGAGATGTTTGATGTGATTCGATCAGGTAAGAGGAAGAAAAAATGCTGGAAAAGAAGAATCAACAAGATCTGCTTTGTCGGATAAAACTTCACTCGTAAACCTCCAAAACATGAAAGATTCATCAGACCGATGGGTCTCAGGTTCAAGGATGCCAACGTAACTCATCCTGAGCTGAAAACTACCTTCAAACTTCCAATTCTCTCAGTCAAGAAGAACCCTCAATCCAACACCTACACATCACTAGGGGTCATTACTAAAGGTAAAAAAAAACTTACTTAGGTACCGTGTTAGAAGTGAACGTATCAGAACTAGGTCTGGTCACTCAGACAGGCAAGGTTGTGTGGTCAAAGTACGCCCAAGTAACCAACAATCCCGAACTCGACGGTTGTATTAACTCATTGCTCCTTGTATGAATTATTGTTTTACCCATCAAACCTATAAACTATTTCCATTTTTTTCTATACTTTCTGAACTTCTCTTTGATAATATTATTAAGAGAAAGTTATATACCGATGGATTTCAACCAACCTCCTTTGATCAGGATCTATCAAAGCTGTCAAATGCTCATCAGTATCAAGCGCAAATTGTTCAGCCTGCTGAAAATCACAGACCTTCCCCATTCACCTCACAACGAGTAAAAAAGAACCATATCCACCAAGGCATATCTCTACATCAAAAAAATAGCAAAGGAAGTCAGTTTCCTGCTGGCGGATTTTTCTCTGGGTCAGTCTGGATAAAATCACATCACAGTGGTGGACAAAGCCCTCACAAATTTAAAGTAAATATGCTTTTACTCAGAAATCACAATGAATTCTTGTCTCAAGAGGAGAAACTGATATTTGAGGCTCATCAGATGATCGAGCGCTGGAGCAAGATTGAGGACCCTGTGATTTACTACGAGCAAAGAGAACGGAATTAACTGAAGAAAAATCTCAAAGGTAAACTATAATAAATCAACACCATCTCAGTAGCATGCAAATAAACCAAAAAACCTCTCTACATTCGAAAATTATAAAGATAGCTTAAATAAAATCTCTACGTGGTCACCTAGAACGAGAGAAAATACAATACTCATCAATTTGGACTATCAGTGAGTGTCAGAAAGAAAATCATCAAACTTCTTGGAAAACTTTTGGAAAGTCTGAACAATAAATAAAAAAGTGGTTTTGTTGATGTTGAAAAAAATATGCTGCTGAGCACATATATCGATGTTTTTTATGGCAATGAGGGAAAAGTAACAGAAAAAGATATCAAATGCTATCGAAAAGATCTTCTCAAAACTGCCAAAAGTATCAGCAGTTACTTCGAATAGTAAAAATTATGCTTCGAAGGACTACTTTCCTTCCTTCGAGCTGTAGAAGGCACAATCAAGAACTTCCATACTGCTATTCTCAAAGAAGAGGACCGCATCATCGAATCTATATCGGAAGTTTCAGGGGATATCAACCATATTGTCAACTTCGAATAGGCTCTTGAAATCATCAATAGCATGAAGTCTTACTTCATCACGGCTGAAGAGTATGCCTTTTGTTATATAGGTTGAGTGAGTTCAAAAGAAGAATCCCGCACCTTCAAAGAGTTCTTGAAAGCACCATTGCTGAAATAGGCTAGTTCACTAAGAACATCATGAAGAGGGAGTTCAAGAGCAAAAATGCTTAAATTGCTCAGTTCATTGAAGACAAAAAATTTTTAGAGACTCTTTCCAAAAGTATAAATGAAATAAGATAGGATAAGATAACTTCGAAACAACTCTCTTCGAGTCACTGGGGATATTTCTTGAAAAAGTCTATAAAGATAAGGGACTGATCGATCACAAACCTTTGGAGAGAGAAGATCTGAGAAAATTCAAATATGAGCAAGCTGTATTGAACATTTTTTAGAACTATTTTGCAGAGATAGAAAATGAGGGGAAAAGTACTAGTGGAAAATCGACATTCAATAGCGAGATTTACAAAATGAGTCTGAATCAGCATAAATAAATGGATGAGATTTAAGAATTTATCAACAGTCTGACTGTCTTTGAAGGTGACATTGATTGGAAAGATAGCTATCAATGTTCTCTTGGCCCTCGACTCCTCATTCATGGAAAAATGAAAATCATCCCAGAAGGCCTCATTTATCATTCAAGTTTCAATAAGAGGAACTACTTTTTCGGAAGAACCAAAATTTTCATTCCTAAATAGGAAATATTTTAGATCAACAAATAATCAGCTTTTGTGGTATTCGATGATGTCATTGAAATAGTAACAAAGAAAGGCAAAATATACTTCCACGCTCTGGGAAAAAGATCAAAAATGATAACATAGCTCAATGAAAATTTCTTTCCTGAGGTGAATGCAATTGAAGGAAACGTTGAGGAGTTGTAGTTCAATGAGTGCAGGGAAAGTTAAGAAGTCCTTTTGAATCGGATCAGACCATGCATGATAAATTTGGAGTATTTGATCGGGTAAGGGGATGTACCGAACATCGACTTCAGAACATACTTTCATCGCTATGAGTCGGAATAGGAATTCCAATACCAAGGTAAAGTCTATGAAAATTTCAAAATATTTACCCTTGAGATGGCAGGAGGAACCAACATTCAAGGAGCGAAGTTTAGTCCCGGTTTACCTTACTATATGCAACTCAAAGGAACTAATGTGCCTCCTGTTGACATTCAGTAATCAGAAAGATTCTTCACTTATAAGAAGGAAGTTCCAATGATCCCTTTCGTCTCAAAGGGAGGGCATGGAATTTGTCAGGAAAAGTGTATTTTCAGATGGGGAGGGCCTAAACATTGTCTTTATGAAAGCTTTACCACTCTATCAGGCTTTTCCCTCACATAAGGAATGCTAGTTAAAACTCGGATTATCTTTGAAGAGAAGAAGAATGGAGTTCACTACACCATGAGTGGTGAGGTCACTTTTGAAACAAATAGTGCTACGAATAACCTGCTTAGAGGACCAGCTCTATCAAATTTGAAGTCATTTGTCCTCCAAACAAATGAGATCATGAAAAAGGTCGAAAAGAGTAGAAAGGTAAAAAAAGGTGGCAAAAAGTCAGCCTAGGGATCTGATGACAGCGAATACTAAAGCAAAATTAGCTAGCTATCGAACGAGAATGCCAAACTGAAGAAGATTATTTTCCATTCGGCAATCATGGCAATTATTCTGTACATAGTGACAATATTCATGTTGATTTATTGACTTTGTGATAGCATAAATGATAAAATCATCCCTGAAGGAACCTGTCTCTGAGCACTTCATCAATATCGAATCGTTCCGACGGGTTCTTCTTCAATATTTTGTCTATAAAGGCCTTAGCTTTGGTGCTTACCTCTGGAGGGTATTCGTAGTTGACATCCACTATTCGCTTCATGGTCTCCTTCCGACTGATGTTGTAGAAGGGAGTCTTGCCGCAGATCATTTCATAAGCCAGAACTCCAACACACCATATGTCAACACTGTCATCGTATCCTTACCCTCCAATGATCTACGGAGATACGTAATCGAGTGTTCCGCAGTAGGTGGTCCTTCGATCCTTGCAAATAGCCGCCCATCCAAGATCACAAAGTTTGCATACACCCTAGGTAACAAAATGAATACGTTGGTCATGACTATGTTTTATGGCTTGATGTCCCTATGAAGTATAGAATTGTCATGCATCTATTTCAAACCCGTGCATATTTGCTTCAATCTTTATGACGCTTCAGCCTCTGTTAGTTTTTTCTGCTTTTTTATGAGGGAGAAGAGATTGCCTCCTTCCATATACTCCATGATAATGTAGAAATGTAGGGCATCCTCGAAAAAACCATAGAGTTTGACAACATTGGGATGCTAAAGGAACATTTGAATTTTGATCTAGTTGATAAATTGTTCCAACATATACTTCACTTTCTATTTTGGTACTTTCTTGATAGCCACCAACATTCTTGTTGCCTTGTGAACAGCTGGATATACCTGACCAAAGGCTCCCTCGCCCATACATTTTCCCAGCTCAAAATCATGAATGGACACTTTATTTTTTGAAGACAGAGATTGTGAGGAAGGCTTTGTGCCAAGGTCCACGGTCATAATTTTCTTTGTCTCACTTGATTCTTTCTCAACACCAACATTTTCATCTTGACTCATTTTCTTTACTTAACTTCTCATCTTTGTAAACTCGTCAATATTTCTCTTAGGATTTGGGGGAAGGTTCATTTGAGGAGGAAATACAGGAGGGTTTTTATCTTATTTTTTGCTGAACTTATAGTCATTCAATTTGTCAGCCAAGTCCTTATAAGATTTAATAACTTCATAGTTGGCCCTTGATAGAGTAGCACTTTTTGCCTCATCCTGGTTCACCCCGATCCTTGTCATGCTTTTATAAGAGTTGAGACCCTTTGTAGACTTATCGAGGCCACTTTATTTTGAATATTTGTAGTCATCATACTTGCAGTTTGGAAGAATATCTTTCAGATTGGATTTATAGCCCAGGCTCATAGTTATCTACTTCAGATTGTCCTTCTTGCTACTATAGGATTTATAGTCTGCTGCTTTCTTTGAGTAGGGCCTTACTGCCCTCTATTATTGATCAGCTTCGGCTAAAAATTTAATTGCCTTCGAAGAGGCTGTGCCCTTTGATCGTGCCAGGGTAGGGGTAGTTTTTTCCCATGCTTTGGTGATATTGTATTCTCTACTCTGGTATCCACTGAACTCACTTTTGGGTAATTGGGTCACCGAAGCTGTGTATGGTCGATCTCGACTCAGAGTAATGTTCTCTTTGGATTCTTCTATATTCCAAGTGGCAGTTTTCGTATCTTTAAATCTCTCTAAGGGAAAGGTTTGCTCACAGCGCTGTTAGAAGTTGCTTTTAGAACTCTGTAAGTTCGACCTGTCGTAGTAGCCTGTATTGCTTGAGAAAGTATTGTACATAATGAAATAGTTTTAAAAGGGATAAATGGCTATCGAGCTTTTATACTGGAATTAGAATGGTAGTCTCTAAAAAAGGCAATAATTTGCTTCTGAGACAGCCATAAAACACTGGCTTTAATTATCATCATCTTTTTATCAGTTGTTTATAAATGAACGTCGAAATAAAATTATTAATATCATCTTTGGCGCCGATAAACAGTCAGGCACGGAGTCGGAAGAGGCTCCTATAATTGAGCTGTACCCATTCTTTCCTTGGGCACTCCTATCACAAACTACCTTTTGCTTTTTGTTTGTAGTTTGATCGCCAGCTCTTGATGGTGGCTGTTGATCGATTAGAAATTTTTACCCTGTTAGAAAGAATAGTCTAATTATTGACATATCTTTGGCAATTTGTGGATTGGCTGTCTGTACATGTCGAGTTTGCTTGAGTTGACTTGGATCTTGGGAGGTTCTTGATATTATTCGTTTTCAAAGTGAATCTCATACTCACTTTGCTTTTTAGATGTATTTCGCAGCTTATTCATTCTTTGGTTGTGCTTTTCTAGAGATTTTCTTCTGATGTGCTGCAGTCTCTCTGTCCCTTTTTATTTCGACTTCGATATTGTCATTTTAGATTTCGAACGAATTTCAGGGATTGACTTACTATTTCTGGATCTTTAAAGTACTCCGTTTACGAAAACTCCGCTAATTCTAATGCCCGTTTTGGGATAGTATTCCTCCCCATAACCATTTTTTTAACCCTGATCGAACAGTCCCTCATATACGTAGTCTTATGTTGTGAGTCTCCCTTCACCTTGATAGAGTCCATTTTCCATATACCCGATATACTTTTCCTTCGGTTTATCGATATAAAATTTTCCCGTTTTATGACCTTCATTAAACTATCCTTTGCTGATGACATTTTCATTCAGATTGACTTAGACTCCCAACCCATGCTTGTACCCATTCATGAACTCTCCGTAGTAAATTTTATTATCGTAAAAATACAGAAAACCTTCATACAAGGACTCCTTTTCAATCGAGTGACCAAAATAGATACAGTTTTTGTATTTTTTAATGGAAGGGTTCCTGATGATAATGTTACATGATAGGCAGAGACTTGCGAAAAAGTTGAATATCTCAAAAGGATCGGATTTCTCATTAATTCTCATCTACTTTTGAAGATACTCGATCACTATTTTTTAGCTGATATTTCTTATCTTATTGCTTGAGTAGGAAAGCTAAGGCTCAAGTTTTTTCTACTCTTTTACAACCTGCCTTTTTATGTGACCCATTCTTTGAGCATTGCGAGGTGTTGAAAATAGTTGGCTGCTTTCAAATAGATTAAAACCTTCGCACTGAGTTGAAACATTTTTCTTAGGTGATAATTCAAGCTGAAGAACCTATTTGGAAGCAGTGTTTGACTTAATCCTTGACAGCTCTATCTTTTCTTGGCTTTTGTCTTTGGAGAGTAGCTACTCGACTTCAGGATTGATTTCAATATTCTTATGCTTTTTCTTGAGCTTGTCTCTATCTCCAACCTCCACCCTTGGCTTGCTTTTGAGCCTACTTTACGAAGTGTTTGCAACAGGTGCGACAAAATTGTTACTCTGAGAAGGATTGAGCTCAGAATTTATGGCTGTACTACTCTCCTGTTGATCCTGCTCCCTTTCACCATTTTCATGTGCTTCTGGCTGTAGAGTTATTGGATGTTGATTTTGTTTGCGAAGTGACTATATAAGCTGTCTGAACTGGATGCTTGAATTGCTAATTTTACGGATGGGAGGAGATTCGCTCACCTGGGATTCCATATAATTAAAATTATTAAAGGAGGCTCTGCTTTGATATATTAATCATAAATGATATTCAAATACTCTTACCTCATTCTGCTTCTAGCTTTATTGGCAGTGGGGTCCCTGCAAGAACAGTGCACTGAATCGGACGAGTAATTTTACATAACCTTCCATCCTCATTTGGATGCCTTTTGGTTGAACACTGACGACGAACTCAAAGATATCAACTTCAGGCCAGCAGGTTTTTTGTATGCCATGAATCAGCGTAACTCCAAAACAATTTTCAACTCAATGTTGGATGGATTACTGGCTAATCCACTTCGCAAATTTTTTGTCACTGAGATTGTTTTCCTGAAGGATTGGTATGACTACCTCTCTCATAACAAGAAGGAAAAAGTCAAGCAACTCATCAAGAATGGTCAGCTGGAGATCACCAACGGAGGATGGGTCTAAAACGACGAAGCCGTATGTTATGTTGATGATATCATCGATCAGTACACGACTGGCCAGAACTGGTTGTATAAGGAGTTTGGGGAGATCACTAAAATAGGTTGGGCTACAGACAGCTTCGGACACTCGCACTCACAAGTTGCTCTTGAACATTTGCTTGGCTTTGAATTTCAGGGTATTGAGAGAATTGACGACAGATACATCTATCAGCGAAAAGGTGATAGTCTGCTCTAATTCTACTGGTCGGCTGTATCAGACTCCAATAACAGAACCTATGGAGGAGTCTACACTCATGTGAGGCACTTTCTCCACGAATATGTCAGCTACCGTAATGCAAACCCATTCAGCATCGCTGAGGACCACAAAGGTGTTGAAAAGACCATGAAGAAACTTTACAGGAAGAACAAGCTATTCAGATTTGTTGGCAATGATTTCGAAGAATTCATTGAAGATGAGTTCGGTAATCTAGAGAAAGCACTCAACAAGATGAACCAAGGAGGAAAGTCAAGCTGTGCGCACTACAAATGGGGAAACCCCAGCGATTACTTTAAGTGGACCAACAACAGCAAGGCTGAAGTGCCTGTTCGAGCGAGTGATTTCATGCCCAACTATGATCAAGATCACTATTGGTCAGGATACTACACCAGCAACCCCGAGCTTAAAATTATCTGCAAGGACTTCTCCAGAATTCTCAATCTTTTCAGAAAAATATACACCAAATACAGACTTAATGGGGGCTCATAGGTGCCCGAGTACAGAAAACTGTTGGAAAAAGCCGATGAGTTGGTGTCAGTTATCCAGCATCACGACGGAATAACGGCTACCTCAAAGTATCATATTGAAGAACTATTCAAGCGCAGAATGAAACAGTCAGAAGAAGAGTTGGTGGTTGCGATAAAAAAGATCAATAGTCTAAGCTCTCCTGTTTGCCAATTATTTAACAATGGAAACAAATGTGTCCTTTCGAGCGTGGATGGCCCTAAACTTAATCTGAAGGTGTTTCACGAGGGAGCCTCAAAAGTAGACAGAATAGAGCTGGTTCTTCCTGCAGGAAAGTATTATTAGGCCTAAATCGATCAATAAGACAGCATCTTCTGCAATGAAAAGTCTTGCTCCTTGATCTTCGATGCTGCTCTTCAGGCTGGAGAAAATAATTTCATCCTCAACTCAGTAGAATCATCTAATTCCATAATTTTCAATGAAAAGACCATCAATGGCCTCACTTACTAAGGCAGTCAGTTCAATTTTTAAGTCAGCAAATATAATTTAAAGTACGTGCTTAAAGATGGGCAGCACATCACTATCAGTTTGGCTAGATCGGCCAATCAAGGATCGACAACCGATACCACTGCTTGGGATAAATATGGAAACCCCAACAACAAGCAAGAAAGAAGGATCCCTGGTATTTATATCATGGCGAATAACGGCCAGTTAGATCCTGTTCCTGAGGTTCTCTGGGAACACATTAAGGTTATCGAGGGGAAGCATTACACACAGATCACCGTATCTTCTAAAACTGGAGATGTTGTCATTCTCGTAAATCACAAATAAATTAACGTCATCAACGTGGTTGCTGACTTCACACCACCCACCAGAAGCACTTACGACTATTTCCTTAAAATAGACTCGACTCTCAAGCCAGATGGTGTCTACTATCATGATATGAATGGCTACCTTGTCAGCCAGCGAAAGGTCGGGCAGAGACTTGACTACAATTGGAAATACAAGAAGGAAGATAAGATTAACGCCAACACATATCCCATGTGCAGCTTTGGATACATTCTCCAGGATGACAAAAAGGTATTCATTTCATTACTTAGTTGGTTGTCTTTACTGACCGGGCCCAAGGATTCACCCTATACGACGATAGCTTGCTGGTCAACATCGACAGACTGGCCAACGATGACTACAAGGGAGTCGGATAAGGGTACAACTTCGTCGTTCATAATACCTTCCGATTCAAAATAGGGTTGGTGGCTAAAACCGACTACGTGTAGAGGCTATGGCAGAGACAATACGATGAAGCTCTTCTTGGGTTTGTCTAGAATAGCCCTTCTTCCCAGCTTACTTCTGCCGTTTCCTATAGTAGTGATAAGAGCTATTAAATGCTGAAATACACAATTTTTTCACTGAATGCTGATGAGTTTGTGATCAGATTGTACAACATGGATGAGCAAAAGTCTATCAGTCTCAAAAAATACGGGGTCAATGAGTGGAATTTGGGAGCATTGGGACTGGAAATGCACTATACCGATATCAAGGAAGCTTTCGCTAACGGCATTCCTTTGGGAGAAAGAAAGGAGTGGGTAAAAA
>Ga0100402_1006150_pt1 | contig 12031 bp, 9 predicted proteins | sample CryGeyme20150102_FD_80419 | JGI IMG/M metagenome (GOLD analysis project Ga0100402, IMG submission 80419) | Groundwater microbial communities from Crystal Geyser aquifers in Utah, USA - Crystal Geyser metaG 2015-0102 | ecosystem: Environmental > Aquatic > Deep subsurface > Groundwater | place...
AAATGCCAATTAGAGCAAATGATAGATGACACTTAATGAAACTTCTTGAAGTAGCTTCTTGATGAGTTATATTTACAACTATACAAAAATTCTCTGTTTTAGATACAGAAATTTACCCTAGATTAAGTGATAGAAGAAACATAATTGTAATTGCTGATGAAGCACATAGAACTCAATATGGGATGAGTGCTAAAGTTACAGAAGATAAAATCAAATATTGATTTGCAAAATATCTAAGGGATGCTTTGCCTAATGCTACATTTATCTGATTTACATGAACACCAATAGCTTCAACTGATAAAAATACTGAAGCTGTGTTTTGAGGTACTATTGATAGTTATGATATATCTAGAGCAGTTGAAGACCATGCAACTGTACCTATTTATTATGAAGCTAGATTAGCTAAAATAAATCTTGATGAATCTAAAAAACCAAAGATAGATAGTGACTTTGAAGAAATTACAGAATGAGAAGAAGACTCATCTAAACAAAAAATGAAATCTAAATGGGATAAATTAGAAGCTATGGTTTGATCTGAGGAAAGATTAAGACTAGTAGCTAAAGATATTGTAGAACATTTTGAAAAAAGAAATAGTGTAATGGAATGAAAGTGAATGATAGTTGCTATGAGTAGAAGAATAGCAGTTGATTTATATAATTATATAATAGAGTTAAAACCTAACTGGCATAATGAAGACCAAACTAAATGAGTAATTAAGGTTGTTATGACATGAAGTGCTACAGACCCTGCAAATTTTCAACCTCATGTTAGAAATAAATTAGAAAGAGATAGTCTTGCTAAGAGAATGAAAGATACAAGTGATGAACTAAAACTAGTTATTGTTAGAGATATGTGGTTAACTGGGTTTGATGTACCAAGTATGCATACTATGTATATAGATAAACCTATGAAAGACCATAGTTTAATGCAAGCTATAGCTAGAGTTAATAGAATATATAAAGATAAGCAAGGTTGATTAATAGTAGATTATATTTGAATAGCTTCTGAATTGAAATCAGCTTTAAATTATTATACTGATAATTGAAAAGAAGCTATAGAACAAAATATAACACCAATTGAACAAGCTACTGCTTTAATGAAAGAAAAATATATTATAGTTAAAGATATGTATCATAACTATAACTATTGAAAATATTTTAATTGAACACCTAGTGAGAGAACAGAGATATTTTCATGAGCATTAGAACATATTCTATGATTAGAAGATGGTAAAAAAAGATATATAAAAGCTGTTACAGAATTAATGTATGCATTTTCTATATCAATGCCTTCATTAGAAGCTGAAAATATAAGGGATGATGTATGATTATTTACTTGAATCAAGGCATGAATTATGAAGTTTGAAACTTCTGGTTGATGAGATACTACAGTAAAATCAAAATGAGATTATGAAAATGCTATAAGACAAATAGTTTCCTGAGCTGTTGCATGAGCAGAAGTAATGGACTTATTCTCAATGGCATGAATTGATAGACCTGATATATCTATATTATCTGAAGAGTTTTTAGATGAAGTAAAATGAATGAAGCATAAAAATTTAGCTTTTGAATTATTAAAGAAACTTCTTAATGATGAAATTAAAAATTTAACAAAGAAAAATCTAGTTAAATCTAAAAGTTTTTCAGAGATGCTGGATCAAACTATTAAAAAATATCAAAATAGAAATTTAAGTTCTGCAGAAGTTATACTTGAATTAATTGAATTAGCTAAAAAAATTAAGTTAGAGAAAGATAATTGAGAAGAGCTATGACTTGATGAAAACGAAGTAGCCTTTTATGATGCATTAGCTGATAATGAAAGTGCTAAAGCATTAATGGATGACGAGATACTAAAAGAAATGGCTAGAGAATTACTGAAATTAATTAAAGCTAACACTACTATTGACTGGACAAAGAAAGAAAATGTTCAAGCTAAACTTAGAGTTGCTATTAAAAGATTACTTAAAAAATATAAGTATCCACCTGATATGGAAGAAAAAGCTATTGATATAGTTATGAGACAAGCCAAGTTAAGTTGTGAAGAAATAGTAAGTATTTAGTCTACAAAATAAGATAATACAATACTATATAAATTTTATGATAGATAACTATCAGAATTAAGAACCACTTTAAAAGTGGTTCTTTTTATTTCTTTAATTTAACAACTATGTGAAATATGAAAGAATACTATATGGACTTATCTAGAGATATTACAGAAGAAGAAATGTTTGAGTTCTTATATGAACTAGAGAAGCAAGATAGTAATAACTATATTTGATACAATGAGGTTTGTGAAATTTTTAATTAGAAGTCGTTAGTAAAAGCTATCGGCTTTATTTTATTATTTAAATTATATACATATGAAAGCATATGAAATCCTAGTTGATCAAATAATAGAAAAGCTAGAACAATGAATAATACCTTGGAATAAACCATGGGTATGATGAGTTCCTTCTAATTATATTAGTAATAAATCATATAGATGATTTAATAAACTTGTATTATCACTTAATGATTTTAACGATAATAGATATTTAACTGCTAAGCAAATTAAAGAACTATGAGCCAGTATTAAAAAATGAAGTAAGTGAACTAAAATATATTACTTTAAAATAAATCAATTAGATGAAACTGAATCTAATTCAAAGAAAGAAATTTATAATATTCCAATGATTAAATATTATACTGTGTTTAATGTAGAACAAACTGAATGACTTAATTTAAAAGTTAATGAAACAGTTAACAAAGATACTATTAAGTTATATAAAGCACAAGAAATAGTAACTAACTATAAAGATAAGCCATTAATTAAAAATTGATTAAATGCTTCTTATAATCTTTCAGATGATATTATAACTATGCCTAGTTTATATAAATTCAAAAATAACGAGGAATATTTTTCTACATTATTTCATGAGTTAGTTCATAGTACATGAAGTCAAAATAGATTATCTAGATTTTGACTAAAAGAGTTTGAGTATTATTGAAGTGATAATTATTCAAAAGAAGAGTTAGTCGCAGAATTAGGCTCAATGTTTTTATGTATGGAAGCATGAATACAAAATACTACACTAGATAACTCTAAAAACTATATAGCTTGACGGTTAAAATATATTAAGTGAAATAAAAAAGACTTAATATATGCATCTATGCAAGCTGATAAAGCTATTAGTTATATTAAAAATGATAACAATATAGCATAATTTTAAAAGCATACTTTAACTAGTGTGCTTTATTTTATATAATTAATTATAACATTATGAAAGAAACAGAACTAGTAAATAATACAGAATCAAATACTGAAATATTTGATATTGAAAAAATTAAGAACTTATTATTTGATACAGAGAATACAATAAATATTAAATGAAAAAGTTATATTAACAAAAAAGGCTATAGAAAATTAGCAATAGCTTTTAATATAAGCATTGAAGTAATATCTGAATCTAGAATAAAAGAAAATAATATTACTATATATGATTTTACTGTTAGGGCAACTACTCAGTTATGAAGATTTTTTGAAAGCTCAGCAAGTTGTTCTTCTAATGAAAGGGACTTTGCACATTTGAATCATGATGTAAGAGCAACTGCTCAGACTAGAGCAACAAATAGAGCTATATCAGATTTGTTAGGAATTACTAATCTTACATATTATACTTCTTGATGAAATACTAATAGTGATAAGATTGAAAATAAACACTTAAATAACCCTGTGGTGAGTTCTAATACAACAGATACTAATCTTATTACCCAAAAACAAAAGAAGCTCCTACAAACCTTAATAAGTGAAGTAATTGAAAATGAAGAAGAACAAAAATCATATACTGAAATATTAGATGAGTTAACAAAACATGAAGCTAACTTTCATATAAAAGAATTGATTGATATAAAAAATGGGACTAATTAATAGTCTCATTCCTTTTTTACCACCAGCCTCCCCAACCACCACCTTAATATAGTTGCAAATATAAATCCATAATTTAATTTGTAAAATATTTAAAATCATATATTATTGCTTGTGCCAAAATGAAACATAATGCTTTAAAAAGCAAACATGAAAAAATATACAAGAAAGGGTAACTTAGGTTACTCACCTTTTATTGAATATTTTTTCATGAAAAAGTTTTGTTTTGGAAAACATAAAGAGTTCTTAAGTTACCCTTTTTTGTTTGCTAAAACTTTAATTTTTAAATTATTAAATATGAAAAAAATAATAATAACATTATTTTTAGTTTTAAGCTTATTTATATATAAGCCATTATTTGCTTACGATAATGAAAATTTTGCAAAATGAAATAATTACTTTGCTGCTTGAGACTATGATTTAGCATTATATTATTTATTAGAATGAATAAAAGAAGACTATACTTCTGATGGATTATTTTGAGTAGCATCAACATATCAAAAAAAATGAGAATATATTAAGGCTATAGATTATTATAAAGAAGCATTGAAAAATTATGATTCAAATAAATCTAATTACGTTAAAGATTACATGATTAAATATGGTCTTTGACTATCATATATGGAATTACAAGATTATAAAAATACATTATTTTATTTTTTATCAATAAAAAATAAAATTGATGAATTAAATTTAAATTCAGAAATTCCAATAAATGCACTTATAGGAACTACATATTCCTATTTAAATGATTCGCTGAATACTGAAAAATATTTTTCTCTAGCTAAAGAAAAGAAAGAAATGTCATATCTATATGATATTGAACCTGAAATTAAAAAAACTAATTCATGTGGAATAAATTCATATAGTAATTGAGATTGAAAATGTTCTTGTGAAGAATGATATGAACGGAGTGATAAAAATGATTTGACGAATTTAAACTGTAGTAAAATAGTAGAACAAAATAGTTACTTTAAAGAAGAGTATTTAAATCTTATTAGTAAATGAGTAAAATCACAATGAGATGAAGATTATGAAAATGCTATTAAATATTATAATTTATCATTAGAATCAAAATATAATGCAGTAGCATTAGCTCAATTAACTTCATTATATATTGAATTAAAAGATTATGATAATGCTTTATTTTACAATAACAAAGCAAAAAAAATTGCTATATATGATTATGAAATTGATGAATTTAATAAATATGATTTTATAATTAATGAAGGAATAGATATTAATATTGCTAATTATTTAGCGACTCAATGAATTATAGTTAATCATTCAGATAATACTAAATTATATAATTTAGATAATAATGTACTTAGGCAAGAAATAGCATCTATTTCTTTAAAGCTTTGATGAATAGAGAAAAAAAATAAATGTGATAATCTTTTTTCAGACATTAGTTCTATAAAACCAAATGATTGGGTTTGCTTAAATATAGAACCATTACTAGAAAGATGATTAATTTCAAATAATAAAAAATTTAGACCTGAAGAAAATATTACAAAAGCAGAAGCATTATGAATGTTAATAAAAGTTAAATGACTTGATTACAAATTAGATATCAACAGTATTAAGACTTGGCAACAACAAATAGTAGAGTATGCAGTTAGAGAATGATTAGTTAAAGATTTCACTGATTATGATACATATGCAACAAGAGCCTGGATATTTAAAGTTGTAGATAATATTCTATGAGAAGAACTTGATAACATTCTAGAATGATTATATTAATTTATCAAATATAAAATATGAACAGTGAATTAATAGATCTATTTTGATATTCATTTTTTGAACTATTAATTATTATATTTAGTTCATTCTTAATACCAATTGTTATATACTATGTTTCTTTTTATTGAGATGATAAATATAAATTAAATTATACTCGTAATGAGGTTAAAGAAATAGTCATTCTTTTTATAGTATTTTTTATAATATTTATTTGAATACAAAGAATAAATATAAATAAAAAAGAAAAATCTCTAAATTGTTACTATTGAATTTTAGAAAATTATAGTTATTCAGAATCAAATTGAATTTTTTATGATACTAAATGAAAACCATATGATGACAATTCTTTTATGCAATATATATTAGAATCAAGATTAAAAGAGATAAATAAAAATTGTAATCCTTATGATGATCAAGAATATGATACATATAATTGAAAATTTTATTAGTTTATTCTTAAATTTAATATATGAAAAAATACCTAGAAATACTTTGAATATGATTTTGATTAACTAGAGAAGAAATAAAAAAGGTATACCAAAAGAAAGCAATGCTTTATCATCCAGATGTAAACAAAGCAGATGATTCTGAAAAGTTAATGATGGAAATAAATTGAGCATATGATTATATAATTGAAAACTTCAATGATTATATTAATAAAATAGAAGCATCAAAAAGTACTGCCATATGATTATATAATGAGTGATTAGTAATATTTTATAATCAACAAGAGTATAAATTAGCATTAAGTAAGTTTCAAAAATCAATAGAGTTAGATAAAAACTATTACAATTCATATATTATGATTGCAAAATGTATGCAAGAATTATGAGATACAGATTGAGCTATTAAAATGTATGACAAAGTTATAGATATGAACAATAGTTTTAATCTAGCTTATCAAAATAAAGCTGAATTATTATACTCATTATGAAGAACAAGAGAGGCTGATAATACTATTAAAGCATATGATAAAATTAAAGTTTCATCTGCTGATTATTATAATGTGTTAGTAGCTAATCTATATAATAGATTAGACTATAAAAGTATACTTGATATTTGTGAAAAATTGGTAAATAATAAAACAAAGCTTGTAAATTACCATTGGTATAAATATAAGTCATTAATATGAATATGAAGTAAACAAGAAGCATATGAATACCGTATAGAGAATTTATTTAAAATATCACTAGATAATGAATTAGATAATAATAGAGATGATTTCGAATTCTATATTCTATGAAAAGGTTATATGTATCTAGAAAAAGAAATGTATAATGAGGCTTTAAATGTATTTAGTATACTAAAACATGTACAAAAAGATCCATTTAAGCACATTATTTGAATGTGAAAGGCATATATATGACTAAAATTCTATACAATTGCAGATAATATGATAGATGATACATATGACTTATTAAATTCTAATTCATATAAAGACTTAGATAAAAACTATATAAATGAAATCAGACAAGATTTAAAAAACATTAAAATAAAATGTATGATGAACAGATATTAAAACATACAATAAAGCCTTATAATTTTCACTTATAGGGCTTTATTATTACAAAAGAGTATTTACTACCAGTAAACGATTAAAACAATACCCCAAGACGAGACTTCGCTTCCGTAAAAGTAAGAGATTTGATGTTATAAAGTAAACGGATCCGATAGCTCAGGAAAAAGGTAATCTTTTTAGCTGAAGAGCAATGCAACAAAAAAATAAGAACCAACTAAAATAATATAATACCCCTATAGTTTTCTTCGCCAAGAATGAAATTACTATAATGGAATATTATATTACATATATGACATAACTATATATATAACAATACAACAATATAACTAAAGACATAATACACCTAATACAGAAACAACTATCATAAATAGTAAAAATCACATATGAAAAAACTATATATAGAAAATGTAAATATAACATATATGATATAGTTATAAATCTAATATATATTATTACTTAATACACTATATATAAATACTAACATATTAATAATATATAAGTTCATTTACTTTAAAACAAATAACATACATAAATAAATAATAACACTATAAAATAAAACAATTTATTATATACATAATAAATTGTTTAGTAAGTACATTACAATATGTACAATTATTAAATAAAAAAAATAAATAATTGTACTACCTAATAAAAATTGATTTCTTAGATGATGATGTAGAAGTAGTAGTGGGAGTACTATGGACCCAGTAGAGTAGTTAATGATAGGTACATAATTATATGTTTTGATTTTTTTTTAATATAATATACTATTAAGAAAAATTTAAATATGTAATTATTCATTTTATGGAATTACTAGCAAATGAAATCCCTGTAAATATAAAAGTACAAACTATAAAAAAAGTTGATAACTGAATTCATGTTACTTTATATTTACTTGAAACAGTAAAAGAATTAATATTAAGTTATGAAAAAAATACTTGGTATTGAATTGATATCTCATGGAACCTAGATGTTATAAAAGAGTTATACATAAATGAGCAAGATGAGTTATTTATAACTAAAGATGGTTATATTGTGAAAAAAGAAACAATGGAGGACTTTGAGAGTAGTTCTAAAATATTAAATGAAGAAAACTATATTCCTTGAGAATATATTCCTTATAATAAAAAATCATTTATAGAAATAAATGTTAATAACATACAAGATATACTACTTCCCTTATGAATTAAAGTTCAATGATATATAAATTTAGATGATTATAAACAAATAGTAATATACATTAGCCCAATAATTGATGATTTAATTTTACTTAAAACAAGTTTACTAGAAATCATTAAAAATAGATCTGAAGAGATTGATTATTGAAACGGTGGTTTTATATCATCAAGTTGAAATTTTACAAAAAAACAATCATTAAAAAATGGTGTGTCAATAATAGCAAAAGAAGTAATGAATATTTTTACTGATAGAGAAAAAGATACTATACTTATATCAAAAAATAATTTATCTGCATGAATTTTTGATGTTGAGTGATGAACTTCAGATATGTATTGAGAAGACATAAAAATATGAAATGATATACCTATTCTCAGCTATTCATTATTTAATGTACAACTAGAGCCTGTCCTTATGTATATGTTTTTAACATGAACTATATGAGACTATTACAATAATGAAGATGAATACTGATATTTCAAAGTAATTAAATCTGTTGGAGAAGTAAGTATAACATCTAATAATACTAATTTATTTGAGTTGATTCCATGAGAAGTTTTTTATGATTATAAAAATCATATATTTTATAATGTAAAATTAAATACAAAATACGAGGTTACAGAGAAGTATTTTTACTTTATGAGTAAACTAATAGAATCAGAATGAAGAAGGTTAAGCTATGAAGAAATTAGTAATATAGAAGATATTTCAGACTGAACATTTAAATGAAACCTTTTAAAGTTACTAAGAAGAAAGAACATTATTTGAGAGAAGGTAGACTTCATAGATTGAAAGAATAAATGATATAAGTTAAAATATTATAATTAAATCTTTACAGAAAATTACAGAAAGATACTGCTAAATACAGTGTCTTTTTTTTGTTCATGATATATTATCTCATTGTAAGCTTACATTTAATTCAATACTCCGGAGTTTAATATATAACCAAATATGAAACAATGAACAAAAGTAAATAAGCAAAATGGGAAAATTGAAACAAGTGCAAAAAACATTTTATCAAAAATAGATGAGAAATTAATCCATCTAAAAAATTATAATGTTGATGACTCTATAAAGAGAATTCTAATAAGAAACCTATACAAATTAGCTAACCAAAATTTTAATACTTATGTAGAAAAATTTGAAAAAGATTAAAATAGTTATAGATTAAAGAAAATTGAATTTTAATATTTAAGATATTTATTATGCCAAATGCAATAATATATTGTAGAGTATCTACAAATAAACAAGAGAAAAATTGAGATAGCTTAGAAAATCAAGAAAGAGCTTGTAGAAGCTATTGTAAAAATAATTCTATAAATGTAATATGAGTTTTCAAAGAAGCTTTTACATGAAAAGATCAGAATAGACCAATACTTAATAAGTCGATTCTAAATGCAATAGAAAATAAAGTAGATTATTATATTGTATTTGACATAGATAGATTATCAAGAGAATGATATTCAGTATATTCAGATGTTAAAAATCACTTACAAGCTAATTGAATAACTCTAAAAGATAGTAAAAATATTATATGAGATAGTAATCTTGTAGTTACAAATGATAAAGTAGATATGAGTAAATATAAATGGAATAGAGAAAATAGAAGTGAGATGGCAGAAATGGTATATTCAGCTCAAGCAAAGATAGAGTGAGATAAAATTATTCAAAGAACAATTCCAAGAGAAATAGAACTAGAACAACAATGATATCAAGTTAGATGACCAAATTATTGATATACTAATAAGAAAATAAAAACATTAAATTGAAAAGCATCAATACAAATTAAAAATTGAACTGAATGAGATTGGGTTATATATATATTTGAATCTAGAGCAGAGTGATTGCTAAGTGATAAAGAAATAGTAGAACAAGTTAATCTTAAATGATGCATAAAAAAAAGAAATAATAAACCTATGGATGTAAAATATATGCAAGAACTTATTAAAAACCCTATATATGCATGAGTAATTAAATCAGAATGGACTTGAAAAAATCCAATTAAAACAGCTTATGATTGACTAGTAAGTATAGATATATGGAATAAAGCAAATAAAGGTAAGATACAAATAATTGAAATAGATAATACAAATTTATCAATGTTATATAAAAACGATAAAAGTAAAATAGAGGATACAATAGAAATAAAAGAAAAAAGAAAAGATTATAACAGTGAATATCCATATTCAAAAGTATTAATGTGCCCAGAATGTAAATGAACACTAACATGAAACAATGCTAAATCTAGAAGTGGTACAATACATAATTACTACCAATGTACTTGAAAGAAATGAATTAAACATAAAAACTACTCTTTAAAACAAAAAGAAGTAAATGATTCTATTATGAGTATATTCACTTCAATTAATATAAACAATGACTTATTAAAACTATTTGAAGATATTTCAGAAGAAGTATATATAGATAGAAAAGATGAATTAATAAATAATAAAGAATTATATTCAGAAAGAATTAAATGATTAAAAAAATTAAAAGAAGCTAAGCTACAAAAATTAGATAATGTAATAAACTTCCCTATACTACTTGAATCATTAAACAATGAATTAGAAGATATACAGAATCAAATAATAGATTTGGAATATAAGTTTAATAATATCAAAGAAGACATAAATATAAATACATTTAAATCATACTCTATAAACCTTATCAAACACATAGATAAAATAGTACAACAAAAGGAAAAACCAGATATGATAAGTCTTGCATTTGATATAATGTTTAACGAAAGAATAGTATTTGAAAAATTAGATTATCAAACCATAAACAATAAGGGTTTATTATGATTACAAAGCCAACAAAAAAATCCATCCGAAGATGAATTTCCTTTAAATCTGATATGGCAGCCCCACTAGGAATCGAACCTAGCTCGCAGGATTTGGAATCCTGAATTCTAACCGATGAACTATGAGGCTATATAAATCTCCGTAAAGGAGATTTATTGTATTATATACTGAATCTATAAAATGCAGTAATTGCTTTTTCACCAATAAAGTTTTTAACTTTTACATTTGGATCCATAACAAAATCTTGTTCTAATAATGAAATCTCTGATTTAAATTTTCACATTTTACCTTCAATAATTTTAAGTAAAACTTCATCTGGTTTACCAGTCATTTTTGGATCATTTTTCATTATTTCTAATTGAATAGATTTTTCTTTTTCTATAATTTCATCACTGATATCATCAGCACTTAAAAATTCTGGATTTGTAGCAGTAACATGCATAGCAACTTGTTTAGCTTTTTCTTCATTAGTTCAATCATTTGCAACAATTAATGCAGCAAGTTTACCATTTGAATGAACATAAGCAGCAGTTACTCAACCTTCATAAATACTGTAATTAGAAATTTGTAAGTTTTCACCCATTTCCATTGCATAATTTTTATTTAAAAATTCTTGAGCAGCTTCTTTAGAATCAGCTCAGTTTGTTTTTAAGAAGTTTGCTATATCACCTAACATAGTTTTAAATCTGTCAGAATTAGCTAAGAAATCAGTTTCACAAGAAACAGATACAACATAAGCTTTTGCTCATTCTGTAACTATTTTTAATCCACCTTCTAGAGTTTCTCTATCAGCTTTTTTTGCAGCTTTAGATAAACCTTTTTTTCTTAATTCATCAATAGCAAGATTTATATCACCATTTGTTTCCTCTAATGCTTTTTTACATT
>Ga0100402_1006161_pt1 | contig 12024 bp, 15 predicted proteins | sample CryGeyme20150102_FD_80419 | JGI IMG/M metagenome (GOLD analysis project Ga0100402, IMG submission 80419) | Groundwater microbial communities from Crystal Geyser aquifers in Utah, USA - Crystal Geyser metaG 2015-0102 | ecosystem: Environmental > Aquatic > Deep subsurface > Groundwater | place...
AGTCATCTGGCTGCCTTCGGCCAGATCGCCTCCAACTCTGGCAATCCAGAGCTATTGATATCCTATATGAAACCAACAGAAAGAGGTAGTTATAGCTATAAACAGCTCAGCTCAAGGCCGAGAATCAGAAGAAATACAACATGGCTCCAAATTCAAAATTATATGAATTTTATCCCAGAAATCTTGAAACCCTAATGGTCAAGTATCCCAACGATTTTCCTTCTCAATTGACCACAGAGATGAAACAACGGTTATCCTCCTATCGAGATGACTCAAGGCGTTATGGCAACATGTTTTTCGGTGGTGTTGGATATTGGTTGCTATTCAGAACAAAGCCTTGGTTCCAACTTACAGGAAATCCAATCCAACGGATCACCTTTTTGTTTTTGAGTGTTTCTTACATGATGCAGGCAAACTTTAGTGAAACAGAGTACCTTGCTTAGCAAATATTTGCAAACAACAAATATTTCGAATAAGCTGTTTGGAAGCACAACGAAAGTCCTCAGGCTGGAGGAAGAGCCTCCCTTCTTACCAGCTGACCCCATGATTTACTTTGAAAAAATAACACTATCAATAGCGATATGACAGAAGTCTATTAAGAGAATTTTGAATTATAGAATTAGCAGATTATCAACTAAATCATTTGAGCTGTCCACTCCAGGTTTTGACTGAAGATGGCGCACAGCAGATAGACCCTGTGCAACAGGAGTTTCCCCCACAGCCATCGAAAGCCAGAACATGACAGCAATCAGCATCAATGGCCTTCAATCCCTCAGGTTTGCAGAGCCAATAGGAGCATAGAAAGTAAGCATTGTGGATACCACCACACATGACACCACAGAAGTTGAGCCACCAGCAACCACAGACCATACACTGACACATCTTGAAGATATTTAATATTTGATAGATCGTTTGGGGGTAGGATAAATAGCTGTTATGGTAGGATAATCCTAAACTCCAAGGAAGATGATTATTTCTACCTTGAGAAACAATTGATGACGGCTTAGGATAATTAGACTAGAGTGAAAAATAAACAAAGGAAAACTAAGAATATTTATTTGTTTGAAGTATGATGAAAGCTGATCTGTTTTCTTTATTATAAAAATACAACTTATGTCCTTCTTCGGTGTTTAAAGCAATGCACAGTTTAACCGCATTCTCTATGAAATCAGACTCACCCTCGCCAAAAATCAATATCTGCCCAATCTCCGAACCATCTATCGCAGTTGTGCAACTCTTGATCCCAATCAATCAGGTTGGCTCACCCCTGCCCACTTCGAAAAAGTAAAAAATAAGTGAACATAGGCACTCAATGAGAATGCAATATTTCTGAAAAAGTATGAACTACAAGTTTTTGAGAAGTTGCTCAGCCACGAAGGTACGATTGGATGGTTCGCCTTCATCGCTCAGATGAGAGAACCTCTCAGCTTAGCAAGAGGAAGAACTCTAGACTCTATTTGGAGTTCACTGGACTCATCCAATACAGGAAAGGTGCACTTCGAACTCCTCAGTATTTTTCAATTTATTCAGGTCAAAAGTTTGACGCCTCCCAGTTCAAATAATTCAAACTTGGCTACAAATCAAAGGACAAGATTCTTCACGAATTGCTCGATTTGGTGAGTCTGGATGCTGAAGGCTACGTCACTTACGACTAGTTCCTCAATTTCTATACCGACCTATCTATCAATATCCCCAGTGATGATATCTTTAACAGATTTGTGTGCGCTCAGTGGCGACATAGCTACAATCCTGGGCCTGCCACAAAAGCAGAAGAAGTCAAAAGTGCTCTCAGAACAATTCGCTTCAAGCTACTGCAAAGAACCAACAACACCCACGAATAGTTCATTCTCAGGAAAATATTCAATGAATTCGATATCAACAAAAATGGCAAGTTGACCGCAAGTTAGCTGTCAGAAATGCTTTTGAAGTTGTAGATTCCAGTTGAGGAGAGATTACTGGAGGGAGTGGTAAGCAAGATTGCAAAGTCGAATCAAGGAGATTTCGATTTTGAAGATTTGGCGCAATTTGTATTCTATGATCCCTATCATATCTGATTCTAATCCCTATATGACCTCATCAATCACTATCATTAACTAAACACAGCTGTCATTACTGCTGGTCCGGTCATCTAGAAGTGCCAATTTGAGATGGCTATACCTTTACAATTGATAATATATTTCATGGAGTGCTTGACCAAAGTATATAAATGCATCTGTTGCATTTCCGACCCGAAGTTCCCAGATCCCTACAACTTCTAGTTCGGAAAGGCTAGCGATCTCTAGACGAACAGCAACTTATTTGAGTCCAATTACGTACGGACCTCCAAGTACAGGTGGTACGACTTCCTTCCAAGTAAAAATTCATTGATTGTTAGAAGCACTGCTCCTTCAGTTCAAAAGAATCGCCAACATATACTTCTTAATCATTGGAGTTCTGCAAACTATACCCATCATCAGTCCGCTCGGCCCTCTCACTGCATGGGCACCGCTGGCGTTCGTTTTGGGAATTTCTATGCTCAGATAAGGTATTGATGCATTCATTCAGGCTACGAAGATTATCAAAGATACAAATCTGATAAACAACTGAACCATGAACTCAAAGCCTGGATTTTCAGGGATGGAGTGTTCATTGAGGTCGAGTGGAGCTAGGTGAAGATTGGAGACATTGTAAGAGTAGATAACTAATAGCTTTTTCCTGTCGATTTGATCCTGATTTCTAGTTCAACGGAAGGAGGAGTCGCATTTATTTAAACTGCTAGTTTGGATGGTTAGAAAAATTTGAAGCCTCGATCAGCCTTTCCTCAAACCCAGAAATTCCACGATGAATAGAATCTACTTTCCTTAAATGGAGTCTGGAACGGGATTGTCCCCGATAAATAACTTCACCAGTTTTCATCAAATATGACTCTGGGAGGCACAGGAGAGCAGATATCTTTTTACAAAGACAAGCAATTACTATACAGAGGTGCTCGTTTAAAAAATACGAAATGGATCTATGGGTTGTCGATTTACACAGGCAGGAACACCAAAATTATGATGAATTCTGACTCTTCTTCAAATAAAATGTCACAAATCGAAGCCAAAGTCAACTCTATATTGGTCCTTATTCTTCTGCTGCAATTGTTTCTGTGCCTGATTGTCGCTATCCTCTATGGTGTCTTCGTCTCCAGAAATCGCAACACCCATACCTACATCATCTTTGGCAATTTATCAGTTGGCCTTGATGCCTTCATCATATACTGCTCCTATTTCGTGCTTATCAACACAATGATTCCTATTTCCCTCATTGTTTCCATCTAAATCGTCAAGTTTTCTCAAAGCTACTTCATCGATAAAGATAGACTGATGTATAGCAATTTCCGTAAGAAAGGAGCTAATGTCAAATCTGCATCTCTGAATTAGGAACTCGGACAAATTTAGTATATCTTCACTGATAAAACTGGCACTCTCACTATGAACCTCATGGAGTTCAAAATAGCAGTTATTGGGAGCAAAATGTATGGAGATTTGGGCCTAATCATCAAAGATCACAACTATCCTCCCCAAACCGAAAAAGGATTCCACGATGAAACCTTAAACGGGCTCATCAACAAAGGAACCGACAACATCCCAGTGAATGACCTCATCGTCAAAGACAGGGAAGGCAGACAGAGTATCCACTTCCGACAAATGAAGGAGTTAGCTGAGGAGTATCTTACTGTTTTGTCGATTGCCCATTAAGTCGTGGCTGACACTAACAAAAAAGGGTAGAAAATTTATCAAGGGCCATCACCTGACTAGATTACTCTCGTGGATGCTGCCAGAGATATGGGTTTCGAATTTGATAAATCAACCCAATCAACCACTCAAATAAGAGTAAGAGGGTAGAACAGAACATTTTAGCTTTTGGAAGTATTTCCCTTCACTTCTGATAGAAAGAGAATGTCGGTGGTCGTCAAGTCAGGAGGATACATCAAGTTATACACCAAGGGAGCAGATAGCATCATCAAAGCTCGATTGGCCAGCGATCAGAAATTGGTTCTTGATGATTAGCTTAATAGGTTCTCCAAAATCGGTCTCAGAACTTTGTTGATCGGAATGAGACTGATATCCGAGCAGGAATATTCGCAGTTTAGGCAAAAAGTGGCAGCCCTTCCTCCAACCAATAAGGAGGAAGCCTTCGAACAGCTAGTTTCTTAATTGTAGCAAGGCATATATCTACTGGGGGCTACGGCTGTACTGGATAGGTTGCAGGATGAGGTTCCTGAGACCATTCGCGATCTCATTAGAGCAAGTAACAAAATATTTATTAAGAAATCAAAATATGGATGCTGACTGGAGACAAAATGGAAACTGCTTAAAACATTGCCAAAAGTTGTAATCTCATCCAACCGCATTTCTAAATTTTGCGATACGAATGCAAAGATCCAGGACAAATACTGAATACTCTCAAGAGGCTATCAGACCAAGCTTTGTAACTAAACCAAAGCGGAAAAGCTAAAGGCTTCCTCATTGAAGGAGCAGACCTCACTCCCATCATCGGCAATGAATAAAACGAAAGAGAACTGTCTAACTTGGCCAAATATTGCGACGCTGTTGTATGCTGCCGTCTGCTGCCTATTCAGAAAGCATAAGTCGTCAGAATAGTCAGAACTTATCTAAACAAAATTACTCTTTCGATCGGTGATGGTGCTAATGATGTACCCATGATAAAAACTGCACATATAGGGGTGGGTCTCTTTGGATAGGAAGGCATGGGAGCTGTTCAAGCCAGTGACTATGCTTTACCTGAGTTCAGAATGCTCTGGCGTTTGCTTCTAGTCCATGGAAGGTGGAACTACATCAGAATCGCAGAGATGATTCTCTATTTTTTCTACAAAAATATGCTCTTCACCGTGCCTCAGTTTATCTTCGCCTTCTATAGCGGATTCTCAGGTCAGACTATTTTTGATGATAACTACATCGCACTTTACAATTTGATCTTCACATCGCTGCCCCTGGTCATCAGAGCTATATTCGAGCAGGATGTCTACTTCGTGAGACCAGCTGGCAAATAAGGCGTAGAGGTCAGCGCCTTGCCAGAAAGCAGAAACGGTGGCTAGCAAAATACCTTGTCTACTTTGGGAAGAAATCATGTTCTACAGTCTCAGATGTCAGCTTACATCCCCAAGTAATACGAGATCAACAAGTACCTGTACCGGATGTTCCCTAAAATATATTTCATCGGCCAGGAAAATTGTATCTTCAACTACATGAATTTTTTCCTGTGGATCCTGGAAGGCATAATCGAAGCCACCATAATCTCTATCTTTTGCATTTATATCTTCAGCTCCATTTCTCTTGATAGTTCGGGTCGGTCCAGTGACCTCTGGATCTGCAGTGTGACTATGTACTATTTTCTCTATTTAGATTCACAGCAGTCGTATTGCTAGTTACCTTCAAACTAGCTACTCACACCAAATTTTGGTCGGGTCTGCTTGTTTTTTCTATTCTATTTTTCAGCTTGGGACTATATGTTGCTTGGATGTGGATCTCCAACTACACCTTCACTACCTACCTTTAAGGCACCATCATTCAATTTTACTCAAATGCCGAAAGTTATTTCCTGGTTCTGTTTTCTGTCTGCTTGGTACTTTTTGTGGACGGACTGGTAGTATCTGTTGACTTCGATAGGGGAGGATACGCCAGTAGAATGAGAAGAATCATCCAGAGTGAACAGGACCATAACAGGAAGATCTTCGAGATGGAGAGCATTAGAGAATCTGACTTAGCAACTTACAATCAGCAGTGATATTTTGATTGTCTATGATACTTATAGGATCATTCTAAATTGAGGAAACGTCTTCATTTTTTGATAGGAACCATGATCATGGATTCCTCTAAAAATCCATACCTCAGAGAAAAGGTGGTGAATCTTTGGCACAAGTGCATATCTTTCTCGAACTCGTCGTAAACTTCTCTATGAAAGTGGTATGTATGAGCAAATAGTCTATAGAGCCTCCTGACTATTGTATCCAGACTTTTGGTCTAATTAATTGATACTCGACTGCTGAAATTTTTTATGTTCAGCAGAATCGAGGTTGCTTGGTCGAGATTGTGAATCATGTAATCAATTGCTGAGCAGTTTGTGGCTGTTTTATGGCTGGCACATAAAAACTATGAGTCGGCATTGCCTTTCATTGTGGGACAACTCTCCTTAGTGCACAAATCCTTTAGAGATGTTGCCAGCAAGTTCAACTCTAACACAAACTGCCTCACATGCTCATATTTCCAGATATTGATATCGACACTGGGAGGTTTTTCGATTATCCTTTCAATATTGGCTGAATCGTTTCCTAGTTTAATCCTAGTGTACTTATTAGCTCTTGAATGTATTCCTGGACTGCCAGAGGACCTGTCATTTTTCTTATATCCTCGATTTCCCAAGACCACAATTCACTATTTTTGCTCCCTATCCTGTTTCGCCTGGTATTTTGCATTTTAAAATAATAATCTACTGTGGCAGTTTATCATATATGCTCATATAGTTAGTTATGTAGATCAGACTCTTTCGCTACGCTAGAATTCTCCTGTCTCGAAATCTGTGGCTCTTGAACTTGAACTCCACTTGGCGTAGTTTGTACTGTTGTTGAAGGGAGATGCAAGAGGCCTTGAGCTGAAGGGCTCTTGAAGTTTGCTGATGGCCTTTAAGCTGATATCCTTCAAGTGTTGGATTTCAGCTTAGAGATTTCTGTTTACTTTGAGGACATTTTCCTGATGTTTCTGGCAAACCTTGAGGTCAGCATCAAGCTTCTAGTTGACATCTGCAATTTCATTATTTTTCGTGAGGATAAAGTTGATTTCAGAGCTTGCTTCATTAAGATGAGCATCGAGTCTAGCTCCTTCTTGTTTTTTGACTTCCCACTGTTCACAGAGAAGTCTCCATTTTTACTTCTCAGCAGAAAGCTGCTTGACTTTTTCTTTAGTTTCATTCTATATTTTCTTCTTCTCAAGTTCCTTGCTAGCAATCAAAAAGACCAATTATTGACAGTCTTTCTCCTTTTCTGAGATGGCATTTTCGTTGATAGAAATAACTGTGCTCAATTCAGAAATGCCAGCATCCAGCTTGTTGTTTTCATCCTCAATTCGACATAGACTTTCATTGAGACTAGATTCCTCACGAAGTAGTCCTCTGATGTAGCTTTGAGTTTTAAAGCATTTTTCGTTAATTCCATCATTTTGAACTCGTATGGCTCCGTTTTATCTTCTATTTTTTTCAACTTCTTCTCTCAGCTGAGCATTCTGAATTCTCGTTCTTTCTTCTTCAAGTTTGAGTCCCTCAGAATAGCTTTTTTGTTCTTGGAGTTTGATCTTGATCTCAGTGGCTTCGTCCTCTTTTTGATTGGAAAAGTCAATAAGTTCCTGAGTCTTGTGCCTCACTTCTTTAAGAGCTTGAGCTCTGACTCTCATTTATTATCCGAGATGCTCGCATTGAATTCTCAATTATTGGACATTGTGGACTGACAACTAGAGCCTTTCCTAGCAGTTGGTAGCTGCAGTTTCCTGAATAGATTAAGTAATACTTGATCTCTGAGAAGACACTCATATCTAAATCTTGCTTTAGTGAGTTCGTCTTTGACTCTATCGAACTTTTCTTGATTGATTCTAAGCTTTTAGAGCTATGAGGTGAGAGAGTTGATGATGCAGTTTTTCTGGTCAAGAGAAGCAGCCAGGTCTTCTGAGGTAACTCTGAGGGTAGCTTTGCTTCCTTTCCGAGCAATACTCATATGATTCTATTTCGAAAATTATATATGAGAACTGATTCCATGGAATTTAAACATATTCAACTATTGAAGCCCTCAAAGGAGAAATATGTTTGAGGAATTTTATGCTCCCTTATGTTCGATATAATAAAAAATGACTGAATAAAAATAAGACAGGTCGAATAACAAAAATAACAATCCCAAAATAGGTAGACCCGCCAAAACTGATCAGGAGTAACAATTCAAAAACCACTATCTCGATAACAGGAAAAAATTCGAGTTAGAATGTGAGCTTCTAGTCTACATCCACCAGATCTTTTTTGACGAGATCCCCACACATCCAACCAACCAAAGAGTATCGGTGGGAGAGATGGTTCGATTGTTCGAGGGATACGCCTGCATGTAGGTTTATCGCATTCTGGCTAAGCTAAACGAGCAATACTTCAAGAGCAGCTCGATGTTTCCTTAATAAAAGTTGAAGTATACATCTTTAATTGATGTGACTTACATGATGAGGCAAATTCGACTCGAGAATGGTAATAAAATCAACTCCTATGAACTTATTTTGCTTGTTTTCTTCTTCCTTTTGTATCTGTTGATCTATTCAGTAATGAAAAGGTCGTCAATTCGGCCTTTTATGACTACTTCCAAAAACGAGTGGAGCACTTCAGAAATGGAATGATCAACGGTCCTGGAAGATGTGAATTCAATAAAATGGATACTCTCATTGTAGCTTTAGGATTGTAAGTGGCAATTCGAGAAGGAATGCTCATTGAAGACGAAGTAGAGGAAGATCCTGAAACTGGATAAAATCTGGAAGAAGACTTCAATCAAATGGACATTTAGCAGCCTCAGTAATTCATGCAATCAGAGTAAGGATAATTTTACTTAGAGAGGAGGAACGTCTCAATAATGAGGTGAAGGAAGAGCATCACAGTCCTTCTGCTCACAGCTTCAGCAGTTGATTTTATAGGTTTAGATTATTGCATTATTATTGCATTGTAAAAATATAATGACCCTCGCACTGTTGTCTCTTGCTCTTTTGCTACTGCCTACCCTCCAACTCAGCCTCTAATAATACAGTCATCTTGAGGAAACTAGCCCTGAACTGTTATTTTCCCGCCAAAATCTTGATGATATTGAGAACCATCCTAAACTGGAGAAGCTAGTATTCACTACTCCTTGGAACAAACAGGGAAGTGAACTCACAGTCAAATATGCAAAAAAGTTAGACTATGTGAGTCCGTGTTGGTATTCCCTTCATACTAACGCGAAGGGTGAACCCTAGTTCTAGAATGTTCATAATTACGATCGGTCATACGTGTTGGCTATCAAAAAAAGCAATCCTCAAATAAAGCTTGTCCCACGAGTCTATGTGTAAGGCACAATGACTTCCTTCTTTCAGAGTATTGGAAACAATCATCTTAACTTTGTGGCAGCAGTAAATCTCATACATTAGCTCATCAAAGAAAAAGATTTAGATGGAATTGTATGGGATACACCTTTCAATTTTTTCTAAGCAAAAAGAAACTCACTTAACGCCCTTATATGTGACTTCCTGATAGCATTAAGAGAAAGAATACCTGAAAAATTGATAATGTTCAATATGGGAAATCCAATGGATCACATGTCAACTCTTGATATCGGCAACTATGAAAGGTTGCCTGTGGATGCTTTACTCATTCAGAATTACGATAAAGGAGGGAGGTTTATCCAGATGATCGAAAAGGCCATCCAATGGAAGAACAAACTCAAACTATAGGCCAAGTTGATGCTGATGCTTCCATTTTTCTCAGTCTCAGCCAACAACGGCCAAGCTCTATCAACAGCAGATGTGGCAAAATATATTGCAGACAAAGGCTATGGCTCATGTAGGATGTCACAAGGCATTTGCTTATATAATTCTAAAGACAGAAACCGATACTACGTGCCTTGTTGGAGATACTTCAGATAGGCATTCTCACGAGCTTAGGCAGCGGATGCGTCAGTTGGATTTTGGGAAGGAGGTAACGGCCTATAAAATTACTATAACTTCATGTGATAATCTATTGATTGATATGAACGATGATAGGACATGGGAATCATCAATTTTGCATAATAGCCTCCATCATTTTGAACATGCTTTCAACGTTGTGTTTGAGTTCCTGGAATTCACTCTCAGTCAAGCTTTGTGAAATTGCTCTGTTGTTAATGGTTGTCTCCATCCTAAATCAAATGAATAGGTACAATCTACCATAGGCCTGGAACTTGTTGGTGAAATCAGGTCCAAGTTTTTGATAAAGTTTTTTAAGAATGATGTAGAGTTTCTCAAGAGCAGGTCGGATTTATCCAATTACAGGATTGTCAGCAGCCATGTTGAGGGTCTCATTAACCTCGATGAAAGTGGCTGTAGCCTGCATGTAGATGAAAGTTTCCTTGGCCTGTTGGCCCTAAATGCTATGATAAGTACCTCAACACCCTTCTCAAGAACATACTTTGCCCACGATATTTCTTCATGAGGAATACCATGCCTTTTCTCGAAATCTGGTAAGTTGAAGTTGGGTGTTATTTGACTGAATTTGTTGTACTTTTCCAAAAGTTTTGTGATTTATGTTTTGTAAGTGTGCTGATCGATCTTGTCAGTGCTGTAAAATTTTTCAACGTAGTTGATCAGTCTCAACAGACAGTAGATTTGTTTTTCGTTCTCCAGGCGGGCCTTTTCGTGACTGCTCAGGTGCAGTGTTTCCTCCATTTATATATAATCAATCACTCACAAATTCCAACAAGTCAAAGCATCTAAACTATAGCCCACAAATCAAAGGTAGTTCATGTTCCAAAGTCAATATTTTTTTTCATTTAAGCAAACCTCAGCTTTGTAGGAAGCATTAATATACTTTTTCACAGTCAGAGCGTGAATCAATCAATACGATGAGCCCGTCCTCCAAAAACTCCACCTGCGTTTGGAGCATTTCTAGGTGCAGCCATTCCACTTCTTCCGTACCACCAGTTAGCAAACCATCTCGGAGTAGGTAGATAGTCCTTATGATATCTCACTAAAGCGATGTCTTTGACAAAGATGTAGGCATGTCCAAGAAGAATACCGATGATGTAGTTGATCAAACTACCTCCGAAAAGAGTCATCATTATGGCGTAGACGAAGGGGAAGTAACCAGCTGAGTGAAAATCAATTTACTTTTTACTACCAGACCGAATAACACTCGGATTTCTTCATGGGGCATACGCTTACACCAGACGTACACAAGTGCCATGAGGAAAGGTTCGGTAAATACGACGAGGTTGAAGATACTTCCAAGGATGATACATCCTGTGAAGAGCATTACTATCAACCAGAGAAAATCGGCATAGCGCTATCTGCTGAAAACTTGAGTTTAGACTTTGTTTATGGCGAGATATGCGAAGTAGACGTTGAAGATGAAGCCGAAGTCGAATTTTCCCATGAAGAAGAGTGCTGTGAAGGGGCGCCATAGTTGCAGCTGTAGGAATGATGCCCTGAAGCCGAATAGAAGGGTGAAAGGACTGACGATGCCGAAGCTCAGCAGAAGGGTTTATATCGTACAGGCTGTCAAGAAGGAACGGGTGAAGATGGGCTGACTGAAGTACCAACCTTTGAATTGATCAACTGCGTCTTACATTAATTATACGTATATGAAGCCATATTACTCTTGCTCATAAACTAACCCATATACTCATTCCCGCCATGGAACAGATCGAGTTCGTCAAGCAAAAACTCACCATCCCCGATTTCGTGCCTCTCTACCTCTCATCCAATCTGCCTCCCTTTGGCAGCTTTGAGCTCATCCTCCTCTTCTCCGCTTTCACATTACTCACATCATTCATGTCCGGAACCTTATTCCTTATATATCTTGTCATTGGATTCCTAATGCCTCTTTACTTCCTCAAGGGTCGCTCTTTGGAGAAGTACTGGCCTTGGCTGGCTATGATGCTGTTGGCAAGAACTGTTGTGAAGATGCTTCCGGTCCTCGATGTACTTTTATATCTATCAAGGCATTTTTGCTAGTTTGTCTCTGGCATCCCAACATCGACCTGAGCAACTACCTAACTAAAAAGATTAATTTCCCTCCTCAAAAAAAAGACAGCTAGTGATATTTGATGTATGATCACTTCGATAAAAGTAATTGCTTAATATGAACCTCTCTCCGGTTGAAATTAAGGAGAATATATGGCTTTGAATTCCTGGATTTTATGATGTGGTGGGCTTTTGAGATTTATGTCTTTTGACTCTTTTAGAACAGTTATTTTAATTTCAAGTTTGCCTCCATGTCGGACGACTCGCACATCGAAGA
>Ga0100402_1006166_pt1 | contig 12018 bp, 16 predicted proteins | sample CryGeyme20150102_FD_80419 | JGI IMG/M metagenome (GOLD analysis project Ga0100402, IMG submission 80419) | Groundwater microbial communities from Crystal Geyser aquifers in Utah, USA - Crystal Geyser metaG 2015-0102 | ecosystem: Environmental > Aquatic > Deep subsurface > Groundwater | place...
ATAATATTGAAATTATAAGTAGTTTTCAAAAGAAGAATCTAAAAAGCAATAAAATGAAAAAATTTAACACAAACAATAATCAAAAGTATAGTAATGTTTACTTAGAATCTATGAAAGATTTAGAAAAGACTACAAGTAATATGAATTTTATTGCTTCCAAAACAAAAAATAACTTCTTTATTGAAGGAAGAACTAAAAAATATGATGGATTTGAAAGCTTTAATATTCCTAATATTCCTATTATTAACAATTCTACAAGTAGATGTGGAACTGCTATGCAACAAAGAGCTACTACAGAAGGATTTTATCAAAAAAATTACACAAAGTTATTAAATTCAGTAGCAGCTAAAAATAAAATGAGCAATCTTGATGAAAGAGCAATTGAAGCATATTGCAAACTTGAAAATGAAAAACTTCAAAGAATAATTCATGGAAACAATCAAATTAATGAATTAACTAAGGGAGTAAAATTAAGCAGTATTATGACACCAAGTATCCATAATATTATTTCTGCTCCAAAAACTATATTTAAAAGAACCGGCCTGGGAGGAGCTAGTAGACAAATGGGAGATCACTATACACCTGGATTAGTAGTTAGTAAAAATGCTGAATCTTCAACGAAGAGAAATTGCTTTGGAGGAGTATTTCAGTATTAATACCGTAAACTGAGTTAGAAAATAATAGAAGAATATAGAAGAAGCATAAAGAAAATAGTTATAATATTTTAATTAAATGTTCAAATTATTAATTTATAAGAACTAATTTAAATACCTTTTATATTTATTTTTATTTTGTTTGAAAATGATTTAAATTTAGTTTATTTGGTTATATTATTAATAATATTTAATCTAATATAATAAATATTATTATAAGTTATTATTCCTAATTTATTCAGTTATTTTACAATATACAATTTACTACAAATTTTACACTACACAATGTTCAATGTTGTATATAATAAAGTTTCACTTTAACTATTCACACTCACTCACGTTTGAACCTCATAATAAAATCTAATTAAATTTTGATACTCATCATAACGTTTTAATTTTTCAATTTCATCCTTATCATCTATTAAATATTTTCTTTTTCCTCTTTCCATTTGAAATAATTCTTCTTTACCATCTTTATCATAGTTAATCAATAACCCCTCTTCTTTATTTGATTTCCATGTTCCGATACTTATTGAGCCGTCTTCAAATTTTAATAGACCTTTTCCTGCTTTTTTATTGTTGAAGTAAAAGCCTAATAGATTATTCTTATTAGTATTATTTAATAGTATTTTATGGTATATTATTACCTTTGTGAACTTTATCTCCCTTTGTAAATACTCCATATCCATTTAAGCTATTAACTTTCCAATCTCCTTCGTAATGTCGATTTTCAGTCCATATGATTTTACCCTTTATTATTATTTATATAATTAATTGTGATCTAAGATAATATAATGATATATAGTTTATTTTTGTATTACAAATCCATGAAAGTTATCATTGATAAATTCTCCGTCGTAACAGCTACCATCAGACATTTTATATATACCTAAATAGTTATATATTATTCTTCCCTTTTCCATGTTTTTTATTATTCAAAAAATTTCCTTTATAACTCGAATTATCAGGATAATACTCAATTCCATAACCATTCTTATTATCCTTATGCCATTCCCCAATATATTTATATTTTGAATCTACCGATAATAAAGAACCTTCTCCTTCTTTTTTACCTTCAACAAAATTTCCTTAACAATATAACAAACAATATACTTACCAAAATAAACTAAACCATTCTCTTCTAATTTTCCTTTTCCATGTATTTTATTATAGAAAAATTCACCTTCGAATTTAAAATTAGGCATTTCAAGTTTTCCTTTTCCATGTCTTAATCCATTTAAAGTTGTTCCTGTATATACTGATTCATCTTCCAGTAAAATTATTTTATTTTCGACGATTTCAGAGTTAGGATTATGAGTTATTAAGTTATCTGAAGTATTTAAGTATTTAAGATTATATATAACGATATAATATAAGATAATTATTAAGTAAATATATACCTCCTGTAATAACTGATAAATCGTATTCAAGTTCATCAGGTGCGTTTATTATTACATTTATTGATTCTTTTTCTTTTAATGTTTCATCGTTATTTTTACATCCACAACTAGTCATCACTCCCATGTATTTAAATTAATAATTTATAATAAATTAACTTTAATTTACTTAACTTAAATTTACTTAAATTAACTTAAATTAACTTAAATTAACTTAAATTAACTTAAATTAACTTAAATTAAATAAATAATTAAATTAACTTAAATTTATTAATTTAAATTATATTAAATTTAAGTAATACTAAGTAAGTAAAATTAATTAAATTTATTTATAATAAAACTTTATTATTATTTATCTAATTTGCTATTTCTATCTTCAGCTAATTTAAAACTAACATAGTTAAAATACTTAACATATATTAATGCTTTTTCAAATATTATATTAATGTTAAGTTTACTTCACTTGAGATTCTTCTTACTATTAAATTAAACATCATGTGAATGAAATTTTCAATTAAAACTTTAGTTATTAAATTATTTTTAAATTTATACGTTGGAATTTCATGTTCTTTTAAATCTCTTTTGTATATTAAGAATACATAGAAATAAAAGAATGATTACATCTATCAATATAAGTATTATATGGTCATTCTTATTGTCTTTTTTAGTATTTCTATATAATAATATTAACTTTTTTTCCATCTTAACTTTAATATTCATATTTCATCTTTTTCTATAATTTTTATTTACAATTTGTATACTTTAGATTTAGATATCTGTCTTAAGTCAATAAATTATTGATATTTTTACGCTATCAGCTATTAATCAATTACTCTTTACAAACTAGGTGAAACTATAGAATCTCCATTTTTTTTTTATAATCATTTTAATTAATATTTTTTTAATGTATTGTATTTTATTTATTAAATTTGGTTCAAATAACTATAAGCAATCGTTGTAAGTATTAATATAATATGAAATCTCAAATATACTCAGAAGAGAAAGCAAAACTTTTATTTATAATTAGCATCCCAAGAAGTTTATCAACAATCTTTATGAGAACGCTCATGAACTTCCCTGAAAGTAAAGCTTTTGGTGGCCAATTTAGTAAGCTGGTCATTAAAAATGTTTTAGTAGAAAAAGTGAATCAAATCCTGAAGATTTAGCAAACAACTTACTAAATGATATTAAAAGAGCTGTCTTAGAACACAAACTTGTAATTGTAAAGGATAGTATCAACCATTTGCTAGATCCTTTTTCAAGAGTTACTGACACCTTTATCAAAGACCAATCTCCTAAACTTATCTTCATGATTAGACACCCAAAACCAATGTTTTCTTCCTTTTTAAGAATACTTCAACAAGATCTACAGGAGGGGTTCTTAGATTCAAACTTTGTGGCTGAAAAGATGTGCTTACCATTTTACGAAATGGCTTGGAACTTTTATCTCAAATATTCAGGAAGGATTATATTAGTTGAAGATTTACAAGAGTTTCCAGAAATGAAGGTTAAGGAAGTTTATGATTATTTAGGTTTAGAATTTAAAGAGGAGTATTTAAGTTATGAACCTCTCAGTAAAATAGGAATCCCCGAAGATTTAAAATATTTTCAGAGTTGGTACAAAGAATGCTTTACATCTACAGAGATTAAGAAAAGTAAGTTAGATTTAAGTTCTTTGGTTATTACAAATAAGATGGCAATTGAAGCAATTGAAAAGTCAATGGCCTACTATGAAAAGTTTGTAGACGCTTCAAATAAAACAATCTTTTAGAGAAGTATTGAAAAAAAACTAGTTGTTCTAGTCTAGTTATATTAGTTTTGTTTTAAATATAAATATAATAAGAACTTCAAATTTATTTTTAAATTTAATATTAATTTTTATATTTTTTATTCTTGTTAAAGGTTAAGTAATTTATTTTATTATAAAATAATAAAGTTAATATGATCAAACAATAATAAAAATGGTAGCAAATATTAATATAACAACTCGTAAATATTAATATGTAATATTTGAATTATTAATTACAACAAAAAGAATAAAACTAATTAAATATATTAAAACAAACTCTTATATACTTTCATAATATATTTATTAATTATATTTTTGATTCATTTTTATAACACATTATATTATTTGTACTACGTTTTTCATTTCCTTCTCTTTCTAATTTATCAACTATTATTGAAACTTTATAAAACTTTTGAGCTATCTGAGCTATTTTTTTTGTTTTATCTCTAAGTTTCTCAAATTCATCTATAGTTACTGTGTTCTTACATAAATAATCATAAAATAAAACTTCTAAGAATATTTCAGTTGGAAATCTTTGTTGTTTTCTTTGAAAATATAATTCGAATTCATCATATTTAAATGGTCTGTTATGATTTAATAGTATTATTTCGGGAACTTCTTCAATTTGTGATTCAAAAAATTTGTAAAGAGACATTTTAAGTGTTAATTGTGTTTAATTATATTTATAAATAATATATAATATTAAAATTACATAACAACTTCAATATTAATTATTAAATATTAATATTAATTTCAAATAATAAATATGAATGGGCCCATAATTAAAAACAGTAATAATGCCAATTCCAAAAAGAAAATGCCCGATCTTCAGGTAAACTTTACTGAAGAAACATCTTACCATAATAACGATTTTAATGTAATGCCGAAGTCGAACAAATATTCACCTCATAAAATGTTAAATCTAATTCCAGAAAAGAAAATAAGAAGTGTAACTTTTTACGAAAAACATGACAAAGAAAAAGATATTAATAAAGATATTACAAGTAATAGTAGCAGTAAAAACTTTATCCAAAACTGTGATGGTAACTAATATAATAATTAAATATATAGTTTTAAATGATTATGTGTTGAGTTTGATAAAAGAACATCCTAAAACATCAAGAGGAATGAAAACGATGAGTTTTACAAGTAAAAAATTACCAAGTGTTTCAAATTTCGATCTTAATTTAAATAAGGAGGCTAAATCAACTGGAGACTTAATAAAAAATGAAAAGATTTACTTAGATTTTGAAAATAACTCAAAAGTAACTACTACTGAAAGTCTTGGAAAATCAAATAAAAAATCAACAGAAACATTACAGATGCAAGACAAATTTGATACCAAGTTTGAAAACATGTTTAATAAATTAGATAATTTCGACGACAAGTCAAATAAACTAGATAAGTTAGAAAAATTAGATAAAATTGATAAATCAGATAAATCAGACATGTCAGAAAGGTTAGATAAATTTGACTCGAATAAGATAGAAATGACAATTAATAAAAATCAATCAGATAAATCAGACAAGTTTGAAAAGCTAGAAAATGATAAACACGATAAACATGAGAAATTAAACTATAAATCAGAAAAAAAGCCTACAATATTTGATAAACTAAAAAGTAAACATCATATACTAATAGATTATTTATAACATAATATCTTAATACATTATATATAACTTAATATATGATAACTTAGCTTATCTTATCTAATATTAACTAATTTTTAGAGAAAAACTCAACGAATAAAGACTTAACAAAAGTATTTAAATTTGACATAGAGGATTTTGACACTGATAACGCAAGTAATGAATTTATTACTATTATAATACTCTACTTACTATAATTAATACCATCTAATACTAATTTTTATAAAGATTTCAACTTTGTAAGTCAAGTCGAAAAGAAAAAAACAAAAAATAATACATCTTACTTAACAAAAGATATCTCAAATAGTACAAAGCAAAAAAATAAAACATTTCATTTTTATAACAAAAGCGAGAAATTACTAGACCATTTAAAATTTAATCTTGAAAAGAATGACGATGATTTACACATGGATGATCTCGACGATGATTCAGACTCTGAAAAAGACGATGATGAAAATAACGCTGATGTGGAAAGGCTTGAAAGAGAAATAATGGAAGCTATAAGTAATAATAATGACAAAAAGGATTTTTTTGAATATACTGAAGAGTGTTTTAGATTATGTAGTAAAGTTGTTATTCCTACATATGAATCAATAAAAGAGAATTTAGTTACTTTACCTTTCATAAGTGAGATGAAAAAGCAAAAGAAAAAACTTGTAGTATGGGACTTAGATGAAACTTTAATACATTGTATACAAGATGACCCTAGTAAAGCTCAAATACAACTAGAAGTAAAATTTTCTGCAAAGTCAACAAAAAAGGTAAATAACTAATATCTACTACTGTCCATTATTTAATTATGCGTTATTATATTCTTAAATATTAACTAACTATTATAAGATTGGAATAAACCTACGACCCTTTTTAGTTGAAGCCTTAGAGGAGATTAATAAAAAATACATTAGTATAGTATACACAGCTTCACATAAAATATACGCAGACTCTGTTATTGATTATTTTGATCCTGATAAAAAACTTATTAAACATAGATTATATAGACATAATTGTATCAAAACTACTATGGGTGAAGATAATATATTTGTTAAGGATTTAAGAATACTTAAAGGGGTAGAGTTATCTGAAGTGATTATTATTGATAATTCCATATTGTCTTTTGTATTTCAGATGGATAATGGTATTCCTATATTACCCTACTATGATAATAAGGCAGATGATGAGCTGAAATTTTTAATTGGATATCTTAATAATTTATTTCAATTTAAAGATCTAAGAGCAGAGAATAGAAAACTAATACCATTAGAAAAGTTTAAAGAGAAAGTTAATAAAAAGAATGAAAATGATAATACAGACATATTTAATAGTAGTAAGTTTAGTTTTATTAATATTTATTTATTAACTATATTAGGTTTGAATAACAATGACTCGGAATCTGATAATAATCAAGCTTATATTTATAGAAATTCACAGGATATTGATCCAAGTCAGTTTCATTTTGCATATGCTAAGAAAAATAGCATTGTAAATAGTGTACTTTCCTTTTCAGATGTTGAAGATAGTAATAGCAGTCTTAATACATCACTTATATTACTTGGTATAGGAGATAAGCCTAGAACTGAAGTTCAAGGAGAGCTTATAAATACAATTAGTAATTTACATACAAGTTTTAATAAAATTTGAAAATAAAACAGTTTTTAAAGTGTAATGATGATTATAGTATTATGAATTAGGTAGAATGATTTTTCTAAAGTATAATTTGAACAATATGATAGAATAAAAATAATATAAATATTAATTTTTATTTAAAAAGTAATTAAATTAATAAAAAAATTCATTAAAAGTAATAATAAATTATACACTTTATAATAATTTTAATATGTATTATATTATAGTATTCTTATTTTAAGAAGAAAGTTAACTGATTCTCTACTCACAACTATACTTAATTAAATAAATCAGAAGTCAGTCATAACTGAATGCGATGACATTTTATATCTATGTTCTTTATTTTTACTGAGCTCTTCTCTTTTATTTTTTAGTAATATAGAATTATTATAACTATGCTTATATGTCACTTTATCATTATATATTGAAAAATCTGTCGAATTCGGATTCTTACTTAACGACATTTCAGTCATATTATCCTCGTATGTAGTTTTCCTAGCAGAATTAAGCGGTTCTTCAATATCTCCAAAAAGATGACTATACTTACTTAAATTCTGCAATTTTTTCGATATCTTAGTTATATTCGACCGCATATTTTTACTTTTATTTGTTGAAAATAGTGTTAAACTTTTTAATTCCTTTAATGTTTTTTTACTCTCTATTCTTTCTGGTTTTTCTAATAATAATAAACTAACATTATTTAAGAAATTAGAAGAATCAAAACCGATTGTAGCTCTGTGATATGGAGCATTACCGTATTTGCTTGTATTTGTATCTTCTCGATTTATCTCTAGAGACTTATTTCTTCCCATATTAGGAGTTGTAGTAAAAAATTTATCAACTGTATTAGCGTTTCTATGACTATCTATTGTGTCTTTCTGTTTAGGATTTCTTTCTTTTGGCTTTTGGAAAGGATTGATAATTTCGTTTGATTCGTTTATTGTTTCGATATCTAAGTAAAGTTAATATAAGTAATGTTATCTTGTATATGTTATTAGAGTATTGAGATATTATTAAGTAGTTTATTTACTCTTGTTACTCTTATTACTTTTTATTTTTCCAGTATGTTTTAGAAACTTTGATTTACTATTGTCATGATTTAGATATAAATTTTTTCCTGAGTTACTTTTGAAAGTGTTTGGTTTAAATTTTATATTAGGAGAACTCAATTGATTATCTTCATTATTAAATTCTGTATTATTCTCCAAATTAAGTTCAGTATTTTGGTCTGTATTTTGTTCAGTATTCAAATCAATTTTAAAACTATTAAGTTTCTTTTCGTTTTTCTTTGCCTTTAAAACTAATTCTCTGTTTGTCAAATAATCGGAGTCGGAGTTATAGAATGTATTAATATAATCTAAAGATGTTTAATAATAATATTTAATAATAATTACCTTTTGTATGGCAACTTGAAGCCTCGTTTTTCTGAGATGATTTCTCATCAAATTCTCTTTTTACGGCAACAGGACTTTTTCTAGGGCTCATTAATCTTCCTATTCTATCTGCTCTATTTTCATAGATTACTTCTGTTGTATCCTTTAATTGTTATCTAAATTTAAATTACAACTATGTCTTTGACGTTTTTGCAGCATATTGCTCCCATTTATTAAATAATAAATTAATCAAGTTTATAATTGAATACTAGATAAAGTAAATAATAATATTAGAACGGTTCTATATAAATTATTATTATAAATATGAGTAAATATGAGTAATAAAAATAAAATGACATTGATAAATAAATTATTACTACTACTAAATAAAATAAAATGAAATATAATATTCTTTAAGCTTTGTTTGCTTATTAATTATAATGAGTTTGATAATAATATATTAATTATTATATTATTAATGTTTATATTATAGTTAATAATTTACTAATATACAAACTTTTTTTTGCTATGATAAAAGTATAATTATTTACAACTCCTTATAAACCTAAATGCATTATTTAATTAACAAAAATAATGGAAGAACAAATTTTCAAAGAATGCAATATTTTAAAGCCTCGCCTCGCAGATCTTAGCAAAAAGGAAGATCTCTATAATTTTCAGACTAAAAATCACTTAAATTGCTCGCCTAACAAGAATATACTTGAATGCCAGAAGAAAGATATCCCAGTTTTCCTTACCAGACTCATCGATAGCGAAAAATTTGCCAGAGACTTATTTTGGATTACAACCTCAAAAGAAGATCAAAACAAAATTGTCGGTAGTATTGGACTTTCAATTGACAAAGATGATGACACTGTCGGAGAAATAAACACTTTTTCAGTTGATCCAAACTTCAGAAACAAAGGTATTGGAACTGAGCTAATTAAGTATTGTATGGCGAAGGTGAAGGAATACAAACTTAAAAGAGTCTATCTTGTCACCACTAATTATATGACCTCAGCCATTTCTTTGTACGAAAAATTTGGATTTAGAGCCTACAAAGAAATATTAATTAAGGTTGAAGACGGTGTATCAAAAGTTACGGAAGACTTAGAAGAATACAACAGATTCAGCGAAGACTCTAAGTTTAAAGCCACTTTTTATGAGTTATTTATGGATAAAAACGAAAATGAAGATGAAAATGAGATGGAAAAGATAGAACTCTAAGAGAACGCATTGCAGAAAGTTCCTATATATAAATTGTATGAATAAATAAATGACATTATATATAATATTTATAGTATAAGTAATGTTAATGAATTAATTTAATGTATGGTGGTTAATAAGTTTATTTCTTTTTTCATATACATAAAATATTTATTATTTATAGTTAATTAATTATTAGATAATTATTAATTAATGACAGTTAATTACATATTAGTTAAGTAAATATATTACTTTTACTTATTAAATAATAGTTATTGCGTAAAAATTACTTAATAGTTATATTTGTATTCCATTACCAAATAATATAGTGTATTTTAAATCATACTGAATTCTTGTTCTGTATTCATTCTTCATATAATCAAATTTTCTCTTAAATAAACTAAGTTGGTTTTCTTTCATTTCTCTTATTTCTTTTTCACATGAAGTTATACTATTTTTTATTTGAATTAAGTCCTCATAATTTTTAGAATTAAAATTAGATTTGAAATATACATTTAAAAAGCTACTTTCTTCACGATCTGATGGAGATTTCTATATTAAATTATATAAAATAATTTAGTAAAATGCATGATTAATACCTCGTATTCTTCAACTTTATAATAGTTGTTGATTTTCTTTTTAAGCTCATGAACTATTGTCTCAACTAAGCAATCATCTTCTTCATTACTACTATTTACTTGAAATAATTTATGGAATTTAATTTTGTATTTTTCATTATTGTTGTTATTATGACCCCTATCTGTATTACTTTTAAATCCAGTAGCATAGAAATCATTTAAAGTTATTTTGAAATTCGAGTTAGCTCCATTATTATTATTGTTGTTGTTGTTACTATTTTTATTTTGCATAGTTAACCCAGATTTTACACTTTTTGTTTTTAAAAATAATTTATCTCTGTGGTAGTCATCTTCTATTTTTTTGGATCTTTTCGACTTCAAAGAATTTAAGATAAGTTTTAATTGATTTAACTCAATTGTTTTATAAGCCAACTAAAGAATATTAAAACATTTAATGAACAATATTACTTTTAACAAATAATCAACTTGCTGGTTATCTAAACACCTTGGGAAATAATGATAATGAAAATGTGTATTAAGCTCTATTAATCTTTTGATAACCCATACCATTCCTTCATATCTAAATTAGATATTAAATAAATATTAAAAAATATTAAGAAAAATAGAGGCTTACCTCACATCTAATCCATTTATTAATATATCTAAATAGTACATTCTTTGATCTTTAGATAAAGAAGCAAAGTGGTTTTTTAATAGTCTTATCTCTATCTCGAATTTATTTACTACTTTCTTTTTTGCGCTTATTTCATTGCTAACTATAAATTTATTTTCTTCTAATTTTGATTGGTGTGATCTAAAATTATCATCAAGTGCATATCTCTTTTTCTTTAATTCTTGCTTCTTTTTATCAATTTCATCTTCATTATTAATAAAGTTAAATATTTGAAGATTTGATTTAGGTATTGTTTCTCTTAGGCTCATTTTTTGAGATATTGGTTTTTTGTATGTTTTACTATTAGTAACTCCTTTTTTCTTACTTTCCGGCGTAAATGTTATTTTATTATCTATTTGAAAATTATTAATAGTATTTGTTAACTCTTTACTACTTATTTCATATTGATCTCGTATTATTCTTAATTCTTCATTTATTTTACTCATTTTTATTAAAGAATATGATAAATCTTCATTTGCATTTGCTTTATCAAGCTTTTTAATATAAAGTTTTTCAGCAATTTCTATAATTTCTTTTCGAAGTATATTTTCGACCTTTGCCTTTTCTGATATTATTTCTCTGTAATATCCTTGAGTTTGGAAAAATTGAGTTGATTCTTCTTGATCTTCTTTAGTTTCTTGTTGTAAATTATTATACCCTTTACTACTTAAATCAATTTCTTTACTACTATCATATATATTCTTATCATTCTTCTTATTATTTTTATCCATTTTTAAGTCAAATATTTCGTTATCGACTTTCTTCTTAGCTGGACTTTTTATTTTATCTCTTAACTTATTAGTATCATCAAGTATCGTAATTATATTCTTATTAAAGGGAATACTATCAAAAACATTAAAGTTAAAACTTCTTCTTGATGTTTGATGTATATTTTGCATTATCATTGTATTTTTTTCCTTTTCATTTTGTAAATAAACCCTTTCAGGATTATTATTTGAATTTTTTAACTTATTTATATAATTCAAGGTTTTCATCGAAGTACCAAGTACTTTACTAGTTGCGCTACTACTTTTACTAATTTGAAAAAATGGTACTATATAAATTATATAGATTATA
>Ga0100402_1006179_pt1 | contig 12004 bp, 7 predicted proteins | sample CryGeyme20150102_FD_80419 | JGI IMG/M metagenome (GOLD analysis project Ga0100402, IMG submission 80419) | Groundwater microbial communities from Crystal Geyser aquifers in Utah, USA - Crystal Geyser metaG 2015-0102 | ecosystem: Environmental > Aquatic > Deep subsurface > Groundwater | place...
TGCATCTCCATTCTACCGCGAGCCCCAAGCCCTCCACCGCCGCGGGGCCGCAGCGCGGCGCCGGGGGCAGGGGGGGGGGGGGGGGGGGGGGTGGGGGGGATGGGCTGCCCTGTACAAAAAAGTGCATTCTACGGTTGAATACCTGATATTAACCACACCCAGAGGACTGGTCGTCTTTAGTACTCAGCATTATCTCCCGGTTCGTCTTAGTTTGTTTGTTCGTTCGTTCAAATATCCACTTTGTAATTTGGATCATTCATGAGCTGTGTCAAATGTTCGGCCTGTACCAGAACGGTATCCAAGTTTGTATCCGCCAGCTTGAAACAGGCTTCAATCTTTTTGAGATTTGTCAAGTGCATGTTGGCTCGGAATTCGGATCGGGTCTATTTGCGTTTACACATAAAACAAAATAAATACCCAAGAAAATGTCAGATAATAATAGTAATAATATGATTTTGTGTTTTGTGTATTCGCCAAAAAAGAAACTGACCCAGTACTTGACACAACAAGCAACAAATGCGCTTACCTTTTTGACGACAAAATTCCTGCGGTTAGGAGTTGGCATCTTTTCGGCTCCACGTAAAAGTTGTCGGTACAAACTTAAAGCTCGTGTCCTCATTTGCGGAGGAATTGGATTTGCTGGTGATCCCCCGGATAACATTGTTCGTCGTTGCTGTTTGTGAAATCACCTACTGCGTGTCTTTCCCATAAACGTTAAACCTTCAAATGATGCAAACGAAACCTTCAGTAAATTGTCTTGGCGGTATGCTGCTGTCCTTCCATCCATAAGCAATGCCTAGCTCACAGTATACAGTATGTGTGTTTTCAATCCTATTTTTTGAAGTAGTCTACTAGTCTACTAGTATGAATGTGCGAAGATGCTGCTAATAGGAGGTACGAGCAACTATGCTACCAAGTCTTAGCCCTTGGAGATGGAATAAGGATAAAGGTAGACTAGTATCCTGCTATTACAGTACCGTACACGAACGTGTAGGCAGTACTAGAAGTACAGTACTACGAGTACTACTCTCCTGACTAGTACAGTAGCTAGCAGACTGATAGCAGAGAGCTCCGCATTATTGGATATCCATTTTAGCTAGCTACCCCAAGAGGGTCTGGCAGTAGGGACAATGGGGACCTGGAAGTTGTTGGAACTTATGAACGTCGTGCGGTTGCTTGTAAAGTACAGATTATGCAGAACGAGCCTTCACTCAGAGCTCGGAGTCGAATAGTCGCTATAAGCTAAACCATTGTCGAGGCTCATGAGCCGGATGAACGGCTTTTTCACGCTGAGAATTACTATATTAATTATTAGATTTATACAAATTAAGTTATGATTGACAGTTCACAGTAAGGCCATATAAACAAAAACACGGTAACGCTGTTGTTCGGCGATCTTAAAATCTAGTAGAGGTATTCGCCACGACGAAAAGATTCAGAGTTTCAGTCATCATCGCGTAGCTGTTTGCCGTGTAGAAGCATCATCGTAAAAACCGAGAGCTTCGTCCAGCACGGTCAGAGATCGGTCTAATCGATCAAAGCCATCCAGCAGCTCGTCTTCGGTAATGACGAGGGGAGGAGCACAGTGAATGTGCGGGTATCGGTGAAGACCCACGAGACCATTTTCCGCGTAAGCCTTCTTGTACTTGTGGAATGCTTCGTGTGCAGTTTCGTGTTGCAATTTAGGATTGCGTCCATCCAAGTCTCGTACATCGAAGCATCCGAACATTCCGATGGCGCGGTACTGCTTGATACAGGGATGATCGTTGGCCAATCTCTGCATCTGTTCTTCAAAGAGAGGGGCCATGGCGGCTGCTCGTCCTACAATGTTGTGTTGTAGTATGTACTTGACATTTTCGTAGGCTGCGGCCAAGGCGACAGGATGTGCTTGGTAGGTAGATCCCCATCCCAGGGGCTTATCTTCGAAAAATCTCATAATTTCTTCATTGCACGCCGTCATGGAAAGTGGTAAGGCTGCTCCTGAAATACCCTTGGCACACGAAACAATATCCGGAAGCACACCTTCATAATTTTGAAATCCAAACATCTTGCCGGTGCGCCCAAATCCGACCATGACTTCATCGCAGTGCATCAAGATTCCGTAATGATCACAAATGGCGCGAACGCCCTGCATGTATCCTGGTGGCATGACGAGACACCCTCCAGCACCAACCACCGATTCCATCATGATGGCTGCAATTTGATCAGGACCTTCGTTGAGGATTTGTTCTTCCAGCATATTGAGGGCTGCCCGAACGGATTCTTCCTCAGTGGCACCGTTACCACCATGGTTGAAAAAAAGTGGAAATGGATTAAAGGCCTTGATGAATCCAGGATTCTGATCGGATCCGTACCACCGTCGGAAATCTCCCGTAGCAGCTCCTGCGTGAGCTGTAGCGCCGTGGTAAGACCGGTACCAGCTAATGATCTTGTGTCGTCCCGTAAAGCGACGAGCCATCATAATTCCTGCCTCGTTAGCCTCGGCTCCACTGGAAGGGAAAACGGCTGCACGTAAATCTCCCGGCAGTACTTCCGACATGAGCTGATTCATTCGCGTCCTAATTTCTGTTATTCCAATTCCTCCGTAAACAAAGGGAAGGGTAGCCATTTGTTGTGCAGCTGTTTGTACTACGGCCTGTGGTACGTCGTGTCCTAGGTTGGCACAAACCGCCTGTGACGTCCAATCGAGGTACTGCTTACCCTTATCGTCGTACAAATAGACACCTTCTCCGTGTGTAACATTCATGACATTCTCTCGTGCCTTTCCCGGAACCCACGTCATCATGAATGGATTCAGTTCGCGTGAGGCATTGAGCTTATCGGATGACCAAGTTCCCAGTGGCTCAAAGTGTGCCATGTCTACTTTGGTGGGAGTTCCATTTTTGTCGACAGTGGTACTGTTTTTGTTGTTGCGAACATTCGCGCTAACGCCATTAGCGACAGGAGTCTGGTAAGAATAGTATGTAAGTTGCAGGTTAGATTGGTGTTTGGAGCACAATACCGTTTGGGAGTGCCATAAACCATAATATTGATATTTTTGGAAATACATTGGCAAATAAGCAGCAGCAGCAGCAGCAGTAGTAGAGACAAGATATGCAATATAAGGTATAAGGAGAAGAGATAAAGTCAGATGTACAAGCTAGCAGAGTTTCTTGCCAAGTTCAGCAAACGAAAAACGACAAAACAAAGCCAACTAGAACAGAAGGAGGATCGCTTTGGAGTATTGGCGGATAACCTGTTGCCGGTGCGAGGTCTCATTGATTCCACATTCCACTAGCCACTAGCCATAGTGCTCCAATAAGTTAAAAACGTTGTGTGGGGTCCATACAAACAGATCACCATTCATGACCATCACGTATACAACATACAACGTGCGAGACTGTCATTGTAAATCTCCTCCCATGTTGATGCAGGCTTTCTGATCCACAAAACTTAAAATATTTCACGCAGGAGAAACGAAACAAAAACACAAATTTTAATTTTGTAACCTACCTCCAGCGAAGGCAGTGCTCTCGACCAACTACGTGCACCTTTGGGTGCAATACGTCGTGCAAACAGGGATGCTTCAGCTAGTGCGCTCATGGTTTTACAAAAAGTATACACTTGTATTTATTTTGTGATTCTCTTTTTTGGAGTGAACAAAAAAATTAAAATTCTGGTGTGAGGTTTTTTTTTTCCTTCCGTATTTTTCGGATTTCGAACAGAGCCTGAAATATTTGGCTTTCGCACTAGTAGTACTGTAGAGTAGGTAGTACTCTTTTCCTTCAGCCAGTTGCCTACCTGGTACTGTAGTACAGTACACAGACTTGACTAGTACTACTACTAGCTACTAGAGAATCCAATCAAAAACAATGATTAAAAATGCTTCTCTATCAATGATGCCTGACTGGCTTCCCCGGAACGATAAAGTGTGCGTGATATTTTAAATTGTGCATTGTCTTGTACCAAGATTCAGCCGAGGTCTCAAAAAAAAAAAGGCACATGCCATCCGTACTGTTAAATTAGCGCAAAGAAACAACTCGCAGAATTCAGACCTCTTGTCTTTCAGCTGGACAAAAAGACACAACAACATGCTGTCATCCCATCGAGTTTCGGTCACAAGAAAGCAAAGGCGACCAAACTAAACTTTGCCGAGCCTGCCGTACCCCACGGCCAAAATAAAAAAGATTGTAATTAACCTATTATCAGTAATAATAATAATCCATTAGGGCTACCAGGTATTAGATTATTATTGTTTACACTTCTTGTCTTGTCAAAGATCCGATACCGTCCAGCACCGTTGACGAAAGCTACCAGGTACAACACCAGCATTAACTACTCGTTTTCTACTATTAGCTACCAGGTACTACGAGCTATCGTTCCAGGTACCTGGTAGCTACTACTACTAGTAGACTACCAGTCTGCTACAGTACCATACTAGAAGTCTGCCCTTTAAAAAATCATAATAATATTATTATTACTTTGCATTATTTAATGATCGAAATAAAGTATTTTTTCCAAACCAGTAGACTAGTAGGCTAACTTTGCTACATTCTTTAGCAGATAACAAGTAGCTAGCTAGCTAGCTAGCTCCCTACTGTAGCTAGTAGCTCTAATACCTAGCGTAATGACAACCTCCACACCAACACCTGCCACAGCAGTGAATACCTGGAAACCATCTGGACCTGGCATGACGCCACTGCCACCATCGCCCGAAATGCGACCTTTGAGTTCTCCGCCGTCACATAGTCAACATGAACGATCTTTGTCGGATATTAATAGCATTATTATGGATCCTTTATCGCTGGGTGGAATTACAGGGGGAGTAGACCCTACTGCAACTGCAACTGCAACTGCTAATAATACTGGTACTGGTACTACTATTAACGGTACATCCGCATCCAAACGCTCTAGATTGAGATCCATCGCAAGATATCAGGCCTTTGCACCGCAAGCACTGGCCTGCAGTGATCCTATACCATCTTATTTTTCTAGTTCCACTACGAATTCCACAAGCACTGCGACACGACCCTTTCACAACAGTATCAGTCATTCACAATCGTCGCTCCTTTCAACGACCGATGATGACGATGACAATGATGATGATCCACGAAAACTCGTCCAGCCCAACACTGGTACCACTGACGGAAGTTCTTCTTTGGGCGCTGTGGCAGGTGCCCAAGGAGTGGCCGTATTTCGGATAGATAAACCACACGAACCATTGCTTATGCTAAACCATGCAACTTTCAGTAAACACTATTCTACTGCAAATAGTACAGGTACAGCTGGAGGTGGCTTGGCGATTTATCCAACTTCCAACGGTATGCACAACAACCAACAACAAGACGTACCAGCAGGAACATCTGCAACAGGTAAAACAGGAAGAGGAGTTGTTGCTTTGGCCTTTCAACCCGAGGCAACTCGTTCCTTGTATTTAGCAGCTGCAAGAGGGACCGGGGTTTTAATTTGGGATGTCAGTGGACACTGTCTCAGTCCATTGTTGGGCAGATTGACCGACGTGGGAAGTGCAACACAAGATTATTCATCGGATAGGAACGTTACTAGTTTGGCTTGGAAATTATCGGGACAAAGGGATGGATTACCACTCTTGGCTACCACTACAAGCTATTCGGCTTGTATTTGGGATTTACGGACACCCATTGGTTCCTTGGCTTCGACAAAACCTAGCATACGGTTTGGAACGACTGCGCATTCTACGTCTACTGCTGTGACGACAACATCAACCGCAAGAAAGGTCGCAGCTATACCAACTAACAACAATAGCAATAATATCGTATCTCCATTTGTCCAAATCGCATGTTCTCGAGCCAATGAATGTGCTACACTGGATGCGGCAGGGACGGTTACAGTCTTTGATATTCGAATGACACAAAATGCACGTGGTGCGGTCTGTTCTCTGGCAACATTTGCCGCGTTTGCACACCGAGGAGTGGGTATTTCCTACATGCCACTTTATTCCAAATTTGGTCAGAAGGATGGTGGTATTGGTGCATGTGCTACTACCTTTACCACTAGTGCAACTACGGCATGGGTGACCTGGGGGCTTGATAGTCCTGATGCAGACGCAGTGGTCAAAGTCTGGTCGTTTAATAACACAACCGATAACAAGACCGTTGCCAATGGTCAAGCTACAGCCGACGAGATATCGACAAGCGTAGATGATGCCTACAGAGTATCGAAAATTACAAACACGTCAGTGTCGCCGTCATCGTTTCGATTGATTGCTCAATGCAACCCACCTTATCATCTAGCTTGTGCACGCGTTTGTCCAGATCATGTGGAAAATTCCATCATGACCATTGGGATCCTAGACAATTCAACGACGAGCAGCAGTGGTATCGATTATTATCACAATCAAGGATTTCGAGCAGAACTGTGGAAGATTCGTCCAGAAGGTACCGGCGATCTTGATGCTAATGATGAAACATGGGGGATGGAACGAATAGCAGCTTTCAATGGCAACGATCCAATCAGCGATCCTTCCATAGAAACAGTTCTGGGGCGAACAAAATTTGGTCCTCTTCAGGCTGCGGAATTGGCAATTACATCGCATACAACAACAGGCCTTGCAAAAAAACGGAAAGGCTGCGACGATGACCGTGCTTCAGAAAAGAACCAATCCCAATTGAGTCTTACACTTTGCTGTCTTAGTGCCAAGGGCTTTGTCACAACCCACGTAAGTATGGTACCTGTGTCTTGCGTAATTTCATTAGGTATTTCAGATGAGCGTTACTTACGCTACCATTTTTACACATTGTATTGCAATCGAATCACAGCTCATTCCGGAAGCTTTACCTAAAAAAGGGTTTACTACAATGGATAACGGAGGACCCACACCAGCTCTTTTTTCAAGCGGTGGTCGGTCCAAAGTGTTCAACGACGACAAAAAAATAGTCGATGACGCAGCGCGACTTTGGGGTACCCACGGAGACCAGCCTGCCAGTCGGCGTGGACTTGATACATTGTCGAGCGTTGAGAGAGTTGGACAAAGAATGCAGTTGTCGCCGACGCAAGAAAGGATCACTTCGGCAACATCGAATGGACCACAGCAGCTGAATCAAAGAAAATCGGAAATTGGTAATTTGCTGTTCGAAATGGATGCTCCGGCTGTGGCATATAATGCTGTTGCAGCAGAACGACTTTCTGGTGGCCCGGTAGGTGGGACTCCAATGGATCTCACATCATCGAAAGCAATGTCAGCAGCTGCCATGATAGAGGATTCCAATAATGCCGCAGTGCATGTCCGAGACGTCGCCGCTATGGCAGAAAGAATGGACAACATAGAAACTGACCGAATTCCGTGTCCTAGAATTTGCTCGGCTGTTTTTGGACGAGGAAGTGGTGGTCTAGCTGTTTTTAACAATGGCGATGTGAAGAAAATGTGGACGTGGTTTGACCGCGCTGCTCCTGCCCGGCTTTCCAATATCCCTTCAACTATCACTGCCGCCGAGAAAGCTTTCTCCGACCCTGGCAACTCAAGAGATCCTGGCAGCAGTGCTGGCGGTCAACAGCATGACTTAGATTTGGAGATCTGCCGGGAGTACCCGCGCTCTATGAAAGACTTGATGGATATGACCGAAGCTGCGAAAGAGGCCCAATGGGGAGATGTGGATGATAGTGGTGCAGTGGTTACTGTCGACGAACAAGACCAGAGTTCAGGTGACAACTTGTTTGAGTATTTAAGCACCGGTTCTATCAGCTCTGACTCTGAGGAAGATTTACCAACAGAGATTGCTGATGATGGAGGTGGAAAACGATTTGAAAACTATTTTGGTAATTTTCGCCGGCCACTGGCTGAACCATCAGCAGATTCTACCAAAGGGATAGACGACCAGGAGCGTAAAGCGCAATCTAGTAGACCAGGGTCCCCTGCCACAGCGAAAGCGCAAGTCGTCGGTCCAACTTCAGATATTTTGGCATCCAAAGTACATGTTACACATGACTTTGACAGACTTGCTTTGAATAATCAAAGTGCCAACCTTGCAGCTGAATGGGTCTTGGGGGAATGGCAACACGAGGATGAAGACAGATTCCTTCTTTCCTCGGAGAATCGGGGAGCCGCTTCCACGAATGAGTATAATGCACAAATACATCACAACAACACAGGCGAGCCGCTTTCATCTTCTTCCACCCCAAAAGGTATGCTGAGATATCTTCTAATTTTCTTTCGCATTTTTCTCCTGCTCGTACTGACAGCGTTACTGTTTGCGTCAATTGCAGTACTATCCAACTTTAATTTGCCCAGTTATCGCAGACTGGGTACCTCGCCAACCTTAACCAGCCCAATGTCCTGTTCACAATCAGGTACAATGATTGTTCCTGTTGCTCCTGCCGATCGAAATCTTCTTATTGAAAATGAACCAGGAGTACACGGTGGGGAGTATGCCGTACGTTATCAGCCATCATGAAGTGCGAACTCCTCTTTATTTCGCTGACATAAAATGTTCAAGCTCTAAATCTTTGCCTCCTTCCTTGTTTCTTGCTTTGGTGTTTTTTTTTCCCTTATGGACCCTTGAAATCATTTGCTACAAGCAGGTTCGACCAAATATGCAAGAATCTATGGTTTTCCTGAAAAAATTATGCAACCACCAACAAGATGGAAATTCATCTTTAATACCACCTGACAGTCCCGCTGTATGTGAGTTGATTGTTTTGCTTTTGTCTTGGCTTATTGGCTGTTCCGTTATATTGCGAGAACATTATCGCTGTGCATGTTTCATATTGCTCACCCTGGAATTATCGTTGTCCTTTCATTATTTCTTTCATTTTTGGTGGTGGTAGTCCGTGGAAGGCCTGTTCGGGGTATTGCTGAGTTAGAGCAGTTACGAAGGCAAGGTGATAGTGGACAGAGACAACCAACGGACTCTGCTACTACTACGAATACGACGACAACTGCTCCTGCTGCTGGTGGTGGTGGCGACGGCCGGCGACTGAGAAAACAACAACAAAGGGGTGTTTTTGCTCTTGCTTCCGATACGATTGGTACGGGCATTCGACAAGACGATCAAAAACTGAACCAAATAAAAAATCTTTGTACTTTCAATGCTACTGTTTGTGAAAAGTACAACGAAACTGCGAAACAGGGTGTATGGAATCTGTTGGGTCGAATAGTCGATCATCGATTGATTGAACAAGCGGATGCCTACAATGGTTGGGGCGGTAAGGGAGGAGGAGCACTGGGAGTGGACCTAATATCCAATATTTTTTCTTACTATGAGACCATTGGTGATGTCCAAATGTTGGCCACCATGGTTTGTGTCCTGAGTGGTGGGCGGCCCCGAAGCAATGAAGGTAAAAACGGAAACAATGGCACCCGCAACAACAGCAACAGCAGTAACAGTAACAGTAACAGTAGTGATGGCACTGGTGGTCAACTGCACCTATTACCAGCTGGCAAGGTGGAACTCTTCGATGCCTACATTCGCCGCTACTCTGACTTGTTGTTTGGTTGGTCCCTGCTCGTGAAGAGAGCCGAGCTCAATAAGCACTTGGCACAGCGCTTGCAGGAGTCGGAAGTGAGCAACGCTGATTTTGGTGGAAACAAGGAATATATGGACCATAGCAGAGGAGCACCGGTGGGTATTGGTCTCGTTTTTACGTGTCCTCGATGTGGAGGTAGTGCTGAATTTGGGACCAATATTTGTCAGTCTTGTCAGGACTTTGCCTTTCGGTGTTCTATCTGCGAGAATGGTGTTCGTGGTGTCTTTATGGTTTGTGATGCATGTGGCCATGGCGGACATTTGAACCACGTTCAACATTGGTTTTCGAAACACTCGTCGTGTCCATCGGGTTGTGGCTGTCATTGCACATTTAGCAGTTCTTCGTCGAATACAGCAACATTAACGACAGCAGCTGCAGCTGCTGCTGCTATTGCCGGTAGGGGCGGGACAGCACCAGATTCGGAAAAGGCAGGAACGGGAAACAACGCATAATATGGAAGGCAGTAAAATAACCAGTGTTTGCGCAAGTGTCAGGCTATGGTATCTGCCAATCATGCTTTTCCAGCTACTCTACGTAAGTACGGTACGACTCCAGTAGCTACTAGTCTAGTAGTAGCTCCCTATTAGAGCTATTTGATTTTGCCACAAACGCTCTGGTACTTTTATCACTTACCGGTAAACACGCAACCCAGCATCAACTGCACCACAGTGATAGTTGATAATAATATTATTAGACTAGTCTACTATTTTCTAGTAGTCTAGTAGTATTAGACCACAACGGATATTAATTTCATTGCAAGACCTTTCAGCTCAGACTAGCGTAAAAAGCTAGTGTGGAGACTATTAGGCTGTATATTAGATATTATGGAGTAGTGGACTTGTGGCTGTGTGTATACAAAACAGGCAGGCAGTAGACTAGTACTCCGTACGACCTAATTGAGTATGGCCTAACTCCTGAGTCCCATGATATCGCCTACTACCAGGTACAGTAAGAATCAAAATGGAATACAAGGTAAACTGCCATAGTCCACCTGGGCTCAATTTGCTAGTCAACTCCTTTGGCTGGTCGTATTTACTGGCTGTCGTACTCCGGAGTACATCTTTACAAGACAGATTATAATACCAGGTAGACTACTATTATTATGTCTTCCAGGACAACTCCCTCTACTAGTAGTAACGCGCCGTCTCTTTCTTCTTCTTTGAATCCTCCTGCAGCAGCTGCAGCTGCAGCTGCAGCAGTGCCTTTGCCTTCTGAACCTAGCTCGATAGCTTTGCTGGTAGGGGGAGGAAGAAGAAGAAGAACCACGTCCGCTCCAGGTACTGCTTCTGCTACTACTAGTAGTCATCTTAGCAGCAGCAGCAGCAGCAGCAGCAGCAGCAGCAGCAGCAGCAGCAGCAGCAGCAGCAGTGGTAGTAGTGGTAATTATATTGGAGCAGAACAAAAAGTGTCTACAGCTGGTACAAGACCACCAACAGAAGCAGAAGCAGAAGCACAAGCAGAAGCAGAAACATTCGGTAGCGAGACCGTACCGGGATTGTCAACGAAAGATATTTCCAATGCTCCGACTAAACCAGCACTATCTTCGGGAACAACAAAAACGACAGTGACAGCTGCGACTAAATCCATCACGAAACGACAAAAAGCAACAACAGCAGTTCAAGTGGAAGCGGTTGAAAAAATCAAAACAGGTTTGAAACAATCAAAAACACAGGCCATCAATGCCAAACAAAGGAATAGTCAAATAATACAGTCCACTACCAATGCTCGAATCAAGGCCCATGGTTTGCGGAATAATGGACGTCATGCAACTACTACCAGCAATGCTTCTCCTATTAATATGAAACAAGTCAATAATGGTAGCAGCAACAACAACGACAGTGGAAGATCTACCATGGAAGGACAAAGTAATGTTAGGAATAGTCATCGTGAAGACCATCAACATGACAAGACGATGAAACGAGGACTTCGTGCATCCATGCCTGTCAATGCCAACGAACTGCTTCTAGCAACAACAACAACAACAACAACAACAACAGCTGCAGCTGCTGCAGCAAAAAGATCCGTCAACGATAGTTGTACGTATATGAACAATGATTACAAACATGTTGAGTCTGCCAGAACATCTGTCATTGATGCGGATACAAGAGCAAAGTACGGACTTCGAAACAATCCACAAAGAAGATGTGACGGCACTGTTGCTACTAGTAGGAACTCCACAAACGAAAGCAGTACTGGAGAGCACCAGCAACAGCAACAGCAACGGCAACTCTATCAAGACAATGATGTTGTTGATTCGTTACAACCAGGAGCATACCGTGAATCTATTGTAATATCCAATGATGCGGATCATCATCAAGTTCAGATTATTGCTCGAACCGAGTCGTTACGAAAAGGTGGTAGGTACGTTCTCGGGCAACACCAAGGAGGAGGAGGAGAAGAAGAAGAAGAAAATGTCGGTCGTACAAATTGTAGTAATAATAATGGGATCGTGATCGCAGCAGCAGAGACTATGACAATTTCACAGACTCCTAATGCACCTACAACACTAGCACCACCACCAGCA
>Ga0100402_1006187_pt1 | contig 11995 bp, 10 predicted proteins | sample CryGeyme20150102_FD_80419 | JGI IMG/M metagenome (GOLD analysis project Ga0100402, IMG submission 80419) | Groundwater microbial communities from Crystal Geyser aquifers in Utah, USA - Crystal Geyser metaG 2015-0102 | ecosystem: Environmental > Aquatic > Deep subsurface > Groundwater | place...
ACTGCCCCAAACCACCCTACACCAGCGCTGTTCTCTACCATTTCCATTGGTCCTTCTGTAGAGTACCCCACAACTGTGATCTCAATCAGTGACTGCGCAGACCTGGACTGCTCAGTCTCCTGTTGTAGTCGTCAGATTTTTAGAAAGGCAGTTGGATGATACCTGGTACTATTGTACTGTACCGTACGGACTACGGATTGCTTCTAAAAAGTAAGTGATCAACACGTTCCATTTGATAGATAGAGTGTTTTCAAGCAGATCGATGGCCAACGCTGCTGTTCTCTTATTAGCCATTAAGTCTATTTAGCATTGATATTTTTAAGAATTACCTGGTACTAATAGTACCTGGTAGTAGTAGCCTTGATGCTCAGCCAGCAGTCTTGCTCTTTTTTGTCAGCCGTATTGATGCTTACCTGGTACCTGGTATCCTTCGACGCCAAATAATTAGGAGTAGCGTAGCCTGCAACGGCACGCTCTGCTTTCTTAGCATTAATCCGGTTTTTTCACATGGACTGAAAATATTACTCTACGTAATAGATTTTTATCAAAATCTCATCAATAGTTTTCCGTAATAGGATTTCTTAAAACAACTTAACACTACACGCGCATGTTCAATCTCATAATCTAGTTCCAAGAAAGAGTCTGCCCTTGAGTATATTGGTAGAATTTCTACTTTCGCGTGCTGCTGTTGCTGCTGCTGAGCTCTGGCTCGTTGTGTTTAAGTAGTTCTTGTATAGGGTTCCCTTCAGCCTCGAACAAGGTGTACATACAGTACTACCAGTGCGTACAATAAAAAGGAAGAGGACTTGTTTCCTTGCATCCCTTTCCCATCCCAACCCTCAAGAAATATGGACGACTCGGAAATGAACGACAACGATAATGTAGGCATCATTAAACCCATTGAACAAGAATCGGTGCGGCGGATCGTGGCCGGGCAAGCGGTGACGGACCTTGCCTCCGCCGTGAAAGAATTGGTCGATAATGCTCTCGATGCCAAGAGCAAGAGTGTTAACAGTAAGAGAAGCCCTTGTTACCATGATTGATTCATATGGCAGGCAGCTTTGTCCTGATTGCTGTAGTATGCTATGATCGCTTGCCAATCTAACCAAATGCATCGTATCCTTTCTTGATTGACAATACCACACTACGGCAGTCCGCCTGTTCAATCAAGGCCTTGATATCGTTGAGGTCTCGGATGATGGTTGTGGTGTCCCTTTGGCGTCTCGGCCTTTTCTGGCTCACCCTAGTGCTACCAGCAAAATCCGTACCTTTGAAGATATTTACAATCACACGGCGTGTCCTTCCTTGGGCTTTCGGGGGGAAGCTCTGTTTTGTTTGGCCAACCTTTCGCAGAAATTGGTAGTGGCAACCCGCACGGCCGACGAGGCCATGGCTCAAAAGATGGAATTTCATCACGATGGCACCCTGATTGTCGATTCGATCATCCCAGCACCGCGCAAAGTAGGAACCACTGTGGCTGTCTTGAAGTTGTTGCAATCACTTCCTGTGCGTCGCGCCGATCTGGAACGGAGAATTGTCCAGCATCGTTCCAAGATGATGCGACTCATGGAAGGATGTAAGTAATACTGATCATGTGTCTGTAATTGCCCGTTTGTGTGTATTTCTGGACTCTAAACCAAATTTGTAACTATTGATATGGAATTATTAGATGCTATTTTCAGTGTCGGTGTCCGGATAAATCTCATGGATGTAGTCAAAGGCAAAGAAAATGTTCTGTTGGCCACCACCATGAACACTTCCAAATTGGAGCAAACGATTTCCTCCGTTCTCGGTAGCAAATTTCTTGCGAGTCTTACTCCCATTACCATTGATTTGACAGGTGCGGTAGACCCAGCAAGTCCGAAAGGCGACTGGAGAATTGACGGATATGTATCAAAAGCACCCGCCACAGACAACAACAAAAACAGCGAAAATAAAGGTGCGGTCAAAGCTGGCCAAATTTTTTTCAGCATCAATGGCCGACCCGTCGAACTACCAAAATTGGCGCGCACCCTTAATGAAGTATGGAGAACTCTGGGCGGAAAGAAGAAGCCTTCCTGTGTACTCACCCTGACGCTGCCCAACGAAGAGTTCGATGTCAATTTGTCACCGGAGAAGAGACAAGTGCTACTGACCAACGAAGTTGCTATTTGCGAATCTTTTCGAATAGGAATCGAGAGCATATGGGTCTACCAAACGGAAGGACAATTTACTGCGAATGCCAGCCGTCCCGTTGCTCAACAGGCAGCCAGAAAACCTGACATCAACAGCATTATTGGGAAATCACCACCTCCCATAATCGACAACATTGAAGATTTGCAAAAAATTCAGGCTTCTAATCGAAAACGTGCCCTGGAAAAGCATGCGCGAATACCCTTAGCTCCTACTCGCCGGCGCAATGATATCGAAGAAATGAGTGTCGACAGCCAAGACGACGACGACGACGACGACGAGGAAAGTGATCCAGAGGAGGCTGAAATTTCCAAACGTGCCTATATGCGTAAGTTCCGGGAAGAACAATACGAACAGCGTCAATTGAATTCTCAAGCAGCGGCAGCGGGCGTGGAATACGGCGAAGACAATGACGCGTCTGCTGCAGCGGCGGCCGCAGAATATGATAAAGAGGCATCACAACCTGAGGAAGATGTATCTCCTCGACGTATACGGCGACGCGGTGGATTTGTCCATGATATAACGAAAGCCAAATCATTTGATCGGTCGTCCAATCATGGAATTGGTTTCGAAATCCCAGAGGGCATTGAGGATCCTGATGCCAACGAGGACGATGCAGAGCACTCCGCAGAAGCTCCAAACAAGAAGCAAAGAATGGTAAATATATCGACGGACGACTCGCCCGCTGCACACGAGGAAGTGGTCGAGGAAAAGGAAAGAATGGCTGTTGCGGATAGAAGCCAAGATTCTGCATCATCAAGGAGGGTGACGGTAAGCATGAACAATGATATTCCCACTGGGTCCATCGCAACGAGTCCTCGCTCTGCGCAGATCGTGACAGCTTCTGACGGGGACAAATTGCTTTGGACCAAAGTGCAGGCCAATTTTAACAGTGTGGGAGAAGGTCACGACCCTGAAAAAGACATCGATACTCTTGTTAAGACCTCGGCGAGTCCCGAGAAATTGCTTCAGACACAAAATCAAGCTTCCCCACAAATATCTGACAACAGCTCTTCAGAATTAAACTTGGGACAGTTTGCTTTCCGCAGCACACCGAGTCAAACTTCGACTTCCCCCGACAAGTCTACTAATCGCCATGAGCAATTGACACCAACAAGCAGCAGAGGCCGGGAGAAGACGGCCAAGAGGCGCAAATCAAACAACGGTCAGCAGTACACTGCCACCGACACTTCGTCGTCGGCGGATGACGCAGAAGAAGATTCGATTGATCCAGTGCCCCATTCAGTCGTTGTCTGGGATTCGTATCAGGGAACGGAGAGTGTAGTTGCGATGACCAAATATGAACGCAAGCAAATGCTCGATCGCAAGCGAAAGCTCAGGGGCGCACAGGCAGGTCAAGGATGTGATGACGCAGACGACGGTACTGATGATATCACCGACAAGCTGGAAAGAGCGAAAGTTTCTCTTGTGAAAGGCAGTTTTGGTGATATGGAGATCCTAGGTCAATTTAACCTGGGCTTTATCCTAGCAAAAGATCCCAAAAACCAGCTGTGGATTCTTGACCAGCACGCTTGTGATGAACGAATCAACTTTGAACGTCTCATGAAGGAGACAATTTTGCAAAATCAGACTTTGATACAACCAATGCCATTGGAACTAGATCCATCGGAAGAGAGTTGTGTGCTCGACAACATGGAAATGTTCGAAAAGAATGGATTTAAATTCAAGTATGACGAGACGAAAGAACCTCGTCACAGATTAGCGCTAACAGCGATGCCTCATTCGGGTGCCCATGATGGACGGAAGGCAGTCAATTTTGGAAAGGAGGATGTGTCTGCCTTATGTGCTATTCTTGGAGTCAACAGCAGCTCCGCTTTTGACAACGATGCTGCTGACTACGCAAACAGCGGTACTGGAGGCGGAACAGGGGCCGACGGAAGCGGTCTTTACGGAAACAACGCCGTTCGACGTTATGCTGGATCCCAGCTGACACAAGGTGACGAGGCGGACAAGGTGATTACTCGCCTCCCAAAGGCCATAGCAATGTTTGCAAGTCGAGCTTGTCGAGGCAGTGTTATGATTGGTACAAGCTTATCGAAAAAGGAGATGGAGAAGGTCATGAAAGGTCTTGACAATTTAGATACCCCCTTTGCGTGCGCCCACGGTCGCCCAACCATGACGCATGTAACAGATCTTCAGTCCGAGCTACTGCAAGATGAACAGAGGTTAGTGGAGCGCATTGCGGGGCCAACCATGGCAACGAGCTTGACCCAGTCAGACGACATGGACACTGATCTCTAAGAATCAGTTCTCTGAGAGTGAAAGGTCATGTTTTCTTTGACATTGTGAAACACGCATATTTTCGCATACCATGCAGTTCTCCACGGCTGGCAGCGACCAAGGCGAACTAACATAGAAATAAAACTTCTTAGAAAATACTTTTAAATCGGCATTTCCTGCTTGGCTATCTCGGAGAGTTCACACCTCCAAATTCCTGCGTGCAATACTTATCTACTGCTGTAACTCTTGTTTACGAAAGAGGCTCGCAAAGATACTGACTGGCGAGTAGTGCTCGTGTGGTAGTCAAATGGGATACTTGAAAGTTGAAAGAAGGGATTTTTGCACCAAAGTCTCGGATACATTGGATTGAAAGTTGTATCTACATTAATATGCGAGATTACCTACCAGTACACAGTCCTCACTGAAAGCAAAGCCAGTCGCAATCAATCTCTTCGTGCTGAACTCCACAAATCGATTCATTTCGGAAGGATCGTCTCCTTGGGAATGGTCTGCAGGACAGCTGACGATCGATACAAATTCACCCATTTTTGTAATTATTTACTTCGTCTTGTTGTGGGCAAGAGATGATAATATTTCATTCAACGTCAATGCGTCAAAAACTGATGTCTGCCACCATGAGAAATGATTTTCATAGCCACGACCCCCAAAACATAATAGCAGGGAACATATTGCGAGCAGCGTCAATTGTAAAATTAGGCGGATACTGCCACCATCAAGTGTAGATTATCAGTAACAACAGTACCACGGCGGTTATGGAGAGACACAAAATCAGCATACAGTTGCCCTTTCCTCCCGATTTTTCTATAAGTTCTTTGGTTTTTCGGGTAACGAGGTCCAGATTTTCGCCAGCTTCTTCCAAATCCTGATCCATATCGTCCAGCATCATATTTTGTTGGTTTAATTCATCGTGAATATTCATGGACATTTGTCCCAATCGTTCGGCGGACTGGGATAGCATTTCGAGCCCTTGATCCTGTTTTTGCATTTGCAGCTGTTTTTTTTCAGTGATTATTTTGATTTTTGGTTTCGTTGATTTTGGTTTTGTATCATTTGATGTGGTTTGGAGTGGGGGTTGAATAAAGAGAGCATCTGTACATTAGCAACCATCAATCTGTATTAACTTGCAGAAGAAAATTGTCGATACTGATACACGCTATACTCAAATATCACTCTTCTCGACTGAAACTATTAGAATCACACGTAGTAATCAGGCAAAATTTCTTACCTTTTGATTCTGAATGCTGCGATTGACAAAGTTATCCTCTCCATCATCGTTACTGCTATCATCTGAGAATTCATCGAGTGCTACTTGGCTGTAGGGTTTTCCTGCCTTGTTGCTCCCATTAAACATTGTGTTTTGTTGTTGTCTTGATGAAAAATGGGTGAGAGATTTTACAAAAGCTTAATTGCTTTCTACTGTATACTATTCTCTATTGTCGAGGCCTTGAAGCTAATACACTTGTTCTTCTCGGACGGTGAGGGTAGGGCTCTGGCTTTGGTTCTGTAAGAGTTATGGAAACAACTTACTTGTTGTCGTCAAACTTGTAGTGCTACCTCAACCCAACTCTTTCTAAAAGGTCACCGACTCCAAGTATTATTATTATTATAATTATTATTACTACCAGTAAGTAGACTGTGTGTTGTTGTTGTCATAACCGAAATTGGGTCATAATAATTTTTTTGTTGGGAAACTATGCGTTCTTTTTATCCGAGACTGGATTCAGTGGGGACCTGTGACTGACTCATCGACCTCCGACATATTTTTTTTCCTTCACACTAGGTCTACATCGATGCGAGTCAGATATCAGATACCTGCGTAGACAGATACCATGGGGGGTTTGGGTTGGTTTGACAGCAGAAAGCATGCAGCGACGAGCTCATGCGTAGCTCTTGATATTACCCAAGCTATTTCCATTATTATTTGTACATTATGACGAAAATTCGCGTTCTTTCTCTTGGCGTGGCTGTTATGGCCCTTCTTTTTCAATCATCATGCTCGGCTCTAACGCTGTTGGGACGAAAATCTACTGCCACACAAGTTTACAAATACTTGGATCAAAACAATCAGTTGGCCCCGTATGTGACGCAAGGAGGAACAGCTCTCGTTACAGGGGGAAACTCTGGTGTTGGTGCTGAAACTGTCAAGACGTTGGTCCAGAGTGGTATGAATGTTATTTTGTGTGCGCGCAATATGAACTCCGCCAACGCCCTGAAAGAATCTCTGTCAGAGGAACAACAAGATAGAGTAGACATTCAATACATGGATCTGTCGGATCTAACCTCGGTCAAATTAGCAGCTGATGATATTTTGAAGAAATACAAAACGATCGACGCTTGTATTTTCAATGCCGGAATTATGGCCTTGCCCCAACGAGAAACGTCAATCGACGACATTGAATTGCAGTGGGGTACCAATCATGTGGCACACCATTATTTGGCGCGTCTCTTGTTGCCACAAATAAATCCAAAGGGACGAATGGTAACGGTCGCCTCGACAGCTCATGCCATGGCGGGATCGCCTATCGACGATTGGCAATCAAGTGAAAAGTACAGTCCCTGGGGAGCCTACGGCAAATCGAAGCTATCAAATATTTTGTTTGCCAAACAGCTCCAGAAAGAGTTGAAGAAGAACAGCGGAAGCAGCAGCGAGATTAGTTCCGTTTCGCTTCATCCGGGTGTTATTGCATCCCCGCTATGGAAGCATGCCCTTCCCAAATTATTGCAACCCGTGGCCAAGCTTATTGCCAACAAAAACGTCGAGCAGGGCGCTGCTACCTCGATTTACTGTGCCCTTTGTCGCAAGGTGGAAGATGGAGCATACTATGATGACTGCGCCGTTACGGAACCAAAACCAACGGCCAATGATGCCACGTTGCAACAGAATTTGTGGGATTACACGGAAGCTTTGTTAGCCGAAAAGGGTTTCAAACTTCCCGCCTTGGACGTGGCTGAATCATCTGTTGTTCAATCTTAATCTATAAGTCTTCTTTAAAAAAATATAAAAGAGTACTTTGTGATACAATACATCATGGTGAGGTGCGCTTTTCCCAAACGATTTACGTTCAAACAGTCCGTTCCACGATGAAACGATGAAACGATTCTTTTGGTGAAACACGCTTTCCAACTTTTTTTAAACCTGCTACAGGAAAAAGGAAAAACACGTTACACGTCACAAAAACAAAATCTTTCTCAATATCATGACAAAACCCTACAAGGACGAGGTGCTTGGACACGATGTCGTTATCCTTTTCAGTGTTGACGACAATGGGACCATACAACCATTCCTTGGACAAATTCGTGCCATGAAGGTTCAGTTGAAAGACAATGGAAAACGCGAGACCTTTCACTTAGTTTGCTTCGATGATGGTGACGAACGATGGTTCCGGTTGCTGGTCGAAGAAAAAGCGAAACGTTTGACGTGGGTAAATGGACTCTACACTACCGTTCACCCTACGAAGCGGGAAAAAGTCGCCTGTAACTCACTACCATCTGAACGAAAGCGCAAGCAACAGTCATTTGAAAAACATGGCTTATCAGAAGAACCGAACTGCAAGTATCCTCGCAAGAATGAAAAGGCTAGCGTCGTCTCGGGCGAGACCGTCAAAAAGGAGAAATGCCCACCGGAGGCGCAATGGTTGAATCGCATGCATCATTTTCTGATGTGTATTCCTCACGGTTCCAGAAAGCGTATTATCACGCCTTCCAAGGCCCAGAGCGTCATGCAAATGGTGACATCTCTAGCTTCTAGTAAAGGACTTTTCCATGGTCTTTCAGGAACGCATATCTTTGCAGGTCGCAAGATTGACTTGAGCAATGATTTGGAAGAATTGATCGAAGTGGCCAAAACGTACGGCTCGTCCTATGACTGCCTTTAGTATCCACTTCGAAAAATGCTGGCATACAAGCAGTATCTTGAGGCGAAAGAAAAGAGCCTAACAGTAGGAGGGCAAGAATCTGCAAAACCGCAAAAATAGAATACTGTCAAATTTGGTGATTGCTAGTAGCTACTACTAGTAATAGCCTCAGAGGAAATCACTACTTCTAACCCTATCAAAAGGATCTTTTTGGTCGCCTATGAAACGAAAGATACAATCACCTTAGTAAAACACAAATTAATATTCTATAACACATCATTATCAGCCGCAAACATGGTCCGTCTAGCAAGCATTGAACACAACGGAGAGACCAAGCTCGTCGCACAAACAGGAGATGGTACGACGTACGTCGATTTGACTTCCATTGCACCTCACGCTCGAGCCTTTTTTGAATTGGGCGACGAAGCCTTGAAAAAACTCAAGGATATGCTGGTGAATGCGGACAATATTCCAGAGATTCCGGCGTCAGACGCCATTCTTAGAATTCCACTGGATCCTGCGACGTGTGGCAAGTTTCTGTGCATTGGAATGAATTACGAAGATCACTGCTTAGAGCAAAATCTCCCACTGCCACCCGAGCCGGTTGTGTTCAACAAATTCAATTCGGCTCTGTGCGGCCCGAACGATCCTGTCGTGTGTGATGCTAATCTGACATCGAAGCTAGACTACGAAGTTGAGCTCGGCTTTATCATAGGCAAGACAGTACCACGTAATATCGAGGCGAACGATGCCGAACAATACATTGGTGGATACACTGTGGTCCACGATGTTTCGGCACGCGATTGGCAACTCGAACGCAATGGTGGACAGTGGTTGCTGGGCAAGTGCCAAGATTCCTTTGGGCCCATTGGACCAGTAATCGTGACGCGTGACGAGTTGCCACTCGATCAAGTTCACAATTTGAAGATTGCTTGTCGGGTCAATGGTGAAGTCTTGCAAGATTCCAATACATCCCAACTTGTGCACAAGGTCGATCAGATTGTGTCGTGGTTGTCAAAATTCATGACCTTGTATCCTGGCGATGTTGTCTGCACGGGAACACCACCTGGAGTAGGCTGTTTTCGCAAACCACCGCGGTGGCTCCAGCCAGGAGACATTGTAGAGTGTGAGATTGAAAAAATTGGCACCTTGGTTTCCCCCATTGTGTCGACTCTGGCTCCATCGTCGGCGTCCTCCGCGTTGTCGAGAAGCTCCAAGGGGCGGTTGGAAGGTCGCGTCTGCATTATTACAGGTGGTGCTAGAGGTATAGGTTATGGTATTGCGGCGCATTTTGGATTAGAAGGGGCCAGTGTGGTTGTAATTGTGGATTTGGATTCTCAAGTAGTTGACGAAGGTGCAAAGAAGCTGCAGTCAATTTGCCCTACGTGTACGTTTCAAGGCATCAGTTGTGATGTTACAAATACAGAAGCTGTCAAGACGACGTGGGATCATGTTGTGGCGACTCACGGTCGTTTGGAAGTCGTGGTTCAAGCTGCTGGTATTGTGGGAGAAACCAATCTTAAGTGCGAAAACGTAAATCCTGATAATTTTGATGCCGTAATGAATGTCAACGTGAAAGGTATCTTCAATGGATGCAAGGCAGCATTACCACACATGACCAAACAGAATTTCGGTCGCGTTGTGAACATTGCTTCAATTAGTGGGAAGGAAGGCAATGCTGGAATGCTGGCGTACTCCACCTCCAAAGCTGCAGTAATTGGTCTCACCAAAGCTGTTGGTAAAGAGTATGCCGAAACAGGCATAACTGTCAACGCGGTTGCGCCTGCCGTGGTTCGAACGCAAATGGTAGAAGATATGCCACTTGCGCAAGTGAAATACATGACCGACAAAATTCCTATGAGACGTTGTGGAAGAATTGAAGAAATTGCAGCACTGGTGTCCTTTATAGCTTCCCCTGAAGCCTCGTTTACGACAGGATTTTGCTTCGATGCATCGGGCGGACGTGCAACCTACTAAAAGCATCATAGTAGTATCAAAAAATAATCGAAGAAATTACATTGATGAACATGGTTGAATTAAGATGATGGTTGAATTAGGATGATTCAAGCCTCCGCTATTTTGACGAGAAGCTTTCCAATATGCCCTCCAGTAAACATCTTTTCGAGTGCCTGTGGGAAAGACTCTACGCCTTCTTCCACTTGTTCTACCAATTCCACCTTGCCGGTCATGTAGTAGTAGAACATTCCGCAGATCGCCAATGGAAGTTTCATCATATATTGCATGACGTTGAAACCTTTCATAGTAGCTCCTCGTTCGGCAAGTTTCAAGTAGTTGCCTGGTCCTTGAACCTTTCCTTTGTTGAGATTTCCCGAGTACTAAGCAATTGGGAGAGCTATGATCAGATACAAGTATAATGACACAAGCGAGATTGTACAACGCCAGCCAAACATAAAACATACCTGTGAAACGGCTCCACAAATCACAACTTTGCCTTTTGGATTGATTTTACCCAACAACGAATTGAGTGTGTCTCCACCAACATTGTCATAAATAAAATCAATACCGTCGGGACAAATTTCATCCAACTGTTCGTCCACCGATCGTTCGGGGTGTTTGTAATCTATCGAAGCATCCAGACCGAGGACTTCCTTCAAAAACGCATTCTTTTTGGGTCCTCCGGCAATGCCAATGACACGAGCGCCCGTACTTTTGAGCAATTGCACAGCCGTACTTCCCACGGCTCCTGTTGCGCCTGTTACAACCACGGTGTGACCACGTTTGGGAGGGGTCAGGACATAAAAACATCCCACGTACGCGGTCAGGCCTGTAGTGAGACCCATCAATCCCAAACAAGAGCTGGATTTCATAAATGGCAATATCATTTTGGTTGACAGACCCGATTCAGGAACGACGGCATAATCGGTGGCCCCCATCATGCCAATTACTTTTGCACCCACTTTGCGCTTGGCATTCTTTCCTGCAAATACAACGGTTCCGTATCCAATGGCGGGTAGGATATCACCTATTTTGATCGAGCCATGGTACGCTCCTTCGTCGAGCATGGTCCGAATAAAGGCATCCACTGACAAGGTATCCACTTTCACCACCACATGTTCGTCCGGACAGGAATTGTCTTCTTTGTCGTTTCGGCGGTCAGAGGTGAACGTTAATGCCAATTTTTCCGTGATTAATTCCACATCCTTTTTGCTTTCAAAGTGTCCATTGGGTCGGTCCTTCAATACCCACTTTTTTCGTTCCACTATTTGCTTTCCTTGATCGTCGGTTGTAATACCAGGTTTGTTGCACATTGCTGAAAAAAATTATCGATACGGGAATTGAAGATGCTTGTATTTCTTTGTGATATGCAAAATACTACCAGTGGAAATAATAATGCGAAAGACGACAAAAGAATTCCGAATACATGGCATATTTACTAGTAGTAGTAGTAGTAGTCTACTACTACCAGCCAGTAGTCAATACAGCAGTCTCACGGTGTCCTGACTCTCTCGGAACGAATGAATGATGATGATAATAATGATGATGATGTGTTTTCAGAGTCATTCTCAGTTGATGACAAAAAATGAGGATGAAACAGCAAACATAGCGATGATCAGAGCCAGCCGAGTCCAAGACCGGCTAGTGTCTACCGACCGTCCCCACGGCACCGTGACCAACAGCGACCTTGAGCACGCAGGCCTGTTAGCACAACTGGCAGTCATGGCCTCCGTCGCTGATCTCACTTACGC
>Ga0100402_1006209_pt1 | contig 11958 bp, 6 predicted proteins | sample CryGeyme20150102_FD_80419 | JGI IMG/M metagenome (GOLD analysis project Ga0100402, IMG submission 80419) | Groundwater microbial communities from Crystal Geyser aquifers in Utah, USA - Crystal Geyser metaG 2015-0102 | ecosystem: Environmental > Aquatic > Deep subsurface > Groundwater | place...
CTCCGATTTTGTGACACTCGCCAGCCAAGGCAAGGGCGTGCTTTTAATGGAGTCCTACGAGACTGTTACCAGCGGCTCCCTGACGCTGCACGTCTTCCTCGACAACGAAGAAGTGTTAACTCTTGATGACTTCCATTTTCGGACGGGCGATGTCGAGGACATGTATCTGCACCACGATTTGACTGCACATGCCAAAAACTACGACGGATCGCTCGCGACCGGCGTGGGTGACTTCTTCGACGGCACCGAGAGATGGAGCACTGATAACTGGCCAGACGTACGCACAAACGGCAAGACCTTCGTCTTTGTGCACGGCTACGGCGTGAGCGAAAACCGTTCAAGAGGCTGGCAAGCCGAAGTGTTCAAGCGCATGCATCAGCTCGGCAGTAACGCCCGCTTCGTTGGCGTGACCTGGAACGGCGACACCGGCCTTGACTACCACAAGGCTGTTTATCAGGCACTGCAAACGGGCAACGCTTTTGGTTCAGTCAGCTATAGCGGAGACGTCACTGCTGCCGGGCATAGCGCAGGGAATTTAGTCCTCAGTCAGGCGATCCAGAGCGGTGCTTTTATTCCGACCCGGTATTACATGATCAACGCAGCGGTAACCAATGAAGCCTATGCGTCGGGTGGCTCGTCGACAGATATGGTCGAGCAGGACTGGACGAATATTGCTTCAAACTTCTACGCCTCCAACTGGTATAATGAATTTGAGAGTGGAGACGCACGAAGTGAGCTTTCTTGGCTAGACGCATTTGATTTAGTCGCTGCCAGTGCTGATGTTCACAATTTCTACTCTTCAGGTGAAGATGTTTTACACAAACGGCCTGGACTCAATAATGCGTCGGTAATTGGACAGGTGCTGACGGGTAATTTTAACTTCGGCTTTGGCGCATGGAAAGCCCAAGAACTAGTGAAAGGGAAGACCGGCTTCGAGTCTCTGGCCGCACTTGCCTTAACTCGAAGTCAAGCAGGTTGGCGCTTGAACAGCGACTACGAAACAGGTGATAATATCAGGCTAACGCCTCGATTCACTCGATTCCTTGAGTCTGATCTTACAGGAACTGACCCAACGCAGGCTTCGAATAAAGCGGCACAAGCAGATCCCAATGTTCGATTTGACCTACTGGCTCGCGGAGTTCCTGCACTTTCCGACGCGGTCGCTGTCGATGCGGTGCCAGGTTTTGTAAATTATGATATGCAGACGCAAGGAAGAGATCCTAACCTCTGGCCAACCGAGGATCATAGTGGGGAAAAATCAGGAAATTGGACGCACACTGATTTTAGAGATACCGCTTTGCCTTTTGTATATATGATGTATGAAGCCATGATTAACATTGGAGGTCTAAATAATGAATAAAGTAACTATTTTTCTTTGGCTAATGCCCATAATCTTGAACGCGCAAAGCATAACTGTGAAAGTGATCGATGAACTGGGGACACCTGTTGAGGGTGCCGAAGTCCGAGTGATTTATGAGCGATTACAGCACCTAAAAGGCAGTCAAACCAAGGAAGGCAAAACCAATGAAGAGGGAATCTTCAGATGTTCTGGATCAGCTATGCTGGGACTTTGGTTCTGGGCAAAGAAAGAGGGTTATTACGACTATGGCTACAACCCAGCAGAGCGGGATTATCTCGGAATGAACGAGTATCCCGATAAACTGGAAAAAACTATTCTACTCCGACGCGTAATAAATCCAGTTGCACTTTATGCGAAGCGCACTCAAGAAGGCTCCCATCATAGCAACTACTTTATCAAAATCCCAGAGACCAGTGAATGGTGCGGTTACGATCTAGCCGCAGGCGATTGGGTTAAACCGCATGGCGATGGAGAAGTCGCGGATTTGATGTTACGCTTCAAGCGTGATTTTATTGAGTTTGAAGAACGTCGTTCGCCGTTGGATTTAAGGCGTAAGGCAATCCAAAGAAAGTATGAGAGGCTAGGTAAGGAATTCACCGAAGATGCTTTCAAGTTCGAAGCCGGGCTTTGGGATCTGTCACTGGAAGTTGCTTTTCCCAAGAAGAAAGAGGGACTAGTTCGGGTTACCGATTCCTTTATTCCTCAAAGCATTTTGCGTATGCCGCATCAAGCACCCGAAGAGGGCTATGAGCCTGCTTACGGTTTTCGGATAAAAAGCAATGAATATCTGTCTCGCCCCAAAGATGTCGGGTTCTTTCTTCGCACACGGGTGCTTTTGGATGAAGACGGAGAGATTGAATCGGCCAACTACGCAAAAATTTACGGAGACTTGATGATCAACGTCAAAGGGGAAGTTAGTTTCACCTATTACTTCAATCCTGTTCCAAACGACCGCAACCTGGAGTTCGATACCAGCCGAAATCTCTTTGGCGATGATGTTGAAGGTTCGAGGGTCAATCTTCCCTAAACCACCATGATGGTGACCAACGGCAAAAACGAACTCGAGGACTACGAAGATAGCTTCAGCACCTGGAGCGCAACGCCAAGCGCCTATCGCAACGTCCACGAAAATGAATTGCGGTTCGATTACCAGAAGGTGCAATTCAAATTCAAGTGGGATGTAGATATCGAAGAAGACGAGAAATTCCCCATTCGCTACTACGTGCTTTTCATCCCCGAGGACAATCCCGACACGGCGGAGAAAGAAGACCAGACCGGCATCGAAATCGTCGATACCATCGAGTGGGACGGCATCAATGAGGAAGAAGTATTTGAAATCGACCCCGACAGTCTCAAGCCCGGAAAGGACGGTCGCTATGAGCTAGTGGACATGGGGCTCTACGTCGATCATAACCGAGACGGTTCGATCAACACCAACGACCGCATTTTTGCCGCCCGCAACAATGGCTCGCAAACCTTCTACTTCTGGATCAACGACGACGATGATTCAGGCGAAGTCGGCAACGACGACGTGCCTTTAGGGGCCAACCAGCCGGGTGCGAATGCCAACAACGGCGGCCCAGGCATCGTCAATGGCCTGCGCGATCTGGTCGATTTCTTCCCGCTGCATATTGATCTCGGTGGTGTGCTCTCGAAGTTCGACGATCCGGCGCAGGTCGATATCCGCCTAAGCGGCTCGGCTCTGCGCTACATCGAATTCCCCCAAGGCTACGCTGGCTTCAGTGCCTACCAGGCGCGGACATACCTGACGGATCTAACAAAAGCCAAGGAGCTGGTCGATTTCGACACGCAGTTGGTTGGCAGCACACCCACCTCCCTTGGGTCGGATTTTGTGGACTTGGTCATGCAGGGTAAGGGCGTGCTTCTGATGGAAGCGCACTCAGAAAGCACCGATCCGCTCAAGCTTCACCTCTACTACGAAGGCCAGCAGCTCTTTGAAATCGAGCGCGACATCGCCCTCTCCGGCGTGGAGGACATGTTCCACCACGTCAACCTGACGGACGTGACGACCGAATACGACGGCAGCGCCATCACGCCCTACGTGAGTGCGCCGGGAGACCGATCGACCGCTCCGAATTGGCTGGATGCCCGCGTGAACGACCGGACGTTCGCCTTTCTCCACGGTTACAAAGTGGACGGACAGGAGGCCAGAGGCTGGCACGCCGAGGTCTTCAAGCGTATGCACCAGATGGGCAGCAACGCCCGCTTCGTCGGTGTGACCTGGCACGGAGCGACCGGGTTGGATTATCACAAGGCCGTCTTCCAAGCCTTCCAGACGGGCGATCATTTGAACGGTGCCTTGAGTAGCTACACTGGTGATCTCACGGTGGCCGCGCACAGCCTTGGCAATATGGTAGTCAGCCACGCCATCCAAAGCGGCAGCTTTCGCCCCGACCGCTACTATGCCATCAATGCCGCCGTGCCCGCCGAAGCCTATGTCGGTGGTGGGTTTGAGTCGGACATGGTCGAAGAGGATTGGGATAATATCTCCGCTGATGAGTATGCCTCGCGTTGGCATCTGCAGTTTTCGGGTTCGGATAATCGGCAGTATTTGAAGTGGGCGGGAGTGTTTACGAATGTGCCCGAAGACACTGCATTTTCCAACTTTTATTCCGAAGGAGAAGATGTTCTTGCTAAGCGAATAGGGGAGCAGGATGCGTCAGTGCTCGGACAATTATTGAATGGAAATCACAGTCATCCCATAGGGCATGACGAGTGAGATCAAGCCTGAGTATTGAAGCGGGCTGGAGGTTGTAATTGACCTATTGTCAGAATTGAAAAGTAAGTGATTTTGACCGTATGGGCCGTATGCTGTCCCACAGTTTCACGGAGCAAAACCCGGCAGATATGCGGTTTGCGGGTGAATGCACATTCGCCAATTGCCACCTGCTGTCCCATAGAATCGCAGGGTCTCGCCCAAGTCGAACCGATCCCAGACCACCGCCCGGATCATCGTGAATATGCGTGCGAAGCTGTGGGGCCAATCCGAACACCACGCCTGGAAGCGCAGCAGCAAATACATCAGCAAGGCCGACCAGAGTTGCCAGCGGATGGCTTGCTTGGAATGCCCGAGGAAGTCGCAGACCTGCAAGGTCTGTTTGATTTGTTTGAAGAAGACCTCGATCGCCCAGCGGCTTTTGTATAAATCGCAGACGCTTGAGGCGGCCCAGTCCATGTTGTTGGTGATGAAAACCATCTCGACTTTTTTCCCATCGACTTCGATCAACGCGACAATCCGCCGCATGCGCTGCGGGTAATCCGCTTTGGAGCTTTTGGTTTTGAGCGTGACCTCGTCGTCCCGCAGGATGTCGCCGGACACTTTGCGCTTTTTGCAGACGTGGTAGCGCATGTTGTCCTTGGCTCGGGTGACCCAGAAAACACCCCGTCCTGTCAGCGAGAACAGATGCTTGAAGTGGACGTAGGCCTTGTCAAAGACGGCGTCTCTCCCGCCACCAGCCTGGCACACAGGGCAATCATGCGGCTGCTGTCGTGGTGGGAACCCTCTTCGATCACTGCAAACGAAGGGAGGAAGGTCTGCAGGTTCAGACACAGATGCAGCTTGGCCGCCGCCTTGCGCCGACGGTGCTTCGCCCAGTCCATGCAGTTGGCAACCAGAGTAATCGTCGAAGAGTCGATGCTGTAAACGGTCTTCTTGAATCGGCGCGGCAGCCCCTTGTAACGCCCCGACGGACCGAAGCCCGGGAATTGGTTTTGCAGATGCTCGAGCATCTTCCAGGACAACGCCTCCATCATGTCCGCGTTGCGGCCTTTGTTCGCATGCGAGAGTCCGTTGCGGCTCGGCGGGGTCGCCCCGCGCACAGCCAAGAGCTTCGCACTGTGGTGGCGCAGAGCGTCACACAAATCGTTCAGCCCCGTGCTATGAACCAGGTGGCAGTAAAGCAGGCACACGACATGACTCCACGGCGAAAAAGTCCGGCTCTTTCCGTCCACCCCATACTGGGTGGCCAAACTGCGAACCATCCCGACAGGGATGAGCTTGCAAAGCTGATTAAAGACGACAGAACTGTGCTTGGTTGGTTTTGGTTGGTTTTTTTTCATCACGACTTCCTTGGTCGGAAGTCGGCCAGAGCCAACCACTTTTTTAAATTTTTAGCCCATCCCTATGGGATGGCTGTAAAACGATTTGACCTTTTACTATGGAGTAAGGCGAACATCTCGGTCTCTTGGGTAAGAGGGTGCTTGCCAACAGCCCGCCGGAATCCTGTTGGACAAAGCATCCTCAGCCGCTATTTCGAGGGTGATATTTCACCGCTAAAACTCCCGCTCACTGTTTGGATCGGTAAGAAATTTGGGGTGCAGCTGATGCCTTAGTTTTGGCGAAACCGATGGCGGATTTCTGCCCAGCTGCAGTAGAGCACGGGGACCACGAAAATGGTCAGGATGGCGAGGCACATGCCGCCGAAGGAGGGTATGGCCATGGGCACCATGATGTCGGCACCGCGACCGGTGGAGGTGAGGACCGGCAAGAGGGCGAGAATGGTGGTGGCGCTGGTCATCATGGCCGGACGTGCGCGACGGGCGCCGGCTTCGACGGTGGCGGCGCGAATGGCTTCGAGGCTTTGCGGGTTTTTCTCGCGGAAGACCTGCTGCAAATAGGTGCAGACGATCACGCCGTTGTCGGTGGCGATACCGAAGAGGGCGAGAAAGCCGACCCAGACGGCTACGCTCAGGTTGATCGTGCCCATCTGGAAGAGTTCGCGCAAGTTGTGCCCGAAAATGCTGAAGTCCATGAACCAGGGCTGCCCGTAGAGCCAGAGCAGGATGAAGCCGCCGGACCACGCGAAGAGGATGCCGGAAAAGACAATCAGGGTGGTGGCAATCTTTTTGAACTGAAAATAGAGGATGAGCCAGATGGCGAAGAGCGCGATCGGCAGGACGATGCGCAGCTTCTTCTCGGCCCGAACCTGGTTCTCGTAGCTGCCGGTGAATTTGTAGCTCACGCCTGCCGGGATGTTCAGTTCGCCACTTCGGATTTTCTGTTGCAGGAAATCCTGTGCCTGCTCGACCACTTCAACTTCGGCGTAGCCGTCTTGCTTGTCGAAGATGACGTAGCCGACGAGAAAGGTGTCCTCACTCTTGATGACTTGCGGACCGCGCACGTAGTGGATGGTAGCGAGTTCGCGCAGTGGGATCTGGGTGCCGTTGGGCGCGGCCACGAGGATGCCCTCGATGGCTTCGATCGTGTCGCGCAGCTCGCGCATGTAGCGCACCCGGACGGGATAGCGTTCCCTGCCCTCGACGGTCTGGGTGATGGGTTTACCGCCGATGGCCACCTCGATCACGTCCTGCACCATCTTGATTTTGACGCCGTAGCGGGCGATGGCGTCGCGGTCGATCTCGATCTCGAGGTAGGGCTTACCCACGATCCGGTCGGCGAGGACGGCTTCGGGCTTGATGGAAGGCACCTGCTTCAGGAATTTCTCCATGTCGAGTGCCACGGTTTCGAGTGTTTCCAGGTCGGGACCATAGACCTTGAGCCCCATGGGCGCGCGCATCCCGCTCGACAGCATGACGATGCGCGCGGCGATGGGCTGGAGTTTGGGCGCAGAAGTGGTGCCGGGAATGGAGGCGGCCGCTACGATCGCCGCCCAGATGTCGTCGGGGTTCTGGATTTCGTCGCGCCACTGGCGGAAGGGGCGTCCGACTCTGTCGGGGATGAGTTCACCCGCAGCGTCGCGCTCGAAGGCATCGGCGGCCTGGTCGTAGGCGAAGGTCAGAATGCGGCCGTCCGCATCCGTGATAAATTCGGATTTGTAGTTGATAATGGTCTCGATCATGGAGATCGGTGCGGGGTCGAGCGGGCTCTCGACCCGGCCCAGTTTACCCACTGCGCTCTCCACCTCGGGGATGGCATTGATCGCCATGCCCTGCTTGCTCAGGACATCCATGGCCTCGCCGATGGAGGCGTGTGGCATGGTGGTCGGCATGTAGAGGTAAGAACCCTCATCCAGGTCGGGCATGAACTCCTTGCCGAGTCCGGGGATAGCGTGCGTCATCGCACTGTAGGCTTTACTCTCCCGCAGCCCCTCCGGCAGCCAGCCGAAGACGGCGCTCCATCCCAGCCAGACGACGAAACCGGAGAGAACGATGAGCGAGCTGAACGCGAGAAAGATCGTCTTCATGCGCAGCAGGAAAACCAGAATCTGAGCGTAGAAGTGAGTGACAACGTAGAAAAAGCCAAGCAGTCCACCCACAGCGAGCAGGACGAAGAAGATATTATGCAATTGGAGCTCGGGGCCAAGCGGCTTCCAATCGGCGGCGAGCCAAATGGCCACGAGAATGGCGACGAGAAAGTTGAAGGTGAACAAGGTGCCCCGCCGGGCTTTTTCCGGAATCTTCGGGCCGGCGATATGGAATGCGGCGGCGGCCACCATGAGCAGCCCCAGCCACCAGGGGAACCACGCGATGAAGGCGATGCCCAGCAGACCGATGAGCCCGATCCCGCCCCAGAGACCGAGCTTGGCCAGATGCGATTTATAGCGCCCCGCAATGAACCAGTGCGCCAGCGGAGGGATGATGGTGAGCGCCACGACAATAGACCCGATGAGGGCGAAGGTCTTGGTGTAAGCCAGCGGACGGAATAGCTTCCCCTCGGCGGCTTCCATGGTGAAGACGGGGAGAAAACTGATGATGGTGGTGAGGACTGCGGTGACCACCGCGCCGCCAACCTCGGCGCAGGCCCGATAGACGACTTCCAGGCGACTTTCGTCCTCCGGGGCATCGTCCAGGTGTTTCATGATGTTTTCGATGAGGACGACGCCCATGTCCACGATGGTGCCGATGGCGATCGCGATGCCGGAGAGTGCGACGACGTTGGCATCGACCCCGAAGAGCTTCATGCCGATGAAGGAAAAGAGCACGGCGAGTGGGAGCACCCCGGAGACGAGCGCGGCACTGCGCAAGTGCAGGAGCATGAGGACAACGACAATAATGGTGACCAGGATCTGCTGGCGGACGGCGTCCTCCAGCGTGCCGAGGGTTTCGTAAATCAAGCCGGTGCGGTCGTAGAAAGGCACGATTTCGACCTGACTGACGGTGCCGTCCTCCAGGGTCTTTTTCGGCAAGCCGGGCGAGATCTCGGCGATCTTTTCTTTGACCCGCTTGATCACCGCCAAAGGGTTTTCGCCGTAGCGGGTGACCACGACACCACCGACAGCTTCGGCACCGGCCTTATCGAGGGCACCCCGGCGCAGGGCCGGGCCGTATTCAATCGCCGCGACTTCGTCGAGCGTGATGGGAATGTTATTGCGCTGGGTGATGACGGTTTTGCGGAGGTCATCCAGATCTTCGATGAAGCCCAGTCCGCGGATCACGTATTCGACGGCGTTGATCTCGATGGTGCGGGCACCGACATCGAGATTGCTGCCGCGCACGGCATCGACGACCTCGTGCAGGGCGATATCGTAGGTGCGGAGGGCATCCGGATCCACATCCACCTGATACTCTTTGACGTATCCGCCGATTGAAGCGACTTCGGCTACCCCGTCCACGCCCTGCAGGGCGTAGCGGACATACCAGTCCTGCGTGCTGCGCAGCTCGTCGAGATCCCAGCCGCCAGTCGGTTCACCCTCGGGGCTCATGCCTTCCAGGGTATACCAGAAGACTTGCCCGAGCGCGGTGGCATCCGGGCCGAGCTGGGGCGAGACACCCTGCGGCAGCGTGCCCGAGGGCAGGCTGTTGAGCTTTTCGAGGATGCGGCTGCGGGTCCAGTAGAACTCCGCGTCCTCCTTGAAAATAATGTAGATCGAGGAAAACCCGAACATCGAGTAGCTGCGGATCGTTTTGACCTCCGGCAGCCCCAGCAAGGCCGTGGTCATCGGATAGGTGATCTGATCCTCGATATCCTGCGGCGAGCGCCCCATCCACTCGGTAAAGACGATCTGCTGGTTCTCGCCGATATCGGGAATCGCGTCGACCGGCACCGGGTCGCGGGGCAGCACGTCGGACTCCCAGTCGAAGGGAGCGACGGCCATGCCCCACACGATGAGGACGACGGTGAAGAGGACGACGACCAGTTTGTTCTCCAGGCAGAAACGGATAAGAGAGGCAAGGGGCGAGGGGCGAGGGTCGCGGGGCGCGGGATAATGAGAATTCATTTTGAGCCTCCTCTCTTTTTCAGGCTGACAATGCTTTTCGTTAGGATTGCCAATATATGACTGCAACGTTCGATCCTGTCATTGACGACCTCCTCGGGAAACCACCGACGCATGCGTTGATACCTTCCCTTTGTCTCTCTCGCAGAGCCCCGAGCGATAACCAGAAACCGAATATATTCCTTGGTCGTTTCGCGACCGTGCCCCTCTTCGATATTCGCGGCGATGGAATCGGCGCTGCCAAGTTGTTGGGAGACCAGCTTCTGAAGTGCCGGTTTTTGAGTCAGCGGGGAGACGTCTTCGACCACGAGATCGAAGAGTTCCATTGCGAGCACGTAGGCTTTATAGTTGTCCAGAGAATCTTGGCTCATTCGGAATCCTCCCCCTTACCACGTCCCTCGTCCTGTGCCCCGTTTAGGCCCCACGTCTCTATAATCTCCCCGCACTTCAACATGGATGCGCCGAAGTAGGGGTTTCGCAAGGCTTCCGAACTTTGCAGCCAGTCGGCACCCCGGTCATCATAGACCATCGGGCAGTGCATGATGTAAAGGGGCGAGGGGCTGTGGGCTTGGGGCAAGGGGGAAGCTTTCAGCGCGTCGATCAGTGCATTGGAGAGCGTTTCGAAATGCGGACGCCGGATGCCGTCGATGTCCTCTGCGGCCATCATGTCGTGGATGAGTTTCGCCAGCCGGCCTTCATGGCCGGTGACTTGCATCAGCGCTTTCAAAGCGTTCTTAGTCTCATTCAGATTGTCGTCCGCCAACGCTTTTTGCAGATGAAGGTAATGCGGCAGCAAGGCATCGAGCTGATCGGCAGCAATGAGCTGTGGCGCTTCGGATTCATCCCTCGCCCCGCGCCCCTCGCCCTGTGGCCCGTCTTTCCCATACCCTTCGCCCTTTGCCCCTTCGTGCGCACTCATCATGCTGGGTTTGGCCTGGATTTGCAGGGCGCTGTCGATCTTGAAGGCCCCGTTGGTCACCACCCGGTCGCCGGCATCCAAACCGGCGGTAATAATATAGTGGCCGCCCGCCCGGGGGCCTAAAACAACTTCCCGTCCCTCGTAGCTGGGGCGCTCCGTATTTGGTTTTTCGAGATAGACAACGGCTCGCTTACCCGTGCGCAAAACAGCCGAAGTCGGGACGATCAAGGGTGCGTCCGCTCCGGGATGATCGACGTAGCCGAGTGCTTCCGCCGGGACCAGGTCCATGCCGCAGACATCGCATTGTCCGGGGCCGTCCTTGACCACCTCGGGGTGCATCGGGCTGATCCACTTGCCCGCAAAATCGGGGGCATACACTTCGCCTGCCGCAGCCAGTTTGGATGCGACGACGGCGCGGACAAACATGCCCGGTTTGAGTCGCTCGCCCTCGTTCGGCACATTCACACGGATCGGGATGGTGCGGCTCACCGGATCCACTTCCGGTTCGATGAAGACGATCTGGCCGTGGAAGCTCTCGCCGGGAAACGACTCGACGGTGAAGCCCACCTCCTGCCCGTAACGCAGCCAGGGCAGATCGGATTCGTAGGCGGCGAGGTTGGCCCAGAGCACCGATAGATCGACGATTTTGAAGAGCGTTTCCCCGGTTTTCAAATAGTCCCCTTCCTTCACGTTTTTTGTGACGACGATGCCGCTGATGGGCGCTTTGAGCACAAATTGATCTTTGGCCTCACCGCTTTCGATGAGGGCTTCGATCTGTGCAGGCAACAAATCCCAGAGACGCAGTTTTTCCCGCGCCGCCCGCGTGATGGAGCTGCCGGGATCTGCGCGGTAGGCGGTCAGCAGTTCGCGCTGCGCGCTGAGCAATTCGGGGCTGTAAACCTTGGCCAGATGATCGCCCTGGTTCACGCGGATGCCCGTGTAGTTAACGAAGAGTTCATCGATCCGGGCGGGAAATCGGGCGGTCAGCGATTTTTCACGCGTCTCGTCGTAAGCGAGTTTCCCGACCAGGGAGACCTCCGCCACCGGGAAGTCGCGGATGACCTCCGTGGTCTGGATGTCGGCCAGGGCACGCGAAGCCTCGCTCATGCTCATCACGCGCGGTCCGTCATCCGCCCCCGCGTCTTTTTCCAACGGGATCAGATCCATGCCGCAGATCGGGCAATCGCCGGGCTCGGGTTGCTGGATTTGCGGGTGCATGGAGCAGGTCCAGGTGGTGGGCTCGTCGGACCCGGTGGTTGAATCCATGACGGATCCGGTGGCGGAAGCATGGCCAGCGTGGTCGGCATCGGGCGAGAGCGCAAAACGACCGACTCCGATTCCGATGAGAAGCGCGGCGGCGACCGCAGCAACAAAGATGTAAATTGATTTTTTGTTCATGGCTTTGGGAAAAGTTTTAATCACAGAAAATCACCAGATGAGGAAACGCTGAGCGCATTCGTTTTGTGCTTATTGTGCTCATTGTGGTTCGTCTTTTTCAGTTGCGTGAAAAGTGCCGGGGAGTGGCTGGTTGGCGAGAGTCTGGA
>Ga0100402_1006216_pt1 | contig 11939 bp, 17 predicted proteins | sample CryGeyme20150102_FD_80419 | JGI IMG/M metagenome (GOLD analysis project Ga0100402, IMG submission 80419) | Groundwater microbial communities from Crystal Geyser aquifers in Utah, USA - Crystal Geyser metaG 2015-0102 | ecosystem: Environmental > Aquatic > Deep subsurface > Groundwater | place...
CAGCTTATTGATGAAAACCGAGAAGACCATCTTAAGAAGAACAATTACCACAGGGAAGGAGACATAGAGAAAAGTATATGCTAGGAAGGTGCCGTGGTAGGGCTAACATTGGGGATATTTGGCAAAGTTGATGAAGCTGAGTTCGATGCAGAAGGCCTAGAGCATCTCCTCGTTATTGCAATCGATGATGTCTTACTCTGTCAGATGCCCAAATTGGTCCTCGTAAAGAGAGGCCTCTGCAGCCGCCATGATTCCAAATATTATGATGGACACGAACAAGAATATAGACAGAAGGAAGGCAATGATGCCGCATCTGATGAACTTTTCCCAATCTGAAAGGTTTAGATTCTACCATACTATTCCGTCTGGTTCCATCTTGCACTCCTTGAACTCCAATTTCTGCTCCTTGTACAGTCTACTCTGGTCTAAGCTGCAACTGCCAGATCCCTTCCTCCAGCATTGTCCGAGACTGATGCCCTGATCTTCCAGCAGTCTCTACCTGGAGACCACACTTCGAAATGTCACAAAGGCACAGTAAGGCTAATAATATTTGTCTTAGACAACTTTTTTGCTAAGTTATTCGTGTCGTTCTTTGAAGGAGAGGAATTTTTCGACGAGAGGAAGGCAGGAGGATGTGTGTTTGCTTCTGTGGTAGATCTACCTATCCTACTTGAACTAGTTGATAGTCCTGAGGCAGTATTTGAAATGGTTAAGATCCTAGTTGTAATTCTTGGGAGTGTATATCTCATGAACTTCTCCATAGTGCACTTCGAGGTAGGCTTTTATATCCTTCTAGCTGTAATAGTTGGGGATATTGGTGAGGATGGCCGTGAAGTAGGAGGGTAGGCATACTATTTGGGTGCATTTCAGCACTTCTTCTATCTATATGCTTTTCCAAACAATAATGCTGACCGTGAGCACAAGAATGACGGTGAAATTGAACCCAACAATGACATTTTAGCTCATATGCAGGCTCGATATGGTGGTTGCTTCTAGAGCTATCTCCATATTGGTGGCTACATATCAACTAGGGTACCTATGAAGTGGTCATTCTCCACGATCAATATTATCATATTTGTCAGAGGAAATACCAACAGAAAGCCCATCACTATCAGAAGGTACTTCAGGAAAAAGAAAGAGAGGAAGACACCAGGGCCATATTTTCTGAACTATTCAATGTCACACCACAAAGAATAAGGATTTCCTTAATTATTATAGATGTACCATGGTCGTCTCTTACTAGCTATCTCTAGACTGCCTGGAGGGCCTTCTCGATGTCAGGGTACCCTGAATGGTCCTCCCCCGTTGATTTTGACTGTGCGAGGGTGTCAAAGTTGTTGAGGATGTCCTTGATTCCTGCTGAATTTCTATTTTTTCCAAGCATTATAACAACACATTTAAATTATGGCTGCTATCGCCAGTAAATAACAATCTTTTTTTAAAAAATCCATCTCTGCCCTACTCTCACTAACTGCTACTTCCTTTTCACATCTTGCAGATACAATGTTATAATTATCACAAGGTCACAGGTGTTCTCTGATCATCTACAATAGTTTATCTTTGAATATTCTGAATCTCAGCTTGTTCGAACTCTGGGACCACTTGAAATATTGATCAGCTATGAAGATCCTCACAGGTTCAGGTAGCTCAATTTGGTAAATGTAGCACAGTCTATCGCAAATGATCTTGATTCGAAGATAAAATAGCATTCTTCTCTTGCGAAGAAAACGTTGGATGGTGATGACTCCATCTAGATACTATTTGCTGTTTGAGCAAATCTCTTGGAGGCCTCTAAAATCCATGTAGACCATTAAGGACGATAGAAGGGTCTGGCGGGCCCTCTGGATGCATCCTTAGTTCATGATGGCTGGCAGGTGGTTGAAGTAATGAAGGTTGGTCATTCTCAGTCTTGCTTGAGAGGTAATTTTGAGCCTAAACTTGTTCCTAATGATCTTGACGAAGTCCATGCACAACAAACTGATTTTGATCTGTCTGGCTTTCCTATATCTTATCCTTGCACTTTCCTCGTATATGTGTCTTCCCATCTTGGCCATCACCATTATCTTGGCCAGGTACTCCAGATGCTTGCGTTTACTGCGCTCATAATTTACTTCCTGGGATTTCAGTGACTGTAACCTTTATGGGCTCATTCTTTCTACGTGCCTGATGTAAAACTCTTTCTTCTTTTCGAACTGAAACAGCTAACTCTTGGTCTTTACCATTTCCGAATGTCCAGCAGTCTTTCTGAAGGTTGAACGGATAGTGGAGCTGTTTCTTCTTACTGATAGTGATTCCCTAAGTTTTGTCATGGAGCGGGATCTAATAATTTATCCGGTTTTGCCGACTTTTGATTTGAGATATTAATCAAGCTAGAGGTTGACGTTAGGCCTAGCCTTAACTGATGTTCCTTTGGGATTTTTGTGCTCTGTTTGCATAGAATCGAGGTGGATCCTGACCGAGGAGAAGGGTCCTCCAACCTTAACCTCAATCGAGATATTAAGAGTTTTCCAGGGCTGGGGGTGAATGAGGATGGCCTTCTTTCCCTAGAAGGAATATACTTTAGACTTGCCTTCATTGACAGCGATACTTAGCTTGACCTGAATATAAGAATTAACACTCAGGATGTATTGTTTACCTTTCAACTAGGCAACCTCATCAACGTAGAAGGTTTTAGCCTTTTTTTATTAGAAGAGAAGAACTCTGGGACTGAAAGGGAGCAATTCTTGAGGCTGGTCAGTCAATAATTTGGAGGCCAGCATTTTCAATATTTCATCAGGGTCTATTGATCCTTGCTTACTTGTGCTGGCTCTTAAAACATGCTGATCCAGTAGCCTAATTTTCTATCTGTATCTCTACTGTTTCTATTGGCTGGCAGAGTTGGCCCGCATCAATAAAATTATGCTTATTTGTGATACTAAATAGTATGAAATCAATTATGAAGAGGAATAGCAGATGTGCCGTTCGAAGATACCTGTGGTGAAGGATTGGAGGGTTGAGCAACAGTGGAAGGAACAAGTTGAGTGCTATAGGAGGGTGGTGGTTCCGAGCTAACTGTTTAAGACTTTGGAAATAACTATTCAAGTGGACTGTATTTTGCCATTTATCGGATTCTGATGTTATTGGTCTTCTGCTAATTCAGTCTTAACTTGTGGTTGTTGAGACCTGTATTAGCGTTGTAGCTGTAGGTGAGTTCAGGCAAGTACTTGACCCTCTTATGAGACATTTCCAGAATGGGAACACAGATGGCTACATCGTTGGCAGCTCTCAAATATTGTCCCTTGTCATCTTTGAGATCTTTTTCCTTAATGTTTCGGAACAGCTGAGTGTAGAATGCTCTGAGGTGGCTGGTGACGAAGGGGTAGCTTCGGTATTTGTTGTTTTGCATGGTGGTGGCGGGAAATGGTCTAGAGTAGCCGACTCCTCCACTGGTGGTTAGGAAATTACTGTAAAGGAACCAAACGCCTTCTTTTTGGAAGACAGAGTTGAATAGTTTTAGGACCTGTCTTCCTAATAGTTAGTCATCACCGTCTGCAATCAGATAGATGTCTTAGGGTTTACAGTAGTCAGTGGCTGCTTTACGTAGGTTAGGCATCGCCATTTTTTGCTCCTTGTTTTTTACTACTATGTACTTTTCGGGAGGCACTTTGGTCTGGTTGTTCTAAAGATACCTTTCGATTTATTCACCCGTTCCGTCTGTGCTGGCATCATCGATGAAAACAATGTGATAGTTGCTATACTCTTGCATCAACACTGACCTGAGGTTGTTGATGTGTCTGTTACCTTTGACGTTGTTATGGCTGGGAATGACGATGCAAAAGGGTAACTCTTAGTATTGACTGACGTTGTACTTCTTCTAGTAGTAGTCTCGCTATTAGGAGGCCATTTTGGTTTCGTTGAATATATCCTACGTTATCATGTTTTTCCAGCGCTTGGCCATCTCCCTTTGATGATTGTCGATACCTGCTACTGCCATTGGTTTGTTGGGCTTCGATACTGGTTTATTCGTGTCAGTTGCCACCGCAACCGCACCTGTGGGAAGTTTAGTTGACTAGCCTGAATGTGGTGCTTAGATTGCTGGTGGCTTATTCACTTCTGGAGTAACAGGCTTGGTAGATTGGTTTGCTTGAAGATAAGTGGTATTTGAGGAAAGTACTTGCTTAGTTGTGTTTGTTTATAGGTTTATGGTTGCTTTTTCCCTCTGGTTGTTCGTATACTAATTGATCCACTCATCAGCTTTCCAGCCGACAACTCCTGCTAGTGTGAACCCGACAATGCCGAAGATGATGATGGCAACAATGAACTTTTTCTTGCTACTTTCATTTTTCCTTCTCGGTGTTTTGGGCTCCTTGTTGGTTCTGAGGTGATTAATGCGATTAGAGGTGTTTAGGAGGTCCTTCTAATCGCTTTAAGTGACCACGTATTCCCCCTGCATTTATGTTGATATTATTAATGATCTTACTTAAGAAAAGCTTCAGGGATGCAAAGCAGCACAAATGTTGTGATTATGAATAAACTCATCTGATTCAATAGTGTAAGTGATGAGAACAAAATCATGAGATCAGACGTTCTAGACAGCCTCTTCGGCAGTGTCTCTGTACTTTTTGGGGATGATCTAATTGAAATTGAAATTGTCGCCAAGGGAAGTCCTGTAGTCCTACCTGTATTTCTTGGGAATTATGTCATTTGGGTTAAAGTTGTCTCCGAAAGATGTTCGAAAAGACTACCTGAATGAGTCCCGGAATGACTATCTGAAGGACTATTAACCGTTATGCCGAATGTGAGAGATCGTGTGGTAGATCTATGGGTTCAGGTGCCCGCTTTCGTCAAACAAGATCCGATCAAGTGTTACTTTCTTCTGCTTCTTCGGTTTATTTTTGAGACTCATGCACATCAGGTGGTCGACAAATTAGAGGGTTGAACCAGTGAGCTCGTCTTCTCTGAAGAGCTTGACGCCATAACCCTTTCCGTAGGGGAAGAAATACTTGTCAAGGAAAAGGTTTTTCATATCCTCATTTAGCTTCACCACCACCTCCTCAAGGACATACTTGATCATTTATTTGTCACTGTCATCCTTGAGGTAAGTGTTGGGCCTGGTAAGCATCTATGTGAGGATGGCCTTAAAGGCGTGGTACAACTACTGGGCTTAGTAGGCCTGCGTGAGGACGTAGTCGTTGGAGATTGTCGTATGCAACTGGTGCTCCGTGTGTGAGTAGTATCTAGAGAGGTTGCTCATTTTTCTGACACAGGGAAACAGGTCTTTGAGAGTGTTGATTATGTAGAATAATTTTTTGAAGGAAATGTCCAGAACCCCCTGAAATTTGCACTATCCGTACATCCCATTCGAGTTTATGATCTTGTAGAGGAAAGTTGAGTAGGGCTGCAGCACGTTTTTATTCAGCCACTCATCTCGTGTCACCACCTTCAGCTCAATAAGCTGGAAGGGTTAGTACAGATCAGGTCGGTGCAGGAGTAGATAATGGACGAGAGTCAATTTGCGAAGGGAGAGCAAGGGCGATATTTAGGAATCGTTGATGGCTCGGATAAAATGAGGGAGTTGGCCTTAGTTGAGTTCTTAGAGGAGGGTGACTGGTCGGATTTTGGCTTATATGGGTGTCTCTTTGCGAAGGTAGCGATCGAGGGTGGTATCTTACTTAAAGAACCGACTAAAAAACTGTCTCATTGTATTGTAATAAAGTAATTGCATTTGCGTTAAACCTTATTACTCTCTATACTATACTTTCGCCTAAAATCTACAAATATCACAGCTAACTGCGCATCCACTCACACAATTCACTAGCCATTGGCTGCTTATCTCTATCCAACACCCCGACTAGCCTTGACTAAAGGTCTAGAAGCCCCTAGCGACTGTACCTTACACCTTTGGTTATGTTCTAGTTGACGAGAGTGATGAACTCCGGAAAGAGACAATCACTGTATACCTTGGCCTACTTGATGTAGCCCTCCTGCACGTTGTAGGTGACCTCTGTCATCCCCCACTCAAACTTATTGTCGATGCTATAGCTGAACTCAGGGCACTGTCCGTAGAGCCATTCCCAGCTTTTCAGTCTCTCGTAATTGTGCCTGATCGTCTAGTTCGACTTGAGGAGTTACTCTTCATCGAGGATTTACTTTTCGGTTTGTCCTCCGTAGTGCTGGGTGAACACTTGTTAGAGTTATTGGAAGTATTTTTAGTGACTGAGGTTCGGGTAGGTTTCATTGAGATTCATCACTCGACTGATAACGGAGTCGATGCCTTTGCTTTGAAGCTTCTTCTTGTTCGGGTTCAGATATTTCTGAAGAGCCTTCAGATCCACATTGAAAAGGATGGTTCCGTGATGGAGAGCTTTCTTTCCCCTCCCATCTTTGCCTCCAAGGTTAAGCCGATAAGCTGAGCCACTCATCTACCTTGAAAAAAGGTTACTTTTTTGCCCTGACAGTGCAGGTCATTTCTTCCTGCTACTTCGACTGGAACGTTGAGGTTTTAGAAGGCTTTAGTCAGAATGCTGTTATTGATTGATTTGTAGTCGTATTAAGCATCGTGCTTGTAGGGAGTGAGGAAGCTAAAACAACTATTGCCTAGGTCCTGATAAACTGCTCCTCCTCCCGTTTTCCTTCTCGACAGAGTGACCCCTTGCTCCCTCATCAGCTAATTTCTGCACTACTTCCAGGGGTTCTGATGCCTGCCGATGACTATGGTGGGGCTGTTTCTGTAAAGGAGAAGAGTGGGTTATTTGAGGCTGTCTGAATGAGAAGCGGTTTACTGCTTTAGAAGAGGTACTCTTAGAAGGCGAGGTTGAAGTAGATGCTGTTGCTGCTGGAGACGAGCACCTTTGCTGTTGCTTGGGAGGAAAAACCAAAGATCGGCCTGACCTTATTTATTAACTTCAGCATTATTAACTATGGTATTAAAAGTAGAGCCTATCTGCAATAAACACATCGAGTGATTGGGATCAATCGCGCAACATTGATTGGGATAGATGAGTAGCTCATACTTCATATCCTATTGGTTAATTCATGGTTAGATTTTTGAGGCTCCATCAATGTATTACAGAGACTATTGATGCTGCAGGTAACAAAATAGTGAAAAAGTCAAGGATAGAGGTAGTTTAATATGGCCTAAGTATGCCGATAGAGAGGCAACTGTATATTAGTTAGTAAAATGGCGATTGAGGTAGCCAGTAAGGAGCATAATTTAATAATAATACTTTAGATATGTCCCATGATACTGGAGTCACCTACAAAAAGGGAGAGATTACTCCCGATCTAAAAGACATCTTCAAACAAGCCATTCCCGACCTCAAGAAGAAATATGATAAGCCTTGGACCCATTACGAAATACAAAGTTTGTGGATGGGCAGCATCGTTCTAGGGCAAACATTCTATGCTGTTCATGTCAAGGAAGGAGAGCATCCCCCCTACCACAACTACACTGTGAGGTTTGAGATCAACCATGGCAAGTTCATCATGCACTCCGTTCAGGAAGGGCACCTATCTGTCATTTGACTCTGATCTTCTCCTATCATTATTATGCTTGCTTTAGATTACAGACTGCAAGATAATTATCTTCACCATTTCTTTTATCAAATGCAATAATAAGAGGAGCCACCCATCCAAACTTCGAGCAAAGCTATCAGTGTATAACAAATGCTTCTTAATGGAGGAACCTAACTCAACGAGAAGTACAAGAAGTATGTCAAGATGAGTCAGGAGGAGTTGTTGAGATAGGCCCTTATGCTCAACATTGCCAACAGAAGGCTGAAAAATAGAATAGATGATCATGAACCGTTCAAGCAGAAAGTGCTGAGAGGGCCCAACCAGCAGAAGCTCGACAGGCTACTCAAATAGTCTCGTTCCAAAAAATACGCGTTAAAGGTTTGCTACTTGGGATGGAATTATGATGGAATGAGTTGTCAGGCAGAAAATGATAACAGTGTAGAATAGTACATTTTCAAAGCCATGCACACAGTTAGTCTGATTTCCAGATCCTACCCTCCTGACCCTTCCTTCACTCGGGCAGGAAGAACGGACAAAGGAGTATCGGCTATGGGTAATGTGATAGCTCTTAACCTCAGAAGCAAGGAAGGCACATAAAAGCCCATCAATTACTGTCAAATGTTGAACGCCATTCTCCCTGAAGATATCAGGATAATTGGTTGTGAGTCTGTGGAAGCTGACTTCAATGCTCGATACTGGTGCAAAACAAGGAGGTACAAGTACTTTTTTGCAAGAGGAAGTCTCAACATTCCTCTCCTTAAGGAAGCTGTAAAATTATTTGAGGGAACCCACAACTTTATCAATTATTGCAAGATCAACGTGACAAACACTGTCAATTTCTAAAGAACAATCTTCTCAGCCGAGGTCATAAAGGCCCCAGGACAGGAGAATGAGGATGAAAGAAATGAGATATACTACTTTTACTATGTAGGGAACTCCTTTCTTTGGCATCAGATCAGATACATGAGTTCTATGCTGTTCATGGTGGGCCTGGGGAAAGAGTCTCCAGATAGACTAAAATAATTGCTGACAGGTGATGAAACCTCAAGGAAGCCTAACTATCCGATGGCTCCTGACTACCCTTTGATTCTCTAAGATTGCAGTTACGAGGGTCTGACCTTTGGAAACACTGATCCTGAGGTTACTTATTCTTTTTACAATACGTATTCGTTTTCCTATTTAGATTCAACAAAATGGTCAACAAACAGTCAATTGAGCGAGTGATGATTGTCAACTGCATGATTAAGGCCAAATAGGAACTTCTGTTCTCTGGGAAAATCACTGAATAACTGTTTAGATAGTCAGTGAAGGACATAGCCCAGAGAGGAGAGATGAACGAATGCCGGAAAATAAACAAAAGTTCAAGTAGGACCCTTGAGGAGACTATCGACAGCTTGAAAGGCAAGAAGAAGGAACTGTACCTGAAGAAGGCCGATAAGCAGGCGGCATATGAAGAAAAGGTTAGAAGGGAAAAATAAGAATAGAAGGACCAACTCAAAAAGAAGGTTAAGACTAACCAAGAATGATTTAATAGAAAAAGAATGAAGATAGTTGAATCTATCATTTTGTTGTTTATTTTGTGCTTCCCTCACAGTTATTGATCTAAGTGCTGATGGGTTGAATGGCGATTCTGATGATAAGAATGATGTGAGTTTCTCCTGCGATCAAAGCAATCCAAGGAACAATCACTCCTGGGGACGGACCTGACCTTGGGCAAGGCCAGGAAGGACCTTTCGACCGAACGAATTCAGGCAAGATCAGGATAGCCTAGGGGTAGGCCATTGCTTGTCGTGGAGGCTCGTCTTCGACCGCTCCAACAACCTGTCATCATGGTGCCTGAGGTGGCTCTCTCTTTCTCCAATAAAGTTGATAGCACAAATCAGAAGGGAAGCAAATAATATTCTAAACTTTAAAAAGTTGAAAACTGCCAAAGTGACATTTGAACCAAGCAAACCTGAAAAACTGAACATCGAGTAATATGCTATTTGCGCAAGAGGCCAAGGAAGTGAACTGAGCTAGGCTGAAAGCAAATTCTCTGAGCAACTCTTGAGAAAATTATTTAGGAAAGTCTGAGGAGGTTGGATGATATAATACTCCGTTTGAGGACTCCGTTGACTCTTGAGGTAGCGACAGCCAGGAAAGCTACGCCAAGATTTACCTTCGCAGCTTAGTGAATTTTATATGGTGCTTCCCTTGAAGTTTAATATTGTGGGCTCCTGGTGAAACACTGGAGGAAGTCTATCGCTTCACGGGCTACTGCTCTGCAGGCCCTCAATTGCATCCAACTATTCCATCATCACTTAGGCCAGAAAGACCCGAGGACCAACTGAGATACTTTATACACCAATGCTCCCTTGCACAGTAGGCTCTTCAATTTTACAGTCTCTCCCTTGCTTGCTGAGGCTTGTTCGACGACTTCCCGCAGCAACTGAATATTCCTGAATCATGACTCTTTTGTCATGGACCGGGAGCGAGCCGGTCGCAGTCGTTGTTGGGGATAGTTAGGCCTATGGTAGTCATTTACCGAGGGTGACAGGGGGTCGTGGTCGCTTTGCTCCTGACTTTTTCCTCTAAGCTCTATATTTATTATGTTTCTAAGTAGCGATTTAAAGTCAAGAGGAGGGCATCTGATCAATTCCGATCAGGGAGCCCATTTATATAGGCTCCAATGCAATTATCAGCATTCTCTTATGTCAAAGGTTTTCATAGCTAATCAAAAATTACCATCAGAAAGAGATGTTAAGATTGAAGAGCATTGGTGACTTATGAAGGCAGCATAAGCAAAGCTGCTGTCTTACACATTCTCGAAATCACAACTAACAGTTAACTGCTCCGATATATCAATCATAACTTTGCGATGATTAAGGTCCTGATCTTGCTGGCCTTTCCCTTTCTCATCTATGCAGTCACTCGGCACGATCTCACAGTTTCTTCAACCCAGCATCTCACATCTCAACCAGTGCACTAGGGGTTTTTGGGAGGTGGAGGAGGTTCTGCCGGTGTTGGAGGAATCATCTTTGGATTTATCTTTGGCCCAATATTTTTTGCATGTACTTGCGTGTGCATCTGGTTTAACTAAAAGAGAGCAGCTATTGACTCGAGGAGACTCAAACTGGCAGACAGCATATGTGAGGAAGTGGACGTGAATAGCCAGGCCTCCGCCATAAACCAAAATGGGAAGCTGGTCCATGCCTGTGGGCAGACCAGGACAAGCGTTGTTCTAAGAGACCCTCTATCGGGAGTGGAGGCTCCTGATTTGATCAAGATCGTTGCTCACGTGGAGGTGAAGGAATGGAGGCGGCATGAGAGGAGAAACTAAGAGCGCCGGGAGTCAGAGTAGTACTACACAAAGGAATGGGTTTCAACTCACAGTGCTTCTGAGGGAAGATACCACAATGATCCTGAGAATTGGTTTATGAAGAGTGACACGATCTATAACGAGCAGGTATTTTTGGGAGGATACACAATTGACAAAGAAACCGCTGACAAGTGTGAAAAGACCATTCCCTTTGAACCAAGAATGGAGCATGGGGAAAGAATTGTGAGAACAAAAGGCCTTAACAATCGAACCTACTATATCAGCGGAGAATACATTCATTTTAAGAAAAGTATTTAGTTCAATATATTTAGGAGCTTACCAAGGAAGCAGCCTCCCTTATCCTGGATACAACCCTCCTGCGCCTTATCAGAACTACAACCAGCCTCCATGTTATGGTTCTCCTCAAAACCAATATGGATCTCCTGAAGGTAATTATCCACCCGCATATGATGAAGATGATGTGGGATAGCTGAGAGTGAGATACATTTTGTGCCCTACAGGTGACCTCAGCTTGGTAGCCAAGTCTGACGGCTATACATTTAGGGACTTCCCGATAGCCGAATATGAGGGAACCACTGATGAGACTAACAATATTCCTGACTCCTGGGCTTGCATTGTCTCGAATTGCTATGCTTCTCTCCTCAAACCCATTGAGAATATTCACTTAGTGGAGGAAAAACCCATGGGAATGCATGAAATGTTCAAGAAGGCAATATCGGATTCGGAATGCCTGACGAGGTGCCTAAGATTTGGGTGCTATCTTGGCCTAGTTTGCAGCATGGCTTTGTTCTTTTCTCCCATCAGCACTATCCTTGGCTTTATCCCATTTGTCGGAGGGTTCATCCAAGGAATTGTCTTTTTTGCTATCTTCCTGGCCTCTCTGTTGATCTGTATTCCTCTTTACCTGCTGGCAACCTCCATAGCTTGGCTGAGGTTCAGGCCGAAAGTGGGATTGATTCTGGTAGGTATCGGCTTGCTGATTGCTACAGTCATAATTGTGATCAACGTAAAGACTGGGGCTGGAAAGGCTTGAGATATGATGATGTCTATTGTCTATTATGCAATTCAATCTATGGGGTTGGGGTTGGGGTTGGGGTTGGGGTTGGGGTTGGGGCTGGGGGTGGGG
>Ga0100402_1006221_pt1 | contig 11933 bp, 15 predicted proteins | sample CryGeyme20150102_FD_80419 | JGI IMG/M metagenome (GOLD analysis project Ga0100402, IMG submission 80419) | Groundwater microbial communities from Crystal Geyser aquifers in Utah, USA - Crystal Geyser metaG 2015-0102 | ecosystem: Environmental > Aquatic > Deep subsurface > Groundwater | place...
ATGGACGATCTCCTGCGAGAACTTAGTGAGGCCGAAGCGATAGAGAGTGGTGCTGATGAGTCGACTCAACATCAAAATTATATCTAATCAATCTTTGCATAAAGGTGCACATAATAAACTTGCAGCTGGTGACCCAGAGAACCTCTTATATGCATCAAAAATGATAGAACTGAGAAACAGGAGAAGAGCTGCCATGGTTCAGAATGAAGGAGGTCAAGAAGGGGGTTTATAATTAATGATAATTTGGATCTGTCTTGGAGTGCTACTTACGATCAGCACCTCAATGTCGTAGCCTGACCTTCCTCTCATCAGACCCATCTTTATCTACATTCCAGACATTGGCAACTACAACGCTACTGCCTATACACTCAGCCTACAAGCTGCTAAGTTCAATCGCATCCTGCCCAAGGATCACTTCATCGACCACCAGCTCCGGAAAGAGCACCCCGAAAGGCCAGCAAGAAGCAGCAGCGAGTACACTTATCATCCTGAGCCACAGTATGAAGGAGGAGAAGTCAAAAGGCCAACAAACCCGATTTTGTGGTCCTTGATGGAGACTAAAGAGATAGCCGAGGATGGCCGGTTTGTGATTCTGCTGCTGATCGCGGTGGCATGGCTGCTGTTCCTGGTCCTGAGGAAGCAGCCCGAAAGAAGGATAGCCTTGCCTGCTAGCTAGTAGTAAAATCAGATCCGCACCGACCAGAGTGAGCAGGAGTTCAATGAGCGCATATGATATCGATTGTGTATATTATCAAAGCTGCTTGACTGATATCATGGCCAGCAAAGCCTTCATCGACGAGACCAAAAAGATATTCAAATACACCAGCACCAACCCAGCCAAGTACTGGAAGCTGCTGGAGTCACCCGAGGATGTGGACAATGTCTACCACTTCTGTATGAAAATATTTGAGGCACTTACTAGCACCAGCAAAGATCAATATTTGGATGACGATCATGAAGCGATGTTCTCGACGCTGATGGTGCTTGAGTTCTATAAAAATACCAAAAACAAGCCTGAAAGGTGGCTGTAGGAAACGTAAAAGATGCTTGAGGAAAGCAAGCCCAAGTTTTTTTAACATGCCCGCTGGATAGTTAAGCTTTACCTGAAAAATTTCGAAGAGAGTCAGTTTGCCTACAATTTCGTGTCGAGCATTTGTCACGTTCATTAAAAATTTTCATGGCAAGTTGAGCCAGGCCAACAAATATAAGAGGCCCTCAAAGAAGCCAGCGAATACGAAGACATAATCGAGTTGAAACGTCGGGAGAAGCCCTATAAGAAATTCAATAACATTGCTTATGGAGAAACTATTCGGGAGTCAAAAATTGCCTCCTTTTCTTATGCCTGTTTCCTCGACTACGTGAGATCTTGGAGCTACCAGCCCAAGAAAAAAATATGGTTGCACATTATGGATACACTCAAAGGTCTCATTCATGGTCTGAGGTATACAGCTAAAACATTCGAGCTGCTCAAAGTTTTTCTGTTCTTCATAAACAACCTCATCACTTTTTACGGCTGTGGGAACGAATAAATTCTCAAAGAGATGATTTACTTTGTCAACATACTTCGCAATTGTTACGGCTGCACTGGCGACCTTGCCACACAGCTATTTGAAACCTTGCACAACGAGCTCAAATGTCCAGGAAGTGCCTTCAGGAAGCAGATAAAAAGGGCTTTTGTGAATGTTGACGCCAAAAGAGTGTAAAATATAGGTTCAAAGAAGTATTTTTTGACCAATCGAAAAGTCAACATCAGCAGCCCCGAGTACTGCTCAGTGACTAACTTGAGAAAGCTGATAATTTACAACGTCCTTGGCAGTTGCAGGATTGGAGAACACCTGAAAAAATACTGGACGATAGTGCAGTCTTTAGACTCAGAGACGACCTTCGACCTGTACTTCAAGCTATTGAGAATACTCGACATAAGTGTTAATCTGGAAACCTACGAAAGCATCCAAAAATTGATTAGCGAGAGCATAGCCGAACTGTTCACTCTGGGATGGAAGCCATACAGGAAGATATACAAAGAGCAGGAGGAAGAGCTGGAAAACCTGATCGTAGAGGACAACAGAATGAAGTACTTCTAGTTCCCCAAGCCATAAATCATACCTGTCAAATACGAATAGCTAGCTGACGAGACAGAGCGTTACTACATTGGTGAGCTTCTTTAGGACATCAAGCAACCTCCTCACAACGAGTTTTATTTCACGGCCTTCCTCTAATTCATTTACTATGGAAACGATTAGGAATTTGCTCCGCTACTTCAGTTAATCAGTCCTCAACTGATGGACCTTCCTGCAGGAGAATACCAAAAGATTTCCTTTTATATTTTGCCAGTGCATGACAGCGTCAATTCGGTGGCTGAGTACCTCTCTTTCAAAGATTTATGGTACAGGAGACATGTTTACAACATTTATCGTGAAAAAATATTATTTCCTTATATCAGCATGGAAGATCCAGAGTTCAAGGACTCATTCCCGAGTTATCTGTATAACCGGACTATCCAAATGTATTTGAGGGAAGCTCAGAGAAAGGTCCCTTTTCAGATCTTTCAGTGCGATATATCAACCTAAGATTCGAGCGGGAAAAAAGAGACATAGAGGAGGTTCTTTGTGGGTTCTGTACTAATGGGAGTGTCCATCGATGTTGCCAAGGCTAAGCATGAGCAGAAGAAGGAAAAGAAGAGTGCTTCCATTGATGGTCTAGACTACTACCTTGATAAGGTCAAAAAATCAGCAAACATCATGATCGACGTTAATGTCAGATATAAAGAAGCAGGAACAGATACTTTGGTGACCAGGCACGAGAAAAATCTGATAATAGAAGACGTACAGATTTGCAACACTCCAAGACCCTATTTTTTCGGTTATAAGCCAAACCCTCTCAATTAATTCATCGAGGTCAGTATATTAACTCAAAACGCCAGCAAAGTGTTCAGATCTGAGATGTAGGCCAAGTAGAACTTCAAGAGGCATAGTGAATTCTAGATAGGTGAGGCTTTCAAGGATCTCTTTATCAACATGACCGTTTAAAGCATCATCATTGAACGTTCGGAGAATATCAAAGATACTTTCAAGTTGCTGGTCGATGGAGTGGAAATCAACAATGTCGATAAGTTAAAAATAAGTCCGGCTTTTACAAAAAATGCCTTGCCGATGGCTCTGCCGGTTCGATGTTTCCTGCCATTCGAGGCCTGATATTTGCTGGCTTATAGAATGATGACTTATTATTATATTTAAATGAAGGGCAGTGGCAAAAAGTCAAGCAACCAATAACTAGGAAATTACAAATCTGAGTCGAGTAGGGTGTCAAGTGGAGGCAGAGAGATGTTTTAGGTGCAATATGTACTCATCTAGCTATACAGATCAAGGATTTCAAAGTAACTATTATTCTAAGTAGTGCGAAATTGATCACTAAATTGCCAAATGCCTCGACACGCTCGATCGGCAGGGACTGAAATTTCTCAAATAAACCCTAAGAGCATCAAAATTGTTTGCACTCAATACTCAGTAATTATCAAATAGCCACCCTGCTGAATAGGAACAGACCTCTAAAGTTAAGCAAGTTGTAATTGAGAAAAAAATACAGGCTCCGAAGAAGATAGAGTCAGTTAGGACCACACAAGTGAAGAAAGTCACAAAAGCGGAAGATAAAAAGCCATCGACTGCTCAGCGTGGAAGTCATCCATAGAGGAGCAAAGCATATTTGGGGGACAATATCAACAAAAAACTATAATCTCTCAACATAAAAACTGCTAAGAGAACAGTAGAGCACAAACCTCATCAAGCATCAAAACAAATCGAACAAAAAAGAAAAAAAATTGAAATCGGGTCAGCTGGCCAAATAGCTGAATAGATAGATATTGAGGAAAACATCGAGGTCAGTCCAATGAGGGAAAGCATTCCTTTACAAATTGAAGAAACAGAATAATCAATGAAGCAGTCTTCCTCTGATACAAGTTTCAACGCCAAATAAATAGCAAAAATTGAGCATTCTCAAAAAGCAGAGCCTAAGGAGCATTTTGTCTATATCCCAGAACCTCGTGAATATGTGTCTAAACCTTTCTATAAAAAAGGTCAGAAAAAATCGCACTCGCATCAGGAATAGTAAAAGGTTCACAAAGATTACTGTATTGAAGAGATCAAGGAATAATAAATCAAGGAGGAAGTGATGCCTGAATAATTAAAGAATGAGAGCAAGCATCACGATGCGTATCTGGACATTCAAAAGATACACCATCAGCATGAATAAAAAATGATAAAAGAAGTGGAGACTCACAACTCGAAGGTATCAATATGTTCTAGTCATCAAAGTACACCTGGCTAGGAAATGACGGAGGGCAGTATTTCACCTGAAATGATGAGCCTTCTTGGCAAAATACGAAAACTTCCACCCAATAAAATGCTGAAATTGTAAAGAGTTCTCGAAAGATTATAGGACCCTCTGATGTCCACCTCCATGATTTCAATAGAGTCCGACACCTCCAAGCAAGAAGTATCATACCTCAAGCCTTCTATTATGCAAAAAGTCTCAATAGCGAATTCCAGTGAGGCTCGATAAAGAAGTAAGTCAAAAGCGAGACTGGAGAAACAGTAAAAGGCCAGCAGCATCAAGAACAGTATGCTAAAGAGAAGCAAAGTTGTAGCTGATAGTCCTCTATACAGAGGGAAAAAAGTGGAGGATATCGAAAGGTAGGTACCTCTAGATTAGAGCAAAAATGTGTCTGAGAGGGAGGAAAAAATATAGGAGGTATCTCCATTCAACGAAAATGTCACTTCGAAGCCAACAGAGGATGTGTTAGCATCTTCTGTTTCAATGGAGGAAAGTGGGCAAAAATTTATAAAAATATCTAAGAAAAAGTCAGTCCTCACAAGTATCACCATAAAAATACTATCCTCAAACGGACACTCTTCGCTAGTTGGACTGTCATCAATCCTCATATATAACATTTCAGGCTAGCTCATTCCAATTACTGAGCAAAACATTAAAGAACCCAATTTAAAAGTTCTTAAACTATTTACTGAAAACAGCTAAGGATGGATCACCAGTCTCTCAAATGGCATAATCAAACTGGAAGATATAAATCAGCTGATCGGGGGAATCAGAATAGTTAACTTCAATAAATCTGAGCTGGAGAATAGTAAGCAAGCAGATATGGTCTAAATAATGATCAACAAGCAGTTGCACTGGAGAGGTCAGCTCAGAGGTGGTTCTTTTAAAGAGGGGCAAAAATATATCACAGATGTCAAAGTTACAGATAGGTAGTTTTAGTTTCCGAGCGATGGGTAGATGGTCAGCAGTAGACTCAGATAGGACAAAAATAATAGTTCTTTCAAGAATAAAATCTTACTACTGGACGAGAAGGAGGATAAAAGATAGATTTCTTGGCTTGAAAAATAATAGGTTTCGAAGATCAAGTAATATGAAGAAATGTAGAAGAAAGACAATAAAGTCAAGAAGATCCAAAGTGTTAGAAACACAGTCAATAACCCAAAGATATAGTCTTCTCCTGTTAGATAGCCAAAGTTGCAACCTGAACTCTACAAGCAGCAGAACTTCTCAGGATTTAAAGTAAAATAGGAAAAGCCATTTAACCTATAGAATGCTCCTGACCGGGGGTCAAAAGTAAAATTGCAAGACAGCAATGATATCTTAGGAGATCTGAGTCGAAGCATCAACCTCAAGAAAAAGGTCAGCAAGGAAGAATCATCACTAAGAGAGGAGCCCAATATATTGGAGAAGAGGGAGGAGAAGAGGGAGGAGAAGAGGGAGGAGAAGAGGGAGGAGAGGAAAGAGGAGAAGAGCAGAAGGAAGGAAAACGAGGCAGCATTAAAATAAAAGGAAAAGCAGCAGGATGAGGAATTTGAATAAATATTGAGAAGTTTGTAAAAAAGAGAAAAGGACACAACTGTCGACAGAAAGAAAGAGATTGCTTGGGAAAGACCGAATGAAAAATAACAAAAACCTGTCATGGAGAGTAAAAATAAAAAATCATCAGACAACTGCTTTGAATAATTTATGAAAGACTCTCTATTCAACGATGTGGCGTCCAATTTCAAATCGCAACCTCCATCGAAATCTCCACTATTCAGAAAGGAATAAAAAGGTGTTCCCAATTCAGCCCGCAAACACGATCTTGATAATCTGATAGACTAACTCAATGATGTGATCGGAGGCGATAACGCAGAAGAAACTGGCTAGGAGTTCACTATACCAGAGCTGCCATCAGGAAAGGATATCACCATGATTCTGCTGTCTAACTGGGGACATCAGCAACATATCGGACTCAACGGACTCGAGTTTTTTGACTCTAGAGGGGACATCATTAGGCCATAGGAAGTAATCTCAAGTTCAATGCCCAGTTACGAACTACTTGATAAGCTCTTCAAAACTGAGTTGATGACCTCAGACTAGAAAAAGCAGGTCAAACTGCAGAAATCCAATAAAGTAGTGCTTCACTTTGTCTTTGCTGCCAGGTTTGAGTTGGCTGCTCTCCGTATCTGGAATTACAGTGGACATCGGGTGCACAACAATATCGGAGTTAGAAAATGTCATCTCAAGATGGACAGCTAGTATATATTTAGTGGATAAATCAGGCAAAGTTCTGGTTCTTCGGAGGATGCCCATAAGTATTGTGAGTATTTGATCTTCACTGAAAGCAATGGAATTTTGAATAAAATAGGGGAGAAGGATTGGCTCAACACAAAGAGAAGACACAATGAAGAGGAAGCTATGCTATTCAAAAGCACCTTATAGAACTTTCATCGCCCTCCCACAAGGAATGATGAGGAAGCGATCAAAAAATAGGTCATTCAGGAGCACAAAGAACCCATCAAATTGCCAAAACGAATGTGTTTTGAGTATGATCCTCCTCAACTTCCCTAAGGATTTCGGCTCACATTCATCATTCACAGCAGTTGGGGGGACAGATTCTTCGTGGGCCTCAATGGGATTGAAATATTCAACTATAAAGGGGAGCTCGTCACAACTCAACATTTGGCACAGATAAATGCTGACCCATCCTCGATTGCCAAGTTATCTGGCTACTAGAGAGACAAAAGAGTGGTCAACAACTTGATATCAGGGAGCAACACAACAAGCAAGGACACCTGCACTTGGCTGACCCCTCTGCTCTCTGATGTTTAAAGAATATAGAAGGGTCGACCGAACATAATAACCCTTTAGTATAGCAAAAGCACCAAGATATCAGGGATAAACTTTTACAACTACACCAAGACCCCAGATCGAGGAGTTCGTTAAATCGAGATCTACCTGGACAGATACCTCCTTTACAGAGTACAGTTATGAATGATTGTAGGGCTATTTACGAAGATACGATAAAAATGAAGGCATTATCCATACGACAGTTAATTTTACTAAGGAACAGCACTTGCTGGAGTCCATGAACTATGTGGGGTATAACGAGGACAACAAGGAGCAAGATGTAGGATTAGTGAACGAGCAGCAAATAGTCAGACAAACACTGGTGGTTCCTCAGCAGAATATGGATAGACCGATGACTGGTAAGTTACTGCCTTGATTTAACAATAGTTGTTAGAAACAGTATGGATTATCAGTTTTTATGGTGAGGTCTTCCACTGCGGTGAGTCTCGATTTGATAGTTGACATTCACTGAAGAGGTCAAAGGAACGATCGGTGAGGGGGTTAACTTTTTCTGAAGGCCGTTGAGAATATGTTGCCCTTTGGCCGACATCGTTATCTCTCTTTTGGCGTGATTCTTTACTGCCTACTCATCCTCCTGCAATCTGATGCAATAGGTCACAGATTTCATTGTTTTCCTTAATATCGTGATCTCCTAGTGTGCCTGTGCAAGGGTCCATCTATGGCCTGGATCAGCCTGTAGGCATCCTTTAAGCAGACTAACAAATTTCTAGGAATAATTTTGGCTCATGCTGGACACGTCGAAGGCGATTCGGTCCATTTTCAGCTAGGTTTTATCAGAATTATAGTAAAATTTGGGTTTATCTAAGGTGACTAACCCGAGGATAGTCATTGCTATTGCAAAGAGGTCAGCCTTGAAGGGGTCGTACTTGATCTAATACTCCATGTTCGAGAGATAGTACAGTTGTTCGGGTGCCAGAATGAAGCTTTAGATGAGACTTCGATCAGCCAAAGCCTTGTAGTAGCAACTGTGGTTATTTTATTCTTATATTTCAAGCAAAAATAATTTGACGAACCCTTCAGGACTGAGAAAAATGTTCTTCGCTCGAAATTATCCAATAGACACGCCATACCGTTCCAGATATTGTACGACATCCAGCAGACAGCTCATGATGTATATTAGCTCGCTTTAGCTGAAGAAACACCTTTGCATTTTTTTCTTCTCAATGGCGCTTTCGAGGGTGAAGTTGTAGTAGTTGCAGTAAGTGTGCATCTTTTTGTGCTTTATGCAGACCTGAGTTTCTGTCTAAAACAAGTGGTACCTTCTATTAATTAGCAGTGATGTATCTTAGCGATGTTCTTGTGCTCCATGTGCTTGAGTTGGTTCATTAGATTGAGGTATTTAGTGGGTCTTTCAGAATCTTCGATAAAGTTTTTTTTGAAATCCATGACATACTCATATGGAGCTTCTTTGGTGCGGTAGATATCGATAGGTCCGAAATGCTCGTCTTGCGTTGATTGGACTAGCTGAAGGGTGGAGGGATATGTCAGCACAGGACTTGATGAGGTTTATCCCATTTGGAAGTTTCGATATAATAATAGCAGGCAGTTAAGATTACAACCATCTAACTACTATAATTGACAAATATTGGCACCTCTTGGCCTGCAGTCGTGATTACAAACATATTGGAATTGAAAGATGGCTTTTTGTGAGTATGAAGGAGTGAGTTAAGGAACTGTTAATTTTATAATATTAGCTCGCATAACAACTTGCCATGAATCAGGGCATTTACTTTTGACAGGTCATCATTGGCCCTGCAGGAGCAAGAAAGGTAAACGTCCAGCCACTCAGTCCACCTACTGTCAGGTCATGCAATAAATGGCATAAACCCTCAAAAGAAATATCGTCATCTTCAACATCGACCAAGCAGAATAAACATTGACAGGAAATTGCTTCTGAGAGTAGCCCAGATAAATCGTGCATAAAGGCGATAGTAGAAGCGAAGGAAATCATATTTCTAAAGGCGGTAGTAACAAGCAGCAAGATGCTGATATTTCGACTACAATTTGATGCGGGAGTATGCAAAAAGGGTGAAACTGAATGATTCACTCTTTGTAGAATGATATCGTAATTAGCTTATTATTGTGTCACATCATATCATGCAAAAATACACAAGCAATAAATCAACAGCCTGTTCTGATAAAGATATCAAGCTCTCGCGAAAGATCTACTGCTGACTGACCTAGCTCTACTACTAAAATGGACATGCAGGTCAGAAATCTCCAACATTTGAGTGATCTTATCACGCAGGTGATCGCCGCCCCAAGAGAAACCAACATCCTTTCTCTGTTATTCATCATCGAACCTATCAAAATCAAAGCTAAATCCACCCTGAATTCTTGTCGTATATCGACTCGACCGTAAAGCATCTCAAAATTCCAAGCCATCAGTCAATAAAATAAGATAATTTACTGTACGAATCGCAGCAAAATTACATATTCACAATCACCTGCACCATCGTTGTCAGATTCTATTAAAAAATAGTGTCCAATGACCCAATGTCAATTGAAAATAAATAATCGAGTAGCTCACCCGCAACGTATCCATAAGCCCTGCTATTTGCATTTAGTAGAGTTACTTGATTTGCAAGGAGAACGAACTCGACAGCAAAAATGGGGAAAAAATACTGACTTCATGATGGAGAGGCCAGCCAAAGTGCCTCAGAACAATCAACAGTTGACAGATATTAAATCAATTGTCAAAGAAAAGGATAGGGTCAAGTAGCTTGAGTCCGACACTCTTAAAATGGTGAAATAAAAGGCCTTGGACTCACTACATATCGCTGTTATGCAAAGAAAAAAATGGATCTCAACAGCATCCTTAAAAATGTTGACTTGAATGGCGTTTGCTTCTTGGCAAGAATGCTGCAGATCCTGGAGTTGTGTCTGGCCATCAACGAAGATTTGCTGGAAAGTGTTGATCATTGAGATTATTTTCTGGATAGAGGACAACTACAAAGGTGATTCACTGGGGTTCTATAAGTCAACTGCTATTTGACAGACTAAAATGAATGGAAAATCATTTGAACGAACAACCTCAGAAGGCTTTTTGGCTACACAGAATCAATCTGTTGAAGAGGAGCAAACTCTTTGGTATGCTGAAAATTATCCCGACAAAATATCTCTGATCGTTGGATTTACCAGTCTTGCTTTGAGTGTTGCTGGGAGATGAGACTATCCAACTCTTTTCTTCAGTGGTTTTCTATTCTGACTGACAATTTAAAGAGCAGAGAAGGAGAATACAAGAAGCTCTTGTGGTGTGGCCTTACTTCATCAAGAACTGGCAAAGCGGGTAGATTGGAAACAACATATTAAGTGAACTTGATGAGACAGTAACTCATAATTAATGACTTTGTCCGATGATTCTGTGGAACTGGTTTGTTTGCCATCCAATTAAAATTATTTAGGCAGCATTGTATCAACATAATGTTAATTTCAACTCGAACAAGCTGGTGGTTGGTAGCTCAATAGTCCACGAATTGCTAAAGAGGGCCTTCATGAGTGAAGGGGTCTATCCTTGACCCTTAGTCGCTCTTGAAGGTCAGTAACCCTCTGGAGCAGATTGGTCATGCATCCTTTATTCATTCGAATCATTGAATGAATAGTCTAGATTCTCTGAAACACATCTCAGATAATCCGGGAGTAAATCTCTGGCTTCACTACTTGCCCACAACAGTAGTGAGCAATACATAAACAATGAGTTGAATAATTTCTTCTGAGGCTTGGCATAAAGAACAGTTCGTTACCGTTGAGACAGACTTGGATCATGGTTCCACCCTAAAAAAGTGGCACCGGGCGTTGATGAAAAAATTCGCTGAGTGTATTTCCCTCCTTGTGTAGAGGAGTGGGCATAAAATCGTGTTGATACCGGACTATAGCAATTGTGATGAACAAGGATAGTGCAGTTAGTTCCTGACAGTGGGAATTAATTGGCATGGCCTATCTGAGTTCTGAGTTTTGAGGATTTTGCTGAACATTGAGTTAAAGGCTGGCATTTTGTAAACCCCATGAACATTGCTATTACCGACATAACACCCATAAATGGTAGCCCTGCCCTGTCTTCTAAGGGACATGGTCTATCTGCTATGAATAAATTGAATGAAGTTTCTGAAAGTTGACGCATTGAAGACTATAAAAAACATTTCAAAAAAAATGGCACCACCAGTTAGTTTTATTAAAATGCTTTAGAGATGAAAGAGAAAGTTGCTGAGAGTATTTAGATAAGCATACCCACATTTGAGAGGCTTAATTTTCTTTCTGGCTCTGATCTGATTAACAAACTTATCCAACAAAAGAATCGGGAAGATGGAGGAAAAGAAAGATAGCGAAAGCGAAATATTGGCAAGGAAGAAAAGAAGGCCTTTTCCAATCAGGGAGGACTACTCAGAAAGCTATCTCGAAACTTTCAAGTTTGAGGGCGTTCGTTATGAGTTTGACAAGGACCCTGTCTTATTCATCAATAAAAAGTAACAATCTCTTAACTCAGAAGACAAAGGGAATAACAACGTCAGTCGAAGTACCGATAAAGAAAGAAAAAAGCTTGTTTAGAAAAAGTAAAGGAAAAATGCCCTAACCACTAAGAAGGAGAGGTGAGCCTGACGTTGAAAGAAGGTCCTCAGAAATTTTAATAAGCGCAAGAAGAAGAGAATCAGAAGTTTTCCGATAGTCTAAATGAATAGCTTGCTCTTCTGGAGGAAAAACGCGACTCTCTTCTTGCCGAAATTGAGCATGAATTGAAGAGAAAATCGGGATAA
>Ga0100402_1006227_pt1 | contig 11927 bp, 15 predicted proteins | sample CryGeyme20150102_FD_80419 | JGI IMG/M metagenome (GOLD analysis project Ga0100402, IMG submission 80419) | Groundwater microbial communities from Crystal Geyser aquifers in Utah, USA - Crystal Geyser metaG 2015-0102 | ecosystem: Environmental > Aquatic > Deep subsurface > Groundwater | place...
CAGATTTATCAGTAGGAATGTGGTACGTAGGTTTCATGATGACAATTATTGCTTATGATAGCATTCATTACTACTGTCATTTTGGTGGAGAAACAAACATTGGTTGGCTGAAAAGACTGAGAATCAATCATTTGAAACATCACTACAGAGATCAGCAGACTAATTTTGGAGTTACAACTAATTTTTGGGACAAAGTCTTTGGGACATACGATAACAAATTCAAAAATTAGTGATTGTATCATGTATTCATTCAGCTATTCCCTAGTACATTATAGTCTTTTCATTTACATCTACCCATATAATCATTAAACTCATCTAATTTAGTTAAACACGATACTACAGGATGAGCAGTATTAAAATACCAGCTTTGGATCTTTTCAGGCATTAAAGAAGAGACAGAAACAAGCAGTATGAGCATGTTGAGAGAGAAGGCTATGAGCTGGTCAAAAAAGGTCGGCACAAGTATCTGCTTGAATAGATTAAGTCCTCTCACTATATTTAGACATACAAAAACAACTTAAAACATTTCGTGTCACCAAGTAAGCACAGAGATAAAGCTCAATAGTGGATAAACAAACATAGCAAAGATGAGAATATTATGATGAAAGCAAAGGTCTTTTCTACTTCTCGACACATCTGTCACAACTGTGGGCGTTACTAGCCTCACCAACAGCAGTAAAAGAGGTGTTATTGTGAACTAGGTCCTCCAATAAATCCAATCAAAAAAATCAGGTCTGCCTAAAAATATTATCCTTAACAGAGACAAAGGAACTTTTAACACCAAAAGCAGTCGGCTGGTTAAAATCAGTTCACAGAAGAATATAAATTTAGAGGATATCAAATAAAAAACTTCAGTAGTAATGAAAAATCCTAACAAATCGAACAAAGAAAAGTACAAGAGCAAAGATAATTAAAAGAGCCAGAACATATATAAGTCATTTATCAGAATTTTGGAAACACAAGTAGCAATAAAGATCAGGAAACTCACAATATGTAGCCAGAAAAAATAAATCAACATTTACAATTTATCGAGCACCTGTCATTCCACAACAATAGACTCGACAGCATTGATCTGTAGCCGAAAAGCTCTTCAATAACTCAGATCGATCTTTCCGGTCTTATTGAAGCTAAAAGTAGTAGTCTGACTATTTATAGGCTCGTATGTAGCAAAGTCGAAAGGAATCATCAATTCTTTAGATATAATACTACAAAAGTACACATGAGCAATGCATTTGTACTGATTGGAATCATAATTGTGAATTTTTATAGTGACTGGCTGTATTTTAGCGGTATTTTGTTTAATATTTGTATTGATTGACTCCATGAGGGAAGAAACTTCCTTCAGTTAGCTCTCCCTAAAGAACTTCCTGACTCACAGACATGTCCAAAAGCTGACCGAAAATATCAACAAGAATGCGCTCAAACAAGAGAAACTGATGCCTCTATCACCAGAATAGAGGAAGTTTACTTGCTACAAGGTAGTAGAAGAGAGTCATTGCATGTAAGCCTTCTAATTCTAAACATACTTTCTCTACATTTTTGCCAGAAACAAGCTCAACACCAGCGAGCTGGTTCTCTTGATGGTCGAAAAATCAGATGGTACCCAACTTCGAACAGCCATCAAATAAATTAACTCTTCAATCAGTTGCCTTAAATTGCAGCTGTGCCTATCTGCATCAAATAACACCAAAAACAACAACGACAAGCTCAAGATATTGATCGGGTGTACTGATGGATATCTAAAGATGCTCTACTTGGAAAAACCTTTCTTCTTTGATCAAGTTAAACTTGATCACAAAGCGATTGTTAGCATTCAGGAAGGTAACTACCAGTTGTTCAATAACCACAACGTATGTATGGTGTTGACTAGCGACTCTCAGGTTCATTTTGTTGACATTGACGACTCTCAAGTCGTCTACATCCTCAGACCTCAAATTTTGATGTCAGACATGGCCCTTTCTCTCTCCATACATCCACTACAGACCCATTTACTTCAGACTACAGAAGGAGGATATTTGATATTTTGGTAGCTATAATCCATCATTGAGAGTATTCGGCTAAGAAGGGAGAAAAAGACGATGGGAAGGGTCTTCGATTTGTTTCCGATGTGCATTGAGCATTCGTGCGCCATTGATGGCCTGATATGGGCCACCTTTTATGGAAATACAATTATGGTTTTAACTCGAAGTGGTCAGTTCAAGATTATCGCTTACATCTTTGGCAATGAGATGTAGCACATTTAGCTAGCCTGCTAAACTGTTTAGCACCCTTAATACATTACCCATGCAAAGTTGTTCACAGAAAATGGATTAATTTTGCTATCTTCAAACTATCGGTCCCCTCACCTCCAACAATACCTCCTGACATCGTAATTCAAACTGCAACACCTCAGAAACATCAAAATTGAGGGTATAGAGGAGATCAGAGAATTCTACCTGACTTCACAATTCAACATTATGCTGTGTCGTGGTGAAAAGCATTTTGTGATGAATCAATGTCCGGACTACCTGAGGAGGGAGAAGAAAGGTACAAAAAGTAAGAGAGAGGAAGATTGAGGCCGAATCTTTGATGTTGTATAATTCATTTCCATAGCATTAGAGTAGATGGATATCAATATTAAATATTCGTGTCATGTCCACCATAAGGCGGACAGTCTAGCAGTTGAAAGTAAATTTTGTCCTGCTGGCCTCTGTGAACTACAGTCCATTAAAATGGCTAGCATTAATATTATAGCATGACTTTCAGAGGACAATAACCTCAAGAACCCTGCTGTCCCCCACCACCAAAACCACGGCTCGAGTACACATTCCACCATACAGACCAATGTCCGTTGATTGTCCACTCGATCCTTTCCAGCTTGAAGGAATGACTGAACTCAATCTAGGCAAGATGGAGGAATAAATGACACCTTTCACGTTAAGTTAGGCTGACACGATGTTTGAGGAACGGCTAGAAGAGGATTATTGCCCCTCTTTTCCTACTGGGCTCAAACGTTCCTTTACCCAGCTACAAGATGCTGGGTAGAAAAGTGTTCAATCCCGACTGATATTCAAGTTAGATCGAATGGAGAGAGTGTAAGGCATTGATGACGTAGACCCACCAAAAAACGGCGATTGGAACCCATTTGCTGATCTAATATCGTTTATCCTCAAAAACTTGTCAAAGAATTCATATCTCCTATATAATCCACACATCACAAACTATCCTCACTTATGACTTGTCATTAGCTTCTTTAATAAAGCTTCCACCTCCCGCTTCTTCAGCTATCGGATCTTCCCGCCTGTCGACTTGGCCTGAGTGTACTTTCTGAGCATGGGCACGACGACCTCTTCGTCAAGGTTTGGATAAGAAATGCTTCGTTTTTGAGGGTCGGCATAATCCATAATGTTGTTGGTCAGCATCAAAGAATAAAACTAGCGAAGAGACTTCAACCTATCGAGGATGGCGATGTTTCCGCTAAAATTTTTAGCGCAATATTTGTAGATGAAGGACAAGTCTAGGTCTAAATTATATATGGTGATAAGGTTAAATTCTTTGAGTTTCCTGAGATACTCCCAGTATAAATTACACATCTCCCTCATGCTTTCAATTGCTATTTCTTCATAGTTGGGGCAATTAATGTTTCGCATGAAGATGGTGATGTTTGACAAAAATTATAGACTCCACTCAACAAACTAATTGTAGTGGCCGTTTATTTGGTGAAGATCGCTGTTGTGGTACTCCATCATCAGAGTCGCCAGCTTGCGTCTGATGACCTCCAGGATGTTGGTAGTCAGCTTTACGACTAGCTGCTAATAAGTCTAACAAGCTCTGTTGGTGATTACGACCCCATCATAGATTTATAACTGCCTGAGCAGGTAGTAGTAAGCTTTGTTGATGTGAATAAAGTTGACTTCTCCTTGGATGATTTCATAATGTTGGTCTTTTGAGAGGACCTAACCTCCGTATAGTTTAATGATTCTCTCGTACAGAGTTTTCAAGGCAGTATAGATAACATTGCGATTAATATCACTTTCCTAGATAAGTTTGCTCACTTCACTGTAGGTTCTCAAAAAGTATTCTACCACAAAAATTACATAACTGGTGAATTTGAACTCCTAACTCCCTAAATCCATCATTTCTCTTAGAAGGGAATCCTTTTCCTGATCGGTTGTTTTGAAGTGGGTAAGGTTGTCCTCCATGAGAGCTTTGTTCGAATGAATGTCAAGAGTAGCCAAGTTTCTTTCTGTGTATGTCTTTAGCAAATCTGCAATGATTTTGTTGTAGTTGTCGCTGTTTTAGCACATGTCTAGAATGTTCAGTAATTTGTGAAAAATAAGAAAATGCTCTTTCAGGGCGAGAATGATTTAGATAGTGATGAGGATAAAGCTCAGGCTCTTTATTTACCTGCCAATGAATATGTACATTTGGGTCAAGAATACCTTCTCATCAATCTTCACATCAAAAAAGGCACAAACCTCTCGCTTGACTAGCATCAGGCCTATCAGCTCAGACAGCATGTCCACAAATTCCTACTCCTTTGAACAAGAATGTAACTGTTCAACATATCCCAAATAATCTCTCACACTTCCTCTGAGCATCTCATTGAAAACTCCCTGATTGTTCAGCTCGACCACCATTACCTTGACCTTCTTGAGAGTCGACATCTCAACATTTACTCTCACCATGACCTTGTTGAGGTAATCTGCAGTTTATTCAGAAGTCTTCATAATTCTGCTTGAATTCTAACGTTCGATGATGCTACACCGGAAGGAAGAGATGGAACTTTTGTTCATGATGGCACTTTTGTACATGTTCTACCCAAAAAATAGCTGATAAATGTTCATCTTCTCCTGAAAGTTCATGCTCATCTTCTGAAAACAATTTTTACCAATATCCAACATTTTCTTCCTGTTCTCTTCCCAAAAGGACTCCAATAGCTTTTTGAGGTGTTCTTCTACTTTGGCCTAAAGAGTCGGCAAGACGGCCTTCATTGGAGTATCCCCTGTGGGCTGATGCTTCCTGTACTCGTTGATAATCTTGATTGAATTGTTATATTTTTCCTCTTTTATATTCAGAGCTGCTTTTTTGGCTAGTTTTACATAGTTCTTCATCAAATCTAACTTACTCTATGCTAAATGAGCTTGTTTCGGATGTTTTTCATGTACTCGAGATTTTTCTCGCTTTTTTCAATTTGCTGCTCATCGTAGGCGTTCAGCTTCTGGGCCTTTTCGACATGCTTGCTGAACTCCTCACACTCGTATTATAGTTTTTTATGATGGAAGAGTGTTTAGTGGTGCTAAAGAAAGTGCTCAATGACTGAGTCAATATTTTCGGCGAATAGATCTCTAATTTAATTCTCTTTGGTGTCTATTTCATTCTCTATGTCTTTGATGCAGTTTTCGGTTGATTTTGAGCTTTCCTGAATGAGCTCCTTTACGTTGAGAATGAGCTGGTTTAGTTTGTCACTGCTCATTTGGATATTATACAAACTATAATAAGAGAGGTAGGTCATCAATTAAATTTGTAAGTCAAATCAACTACAATAAATAAGGCTCAATAAAATGACCGACAGCAGCATTGGATCCAGCTAAGGCAAAGCTGAAAGGAAGGTTGAAAAAGCAAAGACCCCATATTAGACCTTTCGCCAAGCGAGAAATACTACTGTTCCCACTGTATTCACCAGTCAGGTCTGCAACAGTTGCGCCTACAAGATACAATAGTGTCCTTTTTACGTAAAAGATATGGGAGTTGACTCCTCTTTTTTTCTCATATGCCAATAGCCCTTGAGTTAAGGTTGTGACTTTCCTTCCGTTTATCTATATCCTAAAGCAATTACTGCTTGATTGAGCATTCTTTTTCTGGTTAGGAGTATGAGACCATTTAAGGATGCTGCGAAAAGCCAGTCAGAGATCACCCTTTCCCCTAGTAGCTCGTAATCGAGGTCCATAATTAATATTAAAATGTTGTCGATTATGATGATAAGCCTGTTTTCAATTTATACTCTTTCCTTATAGTTATTTACTGCACATGGTTCCCGAAGACTATAATCCTTAATAATTTCAACAGCTTATCCTCAGTGCAGGCAACTACTCAGCCAAAATCGAAAACTTATCAGCTAAGATGGCAGATTCCTCCATGTATTTCTTTCCTAATTCAGTTAGGACCAGCTTTAATGTCTGACTCAAGTCTACAACCTTCTTCGCAATCAAAGCATTCCAGTCATCAAAAAATTATTTGCGGTTAGGTTTGTTAAAGATACCCTGCTACTAGCTTCCCTGTCCTTTTATGAGTGTGTTTTGGTGACCATATATCCATGGATCTTAGAGCTAATCGATAGCCTTGAGAAAGATAGTGATCAAAAGTTAGCATAAGCTGCGATTTTTCTGAGAGGAACCAAAGAACTGCCCACAGCTGAACTGTCAGTATGCAAAAATTTCATCAACCTGATCGAAGATGTCATTAAATGGATGGGCACCTACATCCAAGATCATCCTTACTCTCAGGTGAGGTTCAAATCGGCCTTTAGGCTACTTCTGGAAAGACTTCCTCAAATTCAAAAAAATAAAGTCACAAATCTCAATTTTTTCAAACCTGAAGACCCCAACCGTTACCAAGCATATTACCTGTAGAAAGAAAGCGGTGAGTTAGAGGGAGACAAGTTTGCAGCATACATACGCAACACACTCGATGACATAGAGGAAGGATAGAGCTAGGACATTTTAACTCTCATGCTCTAAACAGGGGATGGATATATCATAAACAACCTGATTGAAGAGTACGACACTCGGTTTGAAGAGTTAAATCGTAAAAATATTTCCAAATGCATCAATTTGCTGTAGTATCTCCATCAGCTCTTTTTGGTGGGAGACATATAGTTTTGCAATAAGGTTAAACTAGATCTGCTTCCGAAGATCACTCTTTTCATTCAGATGTTGAATCACTATAAGATACAGCATAAGTACATGAATGCAGCTGTATACTTTGCAACAAAATTAGCTAAATGGCAGCAAAAATGTCAGGAGCTTAAATTACCAACTTCATCATTTTAACGAGCTCTGAATGTGCTAAAGAAGGAAGGTGTCATATCTACAATGAACCAATACGAAACCTCTGTTCGATACATTCCCACCCTGAGGATCACAAAAGATATAAACAAGGATAAAACTCCAACACTGATCTTTAATGAAGAGGAGACAGTCAACATGATCAAGAGCACAAAGTACATTCCGATTGAAGACAGCATGGAAATACAACTAGAACAACCATCATCCTAATCCAAAAATTCAATGAAATAAAATAGTCATAATTCTAGCAGCAAAAGCTCAGTCAAGAAGGGTCAGTATTTAGGGGCCTATTCTAAAATACCCGATAAAAATCAACCAAACCAATCTGAGGTCAAAGAGATACACTTTCAGCACAGTAATTTATCAGACAAGTTCGGACATCATCCCCAATAGAATTCAAACAAGGCATTTATGATGAATTTAAAAAAAACATAGAGTAGTGAAGTATTCATATCAGATTCCAAAGGAATAACCAAGGCATTGAATCGAGATAGGATAGATGTAATTGAGGAGCATTCGCAGTCAGGGCTTTCGGGAGAACTATCCCATCCGCCATCGATCCACGTCAAGCAGGAGCACTAACCACCTCATTTAAGCAGGAGCTAATCATCTAATATTGAACTGTTTCAACAATCGAACAAGCAATCAAATCAGAACTATGCTTAAAAATTATCAAAAATTAGCCAAGTTTCTGAATACTATCAACAAAACCAATAAATCAAACATACGGCTAAATTTTAAAATCGAATCAGCTACAACAACTCAAGAGTCAGTAGCAGTCACCATCGGAATGACAGCAATAGCAGACAGCAACCAATCAACTAGACTGCTACTCTCAATGGAGGCAAATATGAATATGAAGCCAACGATTATATGCTACCCCAACAGCAAAGTCTCAATGATTCTGCTAAATTTAGCAAAAAATCGATGCGAGTAAAAGTATAAAAATCATCATCGATTTTGAGCAGCAAAAATAGTCGGGAGAAGATCAGATCGCTTATAAGAAGCAGCGACAGAAATAAGGACATGATTGTACTGTCGCCTAATTCAAAAATGTCAGCTTCTAAGAGTATTAAACTTCTTAAATTCAATGATGCAGAGCCAGGATATCAGTTACCTTCGCTATCAACAGCTGTCAAGCCCATTCAAGCCATCAGAGTTGAAAAGAGTCTACCAAAACCGAAATTCGCATTCAATGGAGCAATATAAACTCAGCCGACTGACACATGCTAGCATAAAGATATAAATCTTGGATAGATAAGTTCGTTTGTGGTGAATTCATGCAAATCAGACAGCATCTCAGTCCCACTATCTTTAGATGAATCTGCTCCATTGGATAAAACACCTTCAAATTTCGCTGATTTGCTGCAGCGTACTCCCGAAAAGGTAAAAAAGAATACTTTCAACAACAAAATCAAAGAGCTGGAACACAAAATATCTGAACTACAGGACAAAAAAGTAAAATATGAAAAATAGGTGTTTAGAAAAAATCAATAGATAACGAAACTAAAAGCTGAACTCCCAACTCCTGCTTTCCAATTATAGCAAGAGAACAGATAGCTTCTTAAAGCTTTGGTCAAGCCAAAATAGTTACAAATCGAAAAAGACTTCAGACTTTCAAAAAGACAAGATTTTATGGGCTAGCTAAGGCCAATAGCTGTCAGTCAAATGAGAGAGTAACTTAAAAAGCAACTTCTTTATAGTAAATGCAAGATATTCGATAACGAAACAATCCAAATAGGCATGCAGGTGAAGGACAATGTTATTAGCTTGTACTTCACCTTCAAATAATAAGTCTAAGAGTTCAATGTAAAAACAATATAAAATTCCATTAAATTTCAGGAAAATATTGATGCCAAAATATACAGGATCCATGCCAAGAAACAGATCAAATTCAAAGCAGCTATCACAGATTTAGAGTTGATCCATCAGTAGTGTTAATTTGCACAGCTAACAATTGAGCTAAAGAAAGGCCCAAGGGATCGACAGGAGCACACATTTACTCTTCCTTACCACCTGTACCATTAGTTGACTTTTATGGCTCCTATTAATCGCTCATCTTTCAATATCAGCACAGATTGGCATTTCTGCTGTCCATCACTGTATTCGAATAAGCATTATCTGGAAGACTTTCTACCTCAAGGAAAGTATCAAGAAGGCTCATACCTCACAAGAATATAGTACAAATAAAAGATTTTCAATTATTTACTGATAATCGAGGGAGATAAATTCAAGATAGAGTTTGAGAAGAATAAATTGGCTGAGCAAATGCCTATCATTAAGTGTTTGATACAGATATTTCAAAAATGAGCATTAGAATGATCAATGTACAATTTTAACAATTTCCTTCTTGTTCCCTCCAGTTGACGCGACTATCTTCTCCAGAGATTCGTATTTTAGCTTAGTTGTGGAGTCCAGAGCCTTCCTGAATCCCACCATCGACCCTCCAACACCGAAGTAATACACTTTATTGACCATTATTGTGCATCCTTCTTCCGCCATGAACTAGGTTATGCAAGTCAAAAGTTTAGAGTAGGTGTCTTCGTTGTAGATAAGCTCACTTCCAAGTAATATGTCGTATTTTGCTCCTTGGCATTTGATTTCAGACCAGTCTCCATGTACAAAGGTGAAATTTTAGAGAGATTGGCAGTTGAGTTGGACTGTGGGGATTGTGAGCTTCTCAATTACATCTTTGTTATAGTCTTGAAGGCAGACCTCTTTGGCGCCTAATTTTGATGCTAGGATGCCCAGCAACCCATGCCCACAACCTAGGTCGATAACTTTTTTTCCTTTGAAAAGGTCAGCATTTTCCATCATATACTTGGCAAGATCGACTGTACAGTCCCACAGCTTAAAACCACCTTCATATTATCCAGGTACGATATCTTTGTTGTGGTGCGTCATTTGACTGGTGTTGCTATAGTACTTGAGTTCAAATCCTTGACTTATGTTTAGCTCCTTGTATAACTATGGTGAGTTCATCGACCAATGTTAAATAATGATAATACAAAAGAGTAATGAAGGGACAAAAAGCAGTCAGTGGGGTTTCGCTTTCAACAATAATATCGTTTTTTTCTTTGATTTGTTGGACTGTAAGTATTATTCTGTTCATTAATAATCTGAGCAATGGGGGAGGCAGGAGGAGGGTATGAGTACTCTTTAGATTGTTTAGGAACTGTTTATATGATTTTAGTGTAGCTATCCTTAACATCTTAGCTGCATCCTATTTCTCATTCAAAAAATGCGATGCGATGAAATTTGATATGCATGGGCTGCTCTCTTGAATTAAACATAAGGCCCTAAACATGAGTTGAAAGTTTTTAAAGGACATTGAGAGTTTGTGCTTTCATTCTTATGGCCAAAGGATAGAAAGTATAAATGTACCGTAGAATTTCAACTGTTTTCACGATCAGAAAAATAAAAAATTAGGTTAATCAGAGGACTGGAAAAAGTTTAAGATGATCTAAAAGGACTCTTGAAGCGAAAAGGGATCTTCCAGAGTGAATAAAAAAAGTGTCAGTCATAATAAGGAAAATAAAAAAAAAAAGAAATTACATGGGAAAACAAGACCCCTTCATTAGCTTAGGTCAGTGTTACTTTAGAGAGTGTGAGTGTTTATTGTGAGAGGCAGCTTTAATCGAAAGAGTCTACTTTAGTAAAAATTTAATTTTCTGTTCAGAGATGAGTAAAATATGTGTCAGAAACTCATCTTCTGCTTCACCAATCAATTAATTCGACCTTTAATTAGAGCATTTAAGATCAGCAAGTGAATTGGAACACAAGAAAGATAAAAAACTGAACATTTGAGAAGAGTAGCTCTATAAGTCATGCATTGAATTTTACAGTTTAATAATTTTTAATATGCCGATCAGAAACTCGAGTTCCAAGAGGAAGTGCAAACCCATCGCAATCAATGTACTAGCCAATATCATGTAGAAAAAAGAAAGATTGATCAATCTTGTCGTTGATAAAGACAAATCAGTACATAAGGCTTCAAAAATGATAGGGATAAAGTACTCGACAGCAAAAGCGATTGTGAAAAGATACAAGGACACTGGAGTCTTGTCAGCCCGAGTCAAAAATATATAGGAACCAACTATAAACGTGAAATAAGAAGCCTCTCTTTAATCTGAGCCTTCTTAAAATCATTCTAATTCTGCTGAATATAACAGATAGATCCCTTACTATCCCTACTATTAGAGCTACGGATACCATAGTGAACAGCCAGTACCCTGGCCAAGCTACCACCCCTATCCCTATGGATCTCCTTACTTCCCTATCCCACCATACACCAATCCATTTTGGAGGTATTGATCTTCATATTCTAATTTGTGCTCTAACTCTTCCTGATAGCTCTTAGTATGTAACCCATGCTTCAACTTGACATTTAGTATTGGGGCTACCGATACGAAGGCATTATAAATATTGTTGAGAGGCGTTAGGAATGGCCAACATGAGAATAAAACTAGGACAAAGTTTTAAATTATACTGGTGTTTTACAATCATGAAGAAGCTCATGAATAACATGGTTGATAGTCAGCTCAAAGTCAGAAAGTCTTTTGGGTTGGTTGTGTGACTACCGACATTCAGATTCGCCTATTTGAACACTTTGGTTTTTCACTGTAACTATTGTTGGGTATACCTATTGACTTGCAATTAAGATTAACTCTCAATATATTTTTCTATTGCTTCCCTTTGTTCAGTCTTCCATTTTTTGGAGAAAAAATATCATAATCTCGAAAATGTTCTTCAGGGTCATAGAATGTGATAACAGTGCTTTAGAATGAAATTTTAGATCGATAGATAGTTCATTCATATATTTAATTATCAAATTGAGGGGTTGGGGTTGGGGTTGGGGTTGGGGTTGGGGGTGGGGTTGGG